>JAABUL010006396.1_pt1 | contig 13606 bp, 18 predicted proteins | sample 5559151 | NCBI WGS metagenome assembly JAABUL01 (sample SAMN10711876, study PRJNA513368) | rock metagenome | isolation source: Antarctica rocks | place: Antarctica: Victoria Land, Pudding Butte sud | reverse complement strand
AGGCATACCGGGCACGTTCTCGCGGGTTGCCGAGGGCCGGAGCCGCCATGGCTTGTGACAGCGGCACCGGCGCGCCGGGGATGCCGATGAGCGTCACGCCGCCACCTATCAACGGCAGGGTGGCGAGGCCGCGGAGGAAGGCGCGGCGATCAGACATGAGCGCCCTCCACGTCCAGCGGCGCGCCGATCGCGCAACCGACGTCGACGGACCAGAACAGCGCGTCCTCGTAACTCTGCTGGCCACCGCTCGGATCGTCGTCCTCGGCATCCTCGGGTCCGCTGCGGACGAACCCGCGTCCGTGGCGCTCCAGCGCCGTGGTGTCGCCGTCCGCCGTGGTCTGGCCGAGCGCGAGCTGCCCGACATTGGCGGACCAGCCCAGGGTCTCCTCACCATCGTCGAGGATGTCGCCGCCGTCCTCGTTCACGGCCTCGGCTTCGTCGTGCCGCGCGCTGCCGTCCGCCCAATGCTCTTGTGATGAGGTCGCATCGCACAAGGCAAATTGGTAGCAGGACGGATGCCGCTCCGGCGCGCCGAGGATCGGCTCGTCATCGTCCTCGGATTCCCGGTCGTCGTGGCTGTCGGACAGGACCGGCTTGCCATCGATCCAGCCGAGCGAAGGCTCGGCCTCGCCTTCGTCCTCCAGGTCCATGGCCGGAGCGTCGAGGACGTCGAGGGTGGCGATGGCAGTGTCGAGGGCGTCGCCGATCGTGGAGGAGTCCTCACTTAACTCGTTGATACTCAATGGCACGAAACCGTGCTCCACGAGCCTGGGAAGCCCGAGGGCGGCTAATAACGCCGTCCCGTGGTCGAGGGCGCCCTCCAGGGCGCGGCGCATGTGGAGGACCTGGGCTGCGTCGAGCGAGAATTGCTCCCCGGAATTGGGGAGCAATGGGAAACCCGCGCTACCCTGGCGCGTCATTGGCGCCCCACCGTGGGGCACGTCCGCCGGGATCGCGTCGAGCATCGCGACGGTCTCGGCCGTCAGGTCCGGCGTCGGGACGGGGCCGGCGCCGGCCCAGGTTCGTAATAAGGCCCGGTGATCGGCGGGCGCGGTTGTGCTATCTGTGTGAACAGCCATGGTGGTCTCCGAGACGACTGCGATGGTCAGGGCCGCCGGGTGTATCGAGCACCTTGGCGACCCGTCCATTTTCCTGTAGAGGTAAAGGATGGCGTCGTCAATATCCTCTACAGGAAAAAGAACAGGCCGGGGACGTCCGAGGACAGACCCGGTCGCTCAGCATTTCACGATGCCGCGCGACGTATCCGAGGGTATGGACGCCTGGATCGCTGCCCAGCCCGAGCCCCGCCCGAGCCGGCCGGAAGCGATCCGCCTGGCGCTAAAGGACTGGCTCACCGGCCTCGGCCTTCTCAAGCAATGAAAGTGTCCACCAAGTGGACACTTTGCCCTCCCCCGTTCTCTACGTCCTTGCGGCTTCCAAAAGCGAAAGTGTAAATCTGATTGACACTCAGTCGATCTGTCCAAAGTGCTCACAGTGAGCACTTTGCCCCACTGAACAGCTCGCAAGTTCATTCAAGCCGCAGAGAACATAGGTTCCAAATTATCACCAAGTGGTAATTTGTCTGCTTCAGTTCTCTACGCCCTTGCCGCTGGTTGACGCCCATCTCGGCAAGGGTGATGGTATCGGAAACCGGTTCCGATTTGGCACCGGTTATTTTGGGGCGTTGCCACGCGGTTCCGATATGGTACCGCGTGGATCTTGTCGCGCTTGGTCTCTTTCCGAGTTGCGGAAAGAACGGCGGACGGCGTCACGGCCTTGCCTTCGCAGGTCCGCCGCGATCATTTCAAGCTTCTTGGGCGGAATGGTCGCGATCAGCCGAGCCCGTGCAGCGTGTTTCTTGTCAACGCCAAGCTCGGCAAGCGTGGGAGTGTCGGTAAAAGCCGGTCCAGCTTTTGGCACCGGCTTTTCCCCGGCCCGGTCCAGACGCACCGGTAGCCTTCGGCAACGTTGGGCGAAATTCCCGACCTCGCGGCCTTCGTCGAGTTCATCATGGAAAATGGTGGGGGCCGGGGGTGAGGTTGAGGGCGAGAGGCGCTTTTCTCGCCTACACCCGAATAGCCGTTATGCGAGAGCCGCGACAAGACTTGTCTGCATGTCGCCCTGCGCTAAAGTGGCGCGTATTGCCTCGTGGAGGTATTTGCAGTCTTTTTGGAACGAAGAAGGATCTACGCAGGCTTCTCGCATTCTGTCAGGTGACACTGTGAGAGTACGTCGGCCACCTGGAAAATCGCTTATTTCTGCGATCAGGCCGCACTTGCCGCACGTAACCATCCTCCGTTGCGCCTGTTTGCTTCCTCTGAACGCGGCTATGACCCTTTCGAACTCCGTCACGAGATCCTCGGCTGCGGCACCTTGCCGTTTAACAACGTCATAGGCTTCCTGCAAGGTTGCTACGCGCGCCTCGGCCGTTGCAGCATGGACCTCTGCGGCTGCAGAAAACACCTTCATTTCCTCCAGATGTCTATCGGTCTGCTCGGCACGGATCTGGATGCCCATTGTTAGTTTCTTCATTTCCTCCACAGCCCGGGATTCGGCCTTCGCGCGTTCCGCGCGCTCTGCCATCTGGGCTTCAAGTTGATGAAACCGGCTTACGAGAACGTCAAAAGTTAATTCGGCGGAGTCGAGAAGATCGACTGCGGCATCGGCGTCGAGAGCTTGCAGTTGGGGTTCGAGTGGGGGTTGAGGCTGGGCAGGTTGTTGTGGCTGCACAGGCTCAGGGACACCGATTGATTTCTGAAGGAACATCATCAGCCTATCGTTATTGGAAGTAGTGGCGGCGCAAGAGCCTTCTTCACCCGACTCACGAGATTGCAAAAGTTGCCTCAACCCGACCATCAGAATTTCCCTCAGTCCGACGTGCGGAGGATTAGTGCACCGCTTGCTTAATGTGACGTTTACAGCGTGCGGTCCGTCCTGGCCGCTTGCGCGTGCGGACGCGAGACGAGCGTCAGTGTCGATAGCCTGCCCCACTTGCCGCTGGGCACGGACTAAGAGGAAGAGATCCGGGTCAGCCGTTGTCCCCGACACCGATTTTGCCTGCCTGCAACGTCGCGAACCAGGCGCCGTGCGGCACCACGCAATCCAAAGCAAATTCCATGTAGGTCACGAACCAATCGCCACAGGCCTGCTGCAACCCGCTTTGCACGGTGATCTTCGTTCCGAACTTGAGCGTGCCTTGGAATTCGGTGGTGACGATGATGCCAGACGCCGTGAACGCTGGATAACCGACCATGCCTGTGGCGGGGGAAATAATGGTCGGCGCGCCCTGACGGGCTTGGCCGGGCGGCCAGATGGCGAGAACCTTGTCCTCCAGCGTCCACTCGACGCCGGCATGACGAGCTAAGGCTGCGACTTGTTGCAGGGCTGCGCCCGGCAGATTGACATTCTGCAATTTGACATTGACACCGTGTTTTCGAGGGTGCGCCCCATCGTCTTGGCGAGTTGCCCCATGACGTCGGCGACATCGGACGTGCCCGGCGACCTCGGACCACGTGTAGCGCTGCGTGAACCGCCCGCACATGCCTCAGTCCTCGCGGGGCGGCAGGATCATGTTCCGGCTTCCCTCCGGCGCGATGGAGCCGCAGATCGAGAAATGGTCCCGATGTCCCGTCATGAAGGTCGCAAGGGCGTCGATCGCCGTCGTGACCATGGACAGGGCATGATAGGCGGCACCGAACGGCCGCACTTCCGTATGGGCGTCGATCACCCGTTTACGACAGTCCCCGAGCACCTTCAACAGCTCCGCCGAATGCGGGATCACGTCGCCTCGACCGCGTGAACGCTGAACCGTGCCGGACCTCCCTCGACTCTTCCCGTTCCTGTTTTGTTCGAGGAAGAGGGCTCGTCAAGAGGCAGGTCACGACCTACTTTCCTCGCACACTGTCGACGAACCTGCTGATGGCAGTGAACACGGGCACTCCGAGGATGGCGACCGCCACAATCGGACTGCCCCATATGCCCACGGCAGCGCCGACGATAATGGCAAGGGTGGTTAGGGAGGCGCCGAGCCAGTGACCGCGCCTAGTGTCGTCTCGCTGGTACTGCTGGGCCATAGAGGTTGCAGTAATCTGGGCTTGCTGAGCCTTCTCGGCCATAACGAGGATGCGGCCCGCCGCGCCAGGGCTGAGCCGTTCCATGATCTCAAGATCCTGTCCAGACGGATATCCGCCCTGTTGGACCGCGAGGCCAACCCCAATCTGTACTTGGGGTCCGAGATGCCCCGAGGCAGGGGCCGGGCCGATGACCTGATTGAACGGCTGGGAACCTTGATGTGGTCCAGCTACGTTTTCATCGCTCACGCGCCGTTGCGCGCGATCATCGTGAGCAGCGCGCCCACGCGCGCGAAGCTGCCAGCCACGGTGAAGTCACCGATCATGGCCGTGTAAGACGGAGGGGGCGCATATAATAGGGCCGGCGCCGCCATTCCAGCGAACAGCGCCGTCCAGAACGCAGGTAGGATCTTCATGGCTCGGCCTTGGTCATACCACGGGACTAAACCCGCGTGATCGCGCTGTGTCAACGCAGATAGATGATCGGGGTTGCGAGAGCGTAAAGCGGGCAGCTCACCCCTGCGGCGAGCACAGCAGCCCGCCCGCCATGCAGGGCAGCACCTTCGGCTTACCATCGGGCGTGTAGAAGGCGCCGGGTGGATAGTCCAACGGCCGGGACGGCGTCGCGGCGCAGCCCGCGAAAGCGAGCGCCACGGCGGCTATGAGGGCGATGCGGACGTGAACCATGCCCGAGTGTGCTGCGTGGCGGGATGGCCGTCCAGGGCGCGGCCTCGCCGAACGAAAAGGGGCCGCCCCGAAGGACGGCCCGAAAGTCTGGGAGGAAGGCTTCACCTTCGGCCGATATGGTTGAGAAAAGGTTAACGGTCCTCAGCAGCCACACCAATCACACCATCTCGTGCAGCGTGGACATTTGCCGTCCCCGCCAGAGGTTGGCGGCCCTCACCAGGCCCCAAAGGTGCGGACCTCGGTTCAGTTATCAGCGCGCCGGTTCCCACGTCTCCGATCGTGTGGGTACGCTTCCCGAGATCGGCACGGTGCCACGGAGCGGCGGCATGGCCAAATTCCCCGAGGGCGGCGCCGGTGTGGGCTTTCCGACGCGCAGCGAACCCGTGGCGCTCGCCGGGTCGATTGGGGTCGGCGGTTCCGGCACAGCCTTGCGGCTCGAGATGCTTGGCGAGCGCGGGCTTTCGAGTGGTGCCATGGTGCCCCGTAGCAGCGGCATGGAAACCACCACGCGATGTCTTGGACGGATATGGGCGAAGTGCGGCCGAGGTAGGGGCAGCGGCACGCCGGGTCCCGGCGCCACGTCATGCAGCTTGGCCGTGTCCGGCACGAGCGCACAGGCTGACAAGCCGAGGAAGAGCAGGCCGCATATAGGCAAGACGGATGCGCCTCGGGCTCGCATGCTCGACTTTCAACATCGATCGGCTCACGGCTGACCGACTCCCGAATCGGAGCATGTTACCATCGTCGGCAGACAACGGAGCCGCTCGAATGTTCCTATATTCCTCACCCCGTGGCGCGGCAGCGACCCGATCCCCGCGCGGCTGGTCATCCGCGCCATGCCAGCCGTCGTTCCCTGCCATGATCGGACCTCAGAACACCACCATCGACCCAGGCACGTGCGCCATTATGTTGCAAAACCACCGGCCGTTTGGCGTCTCGCATTCGAGGTCGTATTCCAGATAATGGATGGTCCAGGTTCCGCAGGCGGGCGTGATGGATGACTGGACCTGGATGTTCTGCCCATAGGCGAGTGTCGGTTGCCACAACGTGACGATGTCTACTCCTAGGCTGTTAAACCTGGGGTAGCCCACGAGGCCCGTTTCCGGCGAGATCGGCGTTGCGGCGCCCTGCCGGGCCTGGTTGGGGTTCCAGATGGCCAGCGTACCGTTGTCGATGATGTACTCTAGGCCAGCGTGCTCGCACAGCTCGTCGATTTGCTGGATCGCGGTCCCCGGATAGTAGGGGTTCATGATCTTGGTCGAGATGCCGTTGTTCTCGAATTGCAAGTTTGCGGCTTTCGCCATCTGCCCGAGTAGTCCAGCAACGTCTTGCGATCCAGGCTGTGACGTTGGCGGTACTGGGACCACGGCCTCGTAGGCCGCAACGGATGCGTCGACGCGGAAAGGGACGTTTGGTTGGCTTTGGCCGTCCATGTAGGCGTTGAAGATTGTTCCGACGTAGATCGTTGCGAGGTTGTTTGGGTCGTCCCCGGCCTTGACCGTAACTGTGTTCTTTCCCGTGATGGTCAGGGTCTGGCCGAAAGTGCCGAGCTGATTCATCGTGCTGAGCGGGAGGCCAAAAATCGCGAGCGCCGCTTGACCTTTCGACAGGCCTCCCGCCTTGACGATGTTGGCAGAGATGCGGAGGCCCTTGGCCGTATAGGTGTTGCCGCCACCCGCGAACACGCCGTGGTCGAGGGTGAAATCGACCTCGATATATTTGGTCGTGAAGCTCACGTCGGGACGGCTCCGGCTGGAAGGGAAAGCGCCGCGAGGTTGTGCGCCAGGACCACGGCGTCGGCGCGCATCCGCAACTCGCACATCGCCAGGTGGCGCTCCGCGGCCTCCCGATCGGCTTCCGGGGCGCTGGCGAGCCGGTCGCGGGCCGCCGTGAGGTACGCGACCATGCCGGCGAGGCCACGCTCGGCCGCGCGGATGTTGTCGAGCGTGGCGTCGAAGTGGCGGGGATCATTCGGCATGAACGGCACTCCGGTTGAAGCTTGCCACCAGCGCCTCGATGGCGCGGCGGCTCACGGTTCGGATCGGGATTCGGCTGGGATCGCACTCGGGCGGGAGGGGCTCCGCCGCTGTTTCCGGCGGCGGAGCCGATGCGACGTCACTGCGAAAGGTCAGCCGTCGCTGCCGGTGTTGAGGCACCTCCGGCTGGCCATTCGCGCCGATGCCTACCGGCGCGAAACTCACTGGACCACCGACAGCGTAAGGTTGCCCGCGCTGTATGCCGTGAGCACGAGCGAGACCGAATCCATGCCTGCCAGGCTCGCCAGAGCCCCGGTGGAGCTGAAAGCGAGGCTTACGTTGTCGCCGGTGATCGTGATCTGCGGACGGCCCGCGGGGTCGGCCTGGTATCCTGACGTATGTCGGTACAAGGCCCAGCCGCCGATGAAATCGTTGGAAGCCGCGATGTAGATGCCGGCCCGCGCCGCGTTCGGCGCGCCGGCATAAACCGGGAGCGCACTCGTGCCGGCGGGAACGCCTGCGGCCGTGATCGGGAGTGAGCCCGAAGCGCCGGCCGAGGCCAAGGGTACGGTCGAGGTGGTCTGCATCAGGCGGCCTTCGATTGTTCGGATTGATGATCGCTGCCGCCAACGACGCGGAGGGCACGGGCGGCCGGCACGGTCTCGCCGTCGCCAGGGTCGCCGCCGGGCTCGGCATCGGCCCCCATGGCCTCGGCGAAGCTGTTGCCAGTACCCGCAAGAAGGCCGTCGTTCGAGCTAGACAGGGTGGTGAGCCATCGCCCGCCGTTCGCGGCGATCGTCATATGGAAGTCGCCGGCCACGCCGCGGACAAGGCTAATCAGGACCGATTCGGCCCGCGTCAGTTCCATCATCCGACCTCCGGGAGCGCCGCGTCGGCATCACCGAGCAACGCGGCATGGGCAGCACGCCACGGCGCGGAGGAGCCTTCCTGCGCGGCCTCCAAGGCTGCCCCGTCACTGCGGTAGACGAACTGAGCGTTCATCGTGCCCACGAGGCCCCTCAGTTGAGTTTGCTCCCCGGTCCAGTGGTCAGCAAACCTCGCGATGGCGTCGGCCGCGAAGGCGAGGCATGCAAACTCACGTCCGGCGCGCTCCGCGGCTTCAAGGGCAGGCGCGAAGCATGCCACCATCACGGCGCCGGCCGCGAACGCGACCTTGTCGTGCGCGTAGCGGGCGGACCGCTCGGCCTCGGTCAGTGCCGCCTCGGCGCGACCCGCGAGCTCGCGCGCGATCTCGGCATCGTCCCGCGCATCCGTCTCGGCCTGGCGAAGGGCCCGCAAGGCGGCGCGCTCGGCGGACGGGTCCTCGACCAAGCGCGTCTTGGCTTCGGCGACAGCTCTCTCGGCGGCCGGAACAGCCCCGACGGCACTGGCCAGCTGACCGCGGGCAGCCTCGGCTGCGACACGGGCCTTGTCGGCCGCAGCGATCACCGGAGCGGCCTCGGCGATGGCGTCGGCGAGGTTCTGGCGCTCGGCCGATCGGGCGGGGGTGACGAGCTTCAGGGCCTTGCTCACAGCCGCCTCATTTCAACCGGCGCGAGTCGGGAAAAGTCGCGGCGTCGTACTTCACGCCCGGCACGGCGGCCCTCTGCCGGGTCCGCGCGGCATCGGCCGCACCCGAGGCCGGCTCTTCAGGGGCGTCGGCGCCACTGCGGCAGATGTCCTCGACGGTTTGCATGTCTTCGGCGGAGAGTAAAGGCTTCAGAAAAGTAACCAGCTTCTCCCACTGGCCGTCCTCGAGAGCAGTATCTTTGTCCAGAGCTAATTTGCGGGGTCGGGACATAGTTGTTTCCTTTCAGTATCCGCCGCGGCCGTAAGTGCCGTGTCGTTTGAAGTAGCCATCGGTGCCAGGCCAAGGGCGTGAGAACCGCTGAAGCATCTCGGGGGTGACGACGAAGGGCTGCCGGGCATGGTCCGCCAGGACGATGGCGCCGGCCGCCGCGTTGACACAGTCGTCATGCGCACCACGCGAATGGTCGATGGTGTCGCGGCCGCCCGGATTGACCCGGCGCTCGAGGCCAGCGAGCTGCGATCGGAGCCGGGCGTTGTCGAGCAATTCGACGCGTCCAGCGTTCAGTACCGGGAGCAACGCGCCGTAAATGATGGACTTTGGTTCGGCAGAAGTCTCGACCGTGATACCAAGCTTCTTGAAGCGCTCGGCCGGCCAATCACCCGCATACTTGTCGGACTGACACTTGTATATCTTGTATTCTTTGAGCTTGGCGGCGAACCGCTCGACGATCTCATCAGGACTGAATGGAGGCCGGGCCTCGTCGAGGAACACGAGAATGATGCGATCGCCATCCTTCCGCGCAATCGCCATGGTCATCGAGTCCTGACCGGAACCGCCGGCCGGATCGACGAACCCGAAGTAATCGCCGGATTGGTAGGGCAAGCTCTCGCGGCCGAGGCGTATAGCGGCCTCGATCTTGTCCAAGCCGATGAAGCTTTCCAGGTCTTGTCGGAAGAGGGCAAGATATTCCGCCGACGCGGCTGAACGATCCTTCGCCAGCGCCTTGGTGACCACGCGCTCCGGCAGACCCGGATTCATGACAATCGAAGCCGCCTGGGCTACCAGGATCTTCGGATCACCCGTCGGACCGAAATGGGCGGCGTAGGTCGACCAGAGATCGCCTTTTCTGGCGTATGGACTGCTGATCGCGCACAAGATGCCGCCCGTCGTGGCGAGGCTAGGCCTCAACGCGTTCAAGACTTCCGTATCGGGATTCGCAGCGTTCTCACCGCTCGACCAGAAGGCGATCTCGTCACAAATGATCGAGATGCAAGTGATGCCGCGGCTCGTCTTGAACGACGCGGGCCGGACCTCGACCACGATGTTGTTCTTCAGTTCGATCGTCTCTTGCGTCTCGTTCGCCAGCAACCGGTTGAAGATCGGCCGGCTCTTGTCCGCGAAGATGGCCGAGATGTACGCTAGAACGACCGCCGACTGCCGGGTGGTCGCGGCAAAGACGGCCAAGACGCCCGGCTCACCCGGCGCCAACACGCCCCGCCAGTCGACGCACACTGTCAAGTAACCGGCCAGGACGCTCGCAGCGCGCGTTTTGCCGCCTCTGCGCCCGATCACCGCCCAAAATTCCTCAACGCGCTCACCGGGCTCCGCGTCGCGTCCTGTAATCTCTCGGAACAGGGCGCGCTCGTCATCGTCGAGGGCTTCGCCCATGAGGCCAATGAGCATCGCGCGCCAATGCCGCCACGAGTCGCCGTCGATCAGGCCGCCAAGCAGGTGCGGGTCGCCGAGCGCATGGCGCATGCTAAACCGCTTGTTCACGTGCGGCCCTCGTTCACCATGCGGGCGTATTCATCGATATCGCGGGGGCCGATGTCGCGAGCGACGCGCCGGAGGCCGAGGCTTTCGAGGATGCGCCGAAGGTGACCGGCCGCGCGTGTGTACGCGTCGAGGTCAACCTTTTCGCCTTTTGATAGCCGTCCCTCAGCACCTTCCAACTCGATTTCGATCGTCGCGCACCGCCGGACAAGCGAAAGCTGCGCTTCGGACATCGCATCAGCCCCGCCGAGGTCGGAAACGTGCAGCGCGATCAAGTCGCGCCAGCGCCGCGCCCAAGCGCTGTTCCCATCGCCTTCGACGAAGCTTCGGCGGCCGTTCGTCACGCGACTGCGGAGCGTCAGCGGGCGCGTTGTCATGGCTTGCGGTATGGCGGCGGTTTCCATCCTGCCAATATGCACCGGCCTTACGCGAGCGCAACATGGTCGCGACATGCAATTGCAGCACTTTGTAATGCTTGTGAATTATAGGTGACTAGCGGATATTAAGTCCGATCCAAACGAAGCCGCGAAGGGAAGGCCGACAGCGCGGTACAGGACGGACAGGAAATTCCGGGCGGGGTGGTGCGTGCGTGGGGAAGAATTTTCGGGGCATCGGCGAGAGCCACGAGGAAGGCCAGTGTTGCATTCCTGTTACGGTGTATTCCGGTGCCTTTGATGGGTTTGATTTACCCAGATGCGGCAAACTGTCAGAACAGACCTATGCATATTTCGCATGAGTGCACGCGTGACAGTTTACGGGATACGGTGCTGGCAAAGGCACCGAAAGGCACCAAACCCACCGTGACCTAATTGCAACACGTTGATAGACCCTCCTCTCGCTTTCGGGTCACGAGGCGCCATGTCGCTGTGCCTTCTAAGACTCCGCCCTGTTCGATCCAGCATCCGCCCGCGATCCGCTTGGCATGAGAGGCAAGCCATTTGCCAAGACGTTTCCCATTGATTGCTCCGCCCTGTCCGGCGATGGCCAATAGCGCCTCCCGGAAATCGGGATGGCTGAACTCGGACTTGTTGTAGTCAAAGCCCGTCCCGGCCGTCTGCCGCGTCGCCTTTTCGATCACCCGGCGCACCGTGATCTTGTCGTTGCCGATGACGCTCTGCCACTGCGTCAGCACCGCCGTGAGTTCATCGAGCTTCGGATCAGACACGCGGGCGCGTTCCATGGTATCGACCGCGTCGGCGCACCCGAGCCAAAGAAGGGCGTCGCGCACGAGGGCGGACCAGTCCTCGAATGAGCCAAGCGGACTGCTCTGCCGAGGGGCGCCGGAAGCCTTGAATGCCAACAGGATGGTGAGCACGGCCGTTACGTAACGGACGCGCTCGGCCTTGGCCTGGGCCACGGGCTCGAAGCTGAACTCCCGTAGCTCCGGCCGCTCGACACGCGGGTCGAGGTGCGCCACGATCGCCCGGCGCGTCATGTCGCCGGCGATCGCAAGATTGTTGCCGGTCGCGGTCAGGAAGGCATTGGTCGGCACCGTCACCTGTGTCGAGGTCCCGAGCGGCCGGATGCTGACGGTCGCTTGGGTCAGGCAGGCGCACAGGAAGTTGCCGTCGATCGGGAAGGCGCAATTGTCGATCGCGACCGTGCCGGCACCCTGCAGGAACAGCGCGCTTAAACGCTTCTCCATCTCCGTTTCGTCCGGCGCCTGGGCGATGACGCCGGCCTCGCGGCCCGTCGCAATGATGCTGGCGATGTCGACCAGCTTCGACTTGCCGGACCCTGCGACCGGAGCGGAGAAGGCGTGCATGGGGGCCGACCGGATCGCCTGGCGCACACATGCCGTCAGGATGGCGGACAGCGCCACTGATTGGTCGGCGACGCCATCGAAAGGGAAACCCGCGATCAGGTCACCGAGGTCGGCGAGGGCGCGTTCCGCCGCGGCTCGCGAGGGCCGTGACGGGATAGGCGGGAACTGGACGCCGCGCGGGTCGTAAAACAGCCCCGTCGCCTTGTCGTAGCCCGGCGTCGACAATAGTGACCCGTCCGGCCGCAACGTGGGGGCGTTGATGATGGCCGTAAGGATCGGGAACTTGAAGGTTCCGGTGCGCTGTTGCAGCGTCTTCACGAGCCAGGACGGCGGGTTCACCACCACATCTCCATCGGCCCTGGCGTCGAACTTCATCAGGCAGGCCGCCTCGGCGATGTCCTCCGCCAACGCGTGCTCGCCGCGCTCGAAGATCCGCATGGCGCCGATCTGTCGCTTATCGGCCGTGATGACCGGGGCCTCACCGAGGAACACGATCTGATTCGCGCGCTGAAACAGGCCGCCCTTGCTGATGAGGGCGCTTTCCGCCGCGTCAACCGCATCCTTGATTTGCCCGGCCATGATCTTGATGACGGGCCGGGTTTCGTTCTCATCCCGGCGACGGGCCTTTCGGGCCGGTGCGTCGCTTTGAGTCGTGGCGTTGAACAGCGGATAGGATCGGCACAGTTCCACAAGACCCGCCGCATCTCCGCCAGCATCGAGCCAGTCCGACACGTCACCCTTCGGCGGCAGGTCGGGCAGCTTGACGACACGGACCTCGGACGCGGTGGGAGCCAGGTGGCGCGCGACCTTGGCAACGTGGTCGGCGCCCTTAGAGTCGTTGTCCTCGAGGATGAAACAGCGCCGGCCGGCGAGATAGGGGTCGAGGGCCGCCGTCCAGGATCCGGCTCCCTCGCTGTTCGTCGTGGCCACGAACCCGAGCGCGGCTAGACGGTCGGAGTCCTTCTCCCCCTCGCACACGAAGACCGGGGCATTGGGGTTCGCCACAAGCTCGGGCAACCGGTAGGGGATCTTCGGCCCCTCCGGCTTGCCGCTCTGCCACGTCGATCCCGTCCAGTGCGACTGCGGGAACGGGCCTTTCGGTTCCGTCCGCGAGACGCGCAGATATGGCGTGCCATCGGCTTGCCGATAGACGTAACTCGCGGTGTAGCGGACAGCACCGGGGTTCCGCGCCTTGGGCTCCCATTGCGGCAACCCGAGGCGACTGCGGACGTAATCTTTGCACTGTATGGGATCGTCACCTGCATGGCTGAACACCACGAAACCATCCGGATGCGTCGGCACCGGTTTGACCGCGAGGCTGCGATCCGTGCGGCCGTGGTTCGGGCCGGGAGCCAAGACCTGGCCGTCTGAAATCTCGCCATAGAGCGCGGCGGCGATGCCGCGGAGATCAGGGACAGCGTTCAATGCACGCCCCCTTCCGGTTTCACTGTTCCCACAAGCAAGTTGATGTTCGGCGTGATCTGCCGCACGAGGTCGAACCAGTCCGCCTCGTGTTCGGGCCGTGTCTCGACGATCACGACGTTCTGACGAAGCAGGACCGCAGTAGTAGCCGCCGCAATGTAGAACTTGGGCTGCGAGTCGCACGCGACGATGACGGCCGCCCTGCAGGTCGCCACGAACTGCCGGACGCTCTTGCGATGGAAGGCCGGCGGCCCATGCCCAGCGACAATTACGATGAGCGGTGCGCGACAACTAGGATGAGCGGCCGATTGAAGCTTCGCTTCCCCTGCGGGTCCGTCTGCCCTGGACTTCTCCAACGATTGGAGGAGCCGGTGCCAGGCCG
>JAABUL010006395.1_pt1 | contig 13607 bp, 11 predicted proteins | sample 5559151 | NCBI WGS metagenome assembly JAABUL01 (sample SAMN10711876, study PRJNA513368) | rock metagenome | isolation source: Antarctica rocks | place: Antarctica: Victoria Land, Pudding Butte sud | reverse complement strand
GCTCGCCATGCTCGCTACCGAGCAAGACGACCGGTACTCTCTCTACTCGCTGTCGAGCAGAGCGAGCACTGCTCGCCTGCCAAGGAAGCTATCATGCAGGTAACCGTTCCTCGGAATACCTACCACAGTATGACACGTACTGCTTGGTTTGGCTAGTCGTAACAGTATATTAAATAAGAACTCTATATATTATTCTATTTAAAGCTATTTAATATAATAAAATATTATATTTTATATAACTTAATATTCTTTCTTATTCTTTCTTATATTAAATTATTTAACTATTAATCTTAATATATAAATTTAAAAAGTTTAATTAATTATTATTATATAAGTTTTAATATATTAATATTTAGAATAAGACTTAAAATATTAATTAATAGATAGAATTTTAAAGATCTTATAAGAATTTATACTTTATATCTATTATAACTATAATTTATAAGTATATCTTCTAGATACTAAAGATCTTAATATTTAAATTATAAGTATATTAAGTACTATTTAAAAGCCTTATAAGTCTTATAAATCTTATATATTTATAATATTAAATTATTTAATATTTAATATTTTAATATTTAATATTTTTACTAATAAATAATAGATTCTTAATATTATTATATTTTAAGTAAATTAATAGCTCTTATATATAATATATAATAGGATTATAATTTCTATATCTTATATATATAAAGTATTTAATATAGAATTTTATAAATAGAATTAAGATTATATTATAATTAATTAAACGTTTAAGTAAAAAGATTTAATAAAGATTTAACTTTATATTAATATATCTTTAATTATTAATTTAAGTTTTTTTTATAATCTTTATTTATTATCTATATTAAACTTAATCTAAATATTAAACTTAAGTCTTAAAATTAATTTTATAATTTATAAAATAAGTAATAAAATATATAAAGAAAGTTAACTTTTAATAAATATAAGTTTTTATATATAATAATAATTATAAGGTTTATATAATAAATAACCTATATAGGTTATTAATTAGATACTATTGATTAGATTACTAATTAAACCTTACTAATAATCTCGCGTCGAGATGGCGACCCTCTTGTACTACCAATACCACCACAATCCTCCGCGAAGCCGTCTATGGGTCGAGCTGTCAATCAAATAGTGCAACATGCAATCTCCTTCTCGCTTCCGCCAGTTCCCAATCCCCATCCCTATCCCTATCCCTACTTCCATGCACCCACGATTCTAGTACCTTAGATAGAGGGGCTAAGGGGGTTGCGATAGGTTCGCTTATGCATGACAGGTACTAGTGAGCATGGATTTGGAATTTCGGCTATGCATGCATGCACTGGTTGGCTGCAGGGCATTTTCTATTATCTGTGCGGATGGACGATTGGATGGATGATTGGATGATTGGTGCTGTATGATGGGATGGTAGGGAGTAGAGAGACGAGAGTAGGGAGGGGAGATGGAGATGGGGATTTGGTAGCGTCAGGTACATCCTTACACAATCTTGTAGGGTTTCAGACTCGATGGTTGGTGGATTTGTGCCCTCACGGCGCCGCGCGTCGCGTGCTAGACTGGAGTACGACGCCCTGCATGATAGACGTGTGCATGGATAAACCGAATGCCGCATATGTACATTAAAGGAGATTATCCATCCTTTCATCGCCGAGAGCCAAAAGCCACGCAATGGCAAAAAGTAGTTCTCATTCGCTGCCTGGGATATCACACACATACATATAGACAAGAGAACCCAAAAGTAGATACATACATATTGTCGTACATGGCTCGCTTATGCTATGCCAGCTAGCCCCCAGCCCATAAATTTTTCTTGTCCTATTCCGGCCCATCGATCCATCGCGTGCCCATTTTTTCACTATCCGTGCTCTTCCTCCGTAATTCCTCTTCGCTCTCACTGGGGCTATGATTCCTGCCCTCAGGATCGGGTCTATGTCTCGCTCTTCCGGGCATATGCACAATAGGCGTGCCCATGAGCGATTTCACTTTCGGAGGCGGCTGCGTTTCGCCCGTGGCCACGGCCGTGGCCGAGGACGCGTTGGAGGCGTCCTGGGGTATGGGCTCGCTGACGACGTCGACGTGGTGCGTTTGGAAGATCTGTTCGGGGTGGGTGACGCTCATGCGGGCGGTGGCGCCGGAGAAGGAGCCGCGCAGGCCCTTGGAGGCGGAGGTCCAGGTGCCGACTTTGCGCTCCGCGGGCGCGATGGCTTCGGGGTCTTGTTTCGTAGCGAGCGTGCGGTTGCGCAGTTCGTGGCTGCCTTGGTGCTCGCCGCCTCGGAATTGGTTTTCTTCTGTGAAGCCGGCTTTTGTGAGACCCATTAATTGATTGAGCACGGCGAATTCGAGCTTGAGCTTGATGGCGTAGATCATCGGTTTGATGGCTGCTTCGCCAACGTATTGGTTGGAGAATTCGAGGCCTATAAGAACTATGTCCATGCCGATACATATGCAATTGATGCATAGCAATTGGATCATTACTTTTCGCGTCATGCTGTGGTAGATTGAGCCGAGGAGGCGAACTGTGGAGGTGATGTAGACGGTGGAGATGATGAATTCTTGAACGCAGAAACCGACGAGTTGAATGCGTTCCATGATATTGAATTTGGGCGTCCACAAGGCTGCATTGGGTGAATTACTACCACAGGTGAAGATGATGGTTGGGACGTGTAATGCTATTGCGTCGAAGATTATCATGGAGAGGACGTAGCGCAACGTTTGCTGATTACGAACGACCAGATGGAGTCGCGAGTAAAGCACGAAAGCTTGTCCTGTCACCATAGCCACCCATCCTGTGTTTCATATGTGAGTATTGGCATTGCAATATAACATAAGTTAAATCTTCATACCGACTTCTATAAACGGTAGGTCCACGAACCATGACGTGCCGACCAGGAACTTGAGAATGAAACCGAGGGCGTGCAGCGTGCAGCCCCACGAGGAGATGAGTAGTGCCCAGAAGTAGAGACCCTTGCGTCGTCGAAAGGTGTAGAATATGACCAAGTCCAACTCGATTGTGTATGCCCAAGCGATAGCTGTCCCCGCCGCAATGATACAGTACTCGGTCGGGTCGTACGGAAGCGCGCCCGTGACGCCAGTCGTTGAGCGCTTGATCAGGTCATACATGATGGCGGTATGGAAGGTGTCGTTGTCTCATTTACATTGGCAGTCGACGACCTGGCTCACATCCACACACACGAAGGACAAGAAACGAAAAAGGTACCGTCAAGGCATTATGAGAAAGAAAAGAGGTCGAAAAAAGTGGTCATTGCTCAGTGTGGTTGGAGGAACGAGCTGAAAATGACGGGTGAGATCCATGCAGGCGATAGATTAGCTAACACGGCTAGCTGTTTGCGACCGGACTAACTCCGGCCTAAGTCAGCCCAGAGCGACGGTCTGGCACGCCAGGAACATGGCGTTGAGATGGCGCCCAATCGACCGGCGGCAATACGGAGATGACATGCTCGCAATGACCCATGGGCTCATCCCGAACCTCATTAGCTCGCCTACTGCACCTAGCATCACCGAGATCGATAACGCCCAGGGCTCTTCTTCAAAGGTACCAAAAGTGAGTATCTGTGCATTGTTCGCATTTGTTCCTAGTCTCTCAAACGGTGACCGATACAATGGAACCTGAGATGGCCAGGTGGTCTAGCCTCCCACGCGGCATGCCGCCGTAGTATCATCCTGGAGGATCCGAGGGACCCGGTCTCCAACTTGTGATTGGTCTGGAACAGTGGTATGAAGCTGCAACGGGAGACTTTGCCTCGGTGGGACCGCTGACTGGGCAAGACCGAGATGGAAGGACCAGGTACCAGATGGGGAGAGATCCACACGGGTCCTATCTGGGCCTAGGCATTCGTTTATTCCAGAGCTAGAAGGCCAAGCGGGTAAAAGGTGGGGAAACCCTCTGTGATCGCCACTGATCGGAAAATTATCGACATTAGCCTCATCTAGTGCTACCCCAGGCCCAGAGAGATTCGTCTCGATAGCACGCGAGGGATCCGGGGAAGAACGTGCTGCAGGGATCGTGCATGGGATCTGGCAAAGTGGTTGGCGCGCATAACCCCTGTTTCTGGCCCCCGTCTTTGGCGTCGAGCTTAGAGTTAGGGGCCTCGGGGCCAGAGTCAGCGCTAGCAGCCAACATCGCTGTCAGCCTACATACTAATCTCGCCGTACCGGTACTTTCGCAGACTTTATCCTTGGCAAGTTGCTGCAAACAATATCGTGGCAATCTAAACAACACATGGCATCGCCTTGTTGATGCAAGATCAGCCCTGAATCAGGATGCCTCCAAACTCCGAGCGGGTCTTTGACGCAGGCGCTATGTTCAGACGCAAACCCCGTTGATGCCGCTCCGCGTACATACTGCCAACTCCGCTCCTTTCCTTCACCTTCGACTGCCTGAGCTTCTCAACCTCTAGCTTCATCAAGCCTTGTCATTTACCGCTGATAACGTGCATTTCCCCATCCCTTCAAGCCCCAGCACATCGTAGGGGGCGCCCCACACTTCTCCTCCTGGCATCCGCAGACTCTGGTACCTTTCCTGACATATGAACGGGCGAAACCTTCTGCTTTATACTTCGAGGCTGGCATGACGGTTATGGGGGCCAATAATAGGCCAAAGGCAAGCGTAATACTGGATCCAGACATCCAGACGACAAAAAGGTACCACGAGATACGAGACAGTACCTGAGGAAACAAAATGGTGCTCAGCCCGAGATCATTGTGTTTGGCAATGTGAGGATTCTGTCACTGGCACTGAGGCAATGACTGCGGGAAGCCACGAGATTATATTCAGATCCATCGATATGAGTTTTGATTCAACACTCCGTCATGGAGACCCGCGCTCAGCCGTCTCGTTTGAAAATCCATGTCTGATGTAGCGAGACCCGACGCAGTGGTAGCTTCGAGATAGGGTTTGCCGAATAATCAGTCGGAATGATCGACGTAGGGAGAGAGCGTTGATGGCGTCTGTTTTAGGTTGGTAGCTTTCCGCCTCGTCTCTGTCTCCTCCTGAAAGTCGGGGAATTCCCTGGGCATTGACCATGCATTGGTTAGGGGACACTGCCATGATCGGGCAAGTGGCAAGACTTGACTTGGCGAAAAACGGTTTCTAGTATTAATGTGCATCCAACTCGCAAGGTTTGGGTGCAATAAATTCACGGCCCTTTCCCTGGGCAAAAAGGCTGTCTTGGCACCACGGTGACAAACATACTTGGCTTACGGCTGTATGCATATCCGTGGCAGACTATACCCTGATTTTTCGATCAATACTGTGAAATGACGCTCAAAGTCTGCCCCCCATCGGAAACAGCGCACACAGTACAACTGTTCTTCCATCAGATCATTTCCGTCAAAGCCGCGCTGTACTCGTCCTTCCCAAACAACACTATGATCGATCTTCTCGCTTCACGTTGACTCTCGCCCACCTCCAAGCGCTTTCTCGTCGTCCGCGTCTCTGGTCACGACTTCGCTATACAGTGATGAGTGTCTTCCTGTTTCCACAGACAAGCCCAGTATCTTCATCTTTGAACAAAGCTCTCAACCTCTCCCAGTTATACGAGGGATCCACGTTCAGCGTGGTCTTGTAGATGAGGCTGTCAACGCAGATACCAGGACCAAGGAATCTTCTACCGCGCTTGCAGAAGTGTTGACGGCCGTTCAAATCAAACCTGGCTCCCCACAGATCCATCAATTTGACGTAGAAAAAGACCCAAAGCTTCTTTCCACAAATACCAACGCTGCTATCCCATATCCTGGCAGAACACTCATTTCAGGGCATTCTGCCCAAGCCTAGTCGAGACGAGTGCCTCAATTGCCAGGACCTCGGAGTGTGACGCTCACTGGGGCGTAAAGAATGGCGAATTCTGTTCCTGATTCTGAGCCTAGTTCATCTCCTCCGTCAGATCAAAGTAGCTTTTTTTCGTTACCGTCTACGGCTAGGTGGACGGTAAAAAATGACGACGCTTGTTCTTTCACTTAAGGTGAAGCTACTCATGTTTTGCTCACTGTTATGCATAGGATCTGTCCAGAATGTAGTTTGATCTGAAGACCCGCAAATTCCTCCACGAATATGGTTGTGATGATTCGTTCGTGTTCCTTACCCAAATCAAGCATTGAGCAGCTCGAATTGACGAATGGTTTTAGGGTATTTGATCTTCGAAGCCTGTCTAGCCTCCGCATCTTCCTGGTGCTCTAATTCGAGTAGGATATTGAGATGTGGCGATCTTAGCTGATCGCGGCTAACAGTCTGTACTACCGTAGGACAGGCTGTGTCATGACCGGGCCTGACATCTGCTATTCCTCAAGATACCCTTGACACGTCATGACAATACGGTATCATTTCTGAACACGACGTTCCCTAATCCCTCGAGATTATGTCAATGCTTCGAGGAAAAACCACAGTGGAAGTATCAGAACACTAGAGAGGCTTATATAGTACATCTTATGCCTTTGCTCTTCCTGTTCCAGCTTGATACAAAGCCAAACCTTCCCTCTCTTCTGAGACAAACATCCCTTAAACCCAAAATTCTGGAAAGTACAAATACACAAAGCACACCATGTCAGTCACCACAAGAAATCAAGTGAATTGGGCGAAAAATACGGCAATGCGCATCTTGGAAGACATCGAGCAAGCCGTCATCAAGCAGGATATCTATGCTGCCAGTCGGTGGGATCCGGACATAGTATATCCAGAAAACCGATACAGAGTCAAGATCGGAGATGCTGATGCTTTGTGCAACACCTTGGTTTGCACCACTCCAGCTCTTATCACAATCAGCTCCACTCATCTGTCTTAGTATCATCTTCACACCATTCATGGCCCTTTGAGGGTAGTGGTTGAAGGTCGTGAGACGAATGGCGAGGTCTGGATTGGATGTTATTCGGTGTGTTGAGGTTGATATACTGCGCAGGAATGAACCAGGTGCTGACAAGGGTAGGAGCTGGGTAATAAGAGAGAGGCGGTTATTCGGATGCAGCCAAAGGTAGTCGAGAAGTCTTGGCACGCCGGGCAGTGGATACTGACTACTTAATTGGTAGGGAGAAGGAACATCCAGCATTTCCAATGAGATTGCCTTCACAAATACCTTGTCAAGTGAGAGAATAGCTGAGGAGATCGCAATACTCGAGATACCGATGAGAAAAGGCGAACCGAGCCCTACTCCTCCTTCCTCACACCAGAGTCTCTCTACACCGCGGATACAGGAATTCGAAGCATCCGTACCTTTAATCGAGAAGATCGAGACTAGCGACAGCGATCTACCTGAAAAGGATTACGAGAGCGTAGATCTGAGCGGAAATACAGAGCTCGACGAGGGGTGGATCGATGTTGAGTATCCTGCTGGGTCAAATGGTTGGTGGAGAGTCCGACAGCGAGCCAAGGGTCACCGAGAAGGGCGAATGGGGGAGTACCTGCCTGTTGAAGGATAGATTGCCAGCTGTGAATGAGGTCGATGGCCCTTTTTGGGTAGAGCGTTGAAACGCTATTCCTAAACAAAAATCCCCTCTGGATATGTGACTGTCGGACCATCGTGAGATCGGTGCAAACCATGTCTCATGATCATTATTCCATATTCAAGAAATCCAGGAGATGTGTGAAGGCTATTATAGTTCAGCCATCGCTCTGTCATCTTTTCTCCAGTCTTTACCATTTGTTTTCCTTTGGCTGAGCCAAGTGACTCAAGTGTCTGCTGTCAAAGCTGTTGCGTACCCTTGAGGCCATTCTTGCTTATTGAGGCCTAAGGTAGGACGATCGTCAGACGAGGGCTTGAATACTGGGGTCCTTTGGGAACAACATATCTAGCATCGACTCGAGAGTACTAGAGATTCGTACCCACTACGCCTAAGCTACTTGATAGCAGCGTGGCTATGTGTTAACCTTACACGTGATATTATTGCGCATTGGTGCTGGCGACCGTAGCGACCAAGCGTATACACAAGAGTCGCATATAGAAATTGACCTGCGCATTGCCTCGAGCCTTACGCTTTGGCGCTTGAAGTATATGAAGGTTGCATGTTCGCTCTCTCTTGCCAGACGAACTTAACCACTATCATCTCGACTCTACCACGAGAAGATCTAGGGGCTCCCACGACAGAGACATCATGATGTTCAAAGCAGTCTTACTCCACACGGGCCTTGTAGCAAGCCTCACATTGAGTTCTCCGCCTGCATCTTTGCACCAGCCGAGCAATGACTCGGCCATCACCGCTTTGCTGGAGCAACCACTTCGTAACGGTACCCATTCCCGTGCATCGAGCTTGGGCATACCTTTCACTGTTTGCGACGAGAGGCTAGGGTCGCACTTGGATGTCCGCAGCTGCGACGAAATTTTCGAGCGACTCGGCAATTCCACTGGGGCCGAGACCTGGGGTCCACGAGGAGCCGGTCAATTCTCTCAGACATTGCCCCAAAGAACGATAAGCAGTAAGCGATCTTTGATCTTCATCTTGGCCCATGCCTTAGAAGCGCACGGATGATTGATGAAACTTGCCGCAGCCGACGGAACATGCTGGGCGTCGCCTTTCCTGATGCCAGGGAAATCTCATGCCGTGGCAAGTAAAAAGGACTTTGGTGAGGCTTTTTCGGACGTGCTCGTCGACTGTGTGTTGATCAATGGCGGGCTCGGTGGATCGGGAAGAGACATTGGTAGGCACCAGAGCAACGCCAGATCGTTGCGGCGCATGGCTAATTGCAGAATAGGTGGCGACAACAACCTGGTAGTATTCGTGGGAGAGTTCAACCCAAAAGAAATATCCTGCAATCATGATAGTCTGCCAGGGTCCGATTTCGAGGCTTCGTGCCAGAGTATATTAAACTCAATGCCCTATGATAAGGTAGACAGGTGGTTTGGGGGCCAAGTGCAAGGCCATGTAATGTTACCAAAAACATTCACCTCAGGTGAGTTACAGTATCGCATGATAGCCTTGGACTCGGCTAACCAAAGATCTTGCAATATGACGGGCTATGCGATTTGACAATCCGGTCTACGGGCGCCGATTGGTACTCTTGGGAGGAGATGTGGGACCAAGCGGTTAATGTTGTAGGTATGTGTGCTAGGCAAGGCAGGAAAGGCACTGCAAGTCCGCTCGGTCAGTCCATCACCACACGCACGGCCCAAATGTTACAGGCTAATAATCACAACAGGCCGAGATAGCAAAATACGCTTGGAGCTGGGCAGGGGCTCTTCTCCTCTCGTCAGCTCCTCTTGAAGGCGCGGAGATGTTAGGGATCCAGTACGCACATAAGGAGAATTTTGCACAACATAACACTGAAAACCGCATCAAGCAATTGCGACGGCATGAGGAGTCATCTACTGCTCTTTGGCCTCAGGTGATTCAGCTTGCTCATAGAGCATGGTCGCGACTAGTTGTCACAAGGAATACTATAGCCCTGTATCTTTAACAGTGTTCACGCAGTATATTTTCACTGAGTCGTGAGCCAAAGAGCCATTAAAGTACAATTAAGCGCGGAGGGCCAAGACAAGAGCTTGGCGCTGGCGCTTATTGGCTCAGTGTGTCTGGACAATGTTCTGATCAATATATTACCCCAAGGTACGGTAGACTATGGAACATAGAGCACGCCTATGACACTTTCGAGAATGAGCCGAAAGTCTAGGCTCAGACCTGGGACAAGAATTACATCTCTCCTCAACAGTAACTGACCCATACTACCGATTCCCTCCCACCTCCAATCGTGATGAATCCTGGCCTTGATTCACGAATATGGGATGCATTTTGAATTGACGCTTTCTTGGCCGGGTTCTACGCCTGCACGATGTCGGTGTCCTAGCTACCATCATGGGTTCTAAGGAGTCTCGTCTATGCCTACCCAAGGATGATCAGCTCTCTTCCTTTCCTCTCCCATCCGTGGCAATTGAGGAGGAGTCTTGTGGGATGGATTGACATCTGATCTCAACAGCTGGCTAGCCTCAACCACTCTCATCACATCAGCTTGCCACACCTCCCTCCTCCACACTGGTCTTCTCGGCTTCGTCCTAGCCTTTCCAACCTCACTCCTCCCAGGCGAGACCCTCCTCTCTACTACCTGGGAGCCATGGTCGATGTCTATCACGGGTACCGTGACTCTAGCTTTGTCGGCAATGATTACATGGATGGTGGATACATAGGCTGCGAGTCATGGGATTGAGATGCCGTCGTGCAGCTCGAGGATCGAAGCTTGAAAGCTTGGGATGTATGTGTCAACCTTCAAGAGCCACTGCTGCTGTTTGGAACTCTGTGGTGGAGCACACGTGGCCGGACCTTCTACACTGCCTCGAATAGAAAGGTCTCGAAGCTGATACAAGAGTTGACGTGATTGTGATATTGCAGCTCACGTACATCCTAGGTACTTGGTCAGCAATACTCTTGAGGTCTCCCAATCTACAACATACCTGCTCATTGCTGCCCGTTCTCTCCTTCGAACCATTCATTGAGCTTTTGAGGTCTGAGTATGACATAAGATCCAGTCTTACTGCAAAGATACGGTACTCTACATCAAGTGTTTCTCTGTTCTTTGGGCACTACGGACTCTTCTTGCGCTATGACACAACTCAATGGAGATCCTTGTTTCGCCTCTGATAATCCAATTGTGAAGCTGCAGCCCCCTGTATCCGCCAGTAGTGGTACCGGGCTATTTCCGCCTCAATTCTAACTCTCCAGTGGGAAGATTCGTCTGTGGTCTCGGAATCGACGAGTATGGGCCGCGAGCACGGGTTTTGCGTCGTTGCTGTTGTGCGTGGTTGACATCTCAGCGATTTGGCTCGTGAGCAGCTCGCTCGGGCGGATGGAGGGTTCTTTGCCATGGTGCTGACGGTAGTGGGCATGATCTTTGAGATTGCAAGAGTGAGTGCGGCAACGGGTATGCTCGTTATCGAGTGGACTGAAGGATATCGGATGATGTCTCGTATCGATCGCCTGCTGAAAAACGTACCGAGACGAAACCAGCCAACTCATACCTACTGACCCTGCCTTGTTCCATGCCGGGCCGATCGCTTTGGGTGACTTAGAGTGGATGGGCTTGGACAGACTGTATATCCTAGAGAGCATTTGGAACAGGTGGCGAACAGGGATTGTTTGCCCGAGACCAAGACGTGCTATGAGTGATCCTTAGAGATTGAACGAAGAGTCCCAAAGATCCATGCCTGGAACAGTGGCATCTGTTGGCATCCAGTCTATCAGGGGTCCAACTTGCTGCCGGACAGTGGCCTCTGTTGGCATCCAGTCTATCGAGGTTTCAACTTGATGCGGAACAGTGGCCTCTGTTGGCATCCAGTCTATCGGGGTTTTAACTTGCTGCGGAACAGTGGCCTCTGTTGGCATCCAGTCTATTGGGGTTTCAACTTGCTGCGGAACAGTGGCCCCTGTTGGCATCCAGTCTATCGGGGTTTCATCTTGCTGCGGAACAGTGGCCTCTGTTGGCATCCAGTCTATCCGGGGTTCTACTTGCTGCGGAACCCATCCATTGGGTACGTTGCACCAATTGTTGTACGGAACCAAGGAGACCTTGCGGATGGACCTAACGTATTCAATGGGATCATCCTGCGGCTCGAGGTTGGGATGCAGAATCCACAAGATAGCCTCCGTCTTGGCTTCCAACAGTCCAGATGCAGGGTTCTGGGCTACGCACTGCATCTTGATCCAAGCATTGCCTAGGAAGTCTCGGCCGCTACATGAAGGTATCAGAATCCCAGAGTTGTCATAAAGCATTGCCAATACCATCCGCGTGTATGCCTGATCATTCATCTTGATTCGTATCTGGTTGTCGAGCGGGACCTCAAACATGATTTCGTTGTCAGACTCGACCCCCTTAATTTCTGGGGATATGAAGAGGTAGCTGTATGCTTGCCCGACACCATAGAGGGCTTGATTGATGTAGGCCACTTTATCGTTCCACTTTACAGCTTCATAGTTCTCCATGTTGTTCACGTTGTTCATGTTGTTCATGTTGTTCATGTTGTTCAAGTTGTCCATCTTTCGGCCCGTTGTTTTCTAATGCTGTGTTCTTCCGTTCGAGCTTCTATTAGCACGTCGATAGGCTTGTATCTTCTTGCTCACGCTGCGTTTGACTGTCAATAGTAGGGATGATTGATGGACGAAGTGTCAAACAAAGAGAGAGAATTCGTATCTTTATTTCGTCCTGACTTACCAGCCTCACTGATATTCACAATTATTGTGCTCAAGGTTTGACCGGAGCTTCGCCAAAGTGTGGATATGTCCAAAAGAAGGAAGGTCGTTGGCAAAGCTTGGTGGTGAGTGGAGCATACTGCCCCATCAGACCCACATCAGCGAACTTTTTCGCGCTTTTCCTCAGCTCTACGTACACAATCAATTACAGGAGCGAATGAGTGGTGCTCGAATTGCTACCAAAAGTAGTGTATATCAGCAGTATCATTTGCCATGAAGCGTTGAAGATAGGAGCAATCAGGTGAAAGACACCTGTTAATTCATAGCCTGCGAATACAGCGGAGGCTTGAGAGCGTTGCTGTGAGAGGCGAGACCCACTAAAAATCTCATCATGCCTCTGATAGGACACGGAAACTGGTGGCTGTAAGCCAGGGTCCGATGGCACGACGACAAGGAAAGGTCGCTGTCACCTTTCCCCACAGATTGCTACAATCATCGAACGGGGTTCTCGGAACTTCCTGTTATGCTTGGGGTCTCAATGTAGTCTAGAGTTGCTGATGATATCGGAAGCAAAGGGAAAGCTCGGGAAATCGAAGAGGACATAAACCAGAACATCGAGTCTGACGACATTGTCAGCCTCTGACTTACGAACGTTGCACGACTCGTTGCAGACCTGCGTTACCACAAATTATCTTCGACTGCAAGCTCCTAGAGAAATAGGTCAAATCTTTGTTGTGAACGAATTTGACGTCCATTGTCCCTGGATCTGGAAGGTCTTGTTGCTGGACCTCGCCGATTACAATTTTGTTTTGCAATACTTAATCCAGCTAGTCGTCATGCCTGTCCCTGCGACCTGGATATCCAACCAAGACCCTGAGACCCAATCTGCAGCCTCCTACCTGCCGAAGGCATGTGTGCTTCAAACTCGGTTCAGCTCGTCGCGTCTCCTGCCAATTTCCTCAGTCGAACCATAGACATTGTGATGTCTGCTTCTAGCACCTTGGTCCACGCATAGTCCTTGCTACTACGGCCGCCAATGCCTGAGAGGTCTCTCCTCCTCGAAGATCTTTTCCGGCATCCATGGTTGCCAGCAACCTGCAAGGACTTTACAGCTAGTCTCTGTCTCAGAGGGAACTTGGCCGTCTATCATTATACACTAATTTCATCCTGATATTTCACGCCTCCAAATTCATTTGCGATATTTGGATATCGTATACTCTGCTGTATCAAGAGATCACCAGGTTACGCTTGCGCTGTCCTTCAGGGGTATAAATCTTTCTCTCAAGCCTCGAAACAGAGTCTCGTATCGGTCGACACAGCGCGGAGGTCAAACAGACGAGCGAAGATTCAAGGTCCCGCCATGTGAGTGCACAATGAAGGATTCTGGAGATATCATACTCATCGAACGACTAGCTCCCAATATCACCGCTGCAGGTCCTGGAAGATCGCATGGTCTTCAAAGTACGCGGTGAATTTCTTGA
>JAABUL010006393.1_pt1 | contig 13608 bp, 16 predicted proteins | sample 5559151 | NCBI WGS metagenome assembly JAABUL01 (sample SAMN10711876, study PRJNA513368) | rock metagenome | isolation source: Antarctica rocks | place: Antarctica: Victoria Land, Pudding Butte sud | reverse complement strand
TCGCCACACGCTCCAGCTCGTCCTTCTTCTTGATGGCATAAGAGTTGGATGATCCCTTGGCAGCGTTTACGAGCTCGTCGGCGAGGCACTCGGATACGGATTTCGAATTGTGGAAGGCGGATTCGCGCGTCTGCGAGGCATAAGGAAACGAGATGGAAAGTTGATGAAACGTTGACGACAAAGAGAGTGATGAATAGGATGGAGGGCATGCATGGTCAGCGGGGACTTTTAGCATTGGATGGGGCACTCACGCCGATGGTAAGCAGAGAGATCGCCTGGTTCACCCTCCTGAGGGGAGAAACATCGACGGCCTGACGACGGACAGTCCCCGCGGAACCGATACGGGTGGAATCTTCTCGAGGTCCGGTGTTGACGATAGCGTCGACTGTGAGAGCGAAGAGCGAGCGCAGGGAAGACAAGACGAACGAAGGGCAGAAGCAGCGTTCATCGAGGACAGCAGACGAATGGGAGCCATGGAGGTCAAGGAGAGAACGATGGGGAAGAAGGAGATCATCAGCTGATACAGTGCAAGGGACGAGGTCGACGTACCCAACACCTGAATCGGGTTCTGCTCCGTCACGAGATGTATAATCTCAAAGGCATGCTGCACGATCCGAACAGCCATGATCTTCTTCCCGTTGTTCCGCCCATTCATCATGAGACTGGATAGGACATAGCATCAGCACAACCCTGTACCAGGCTCCCTTTCTCAAGAAGGACCGTAATACAATGCAGGCAGAGGACGGGACTCACGCGTTCACGAGCCTCTCCACAATCGGCATCCTCCCCTTTGCAAACTGTTTTTTCGCATATCGTCCCGCCGTATGAGCTGAACCGAACTCATCAGCTTCTGTCCCTCTGCTTAATAAGGAGTACGTGACATACGGACGTAGACGGCGTGGTTGACGTTGATGTAGTCGGTCAGGGAGATGTCCTTCACGTCGATGCTGCACCACGATCAGTCATGGTCGCAGCGTGAAGGACGGGAGGGAGAACGGCAGGTAGGGAATGAGGAAGAAGGTGAAGGGCACGGAGATGGGGACGGAGGGGGAATCGCGACGTACTCTTGCGCATCCCATTTACCGAACAGCTTCACGGAGCCTTCGTTGGACATCTTTTGAACATCGGGGGGTAGGGAGAGGGACATGGTGCCGGGTCTAAACACCTAAGACTGATCTAGCTGCCGAATGTCGTCTTCCCACGATACGAGGCCGACGCGAATGCTGATGCGATGGAGAGCGGAAGACTGTACGAGGGATATGGGGACAAGTCAAGCGGAAGGATAGCGTTCGGGAGAATAGGGAGAAGCTGTGGCTCCTTATCTCCGACGTTTGATTTCGCGTCGGAGTTTAGGAGTTTAGGTGTCGACCTTGATTTCGTGGCGGACAGTAGGTAGTGGCAGTTTGCGACGAAATGCTTCCAGCCCGAAAGCCGCAGCATTTTGTACACACTGTCCCTATAGATTTGATCAATGACAAGCAGCCCTTCTTCCCCTGTTCCCTTCCCACCTTTGGTTCAAACAGCTGATGCCGCACCCCTCTTCTGGTGGGGCTAATGACCGGACCTTCATCAGTCACCTCATCCGAATCCCCCATTTTCCCCATGATTACCTACATGCCCCTTCACCCTCCCTTACCCATACCGGACATGCTTGGCTACTCCAGGCCACATCTCCATCACCCCAACAAATGTTCCTTCTCCTCCATTCCCGGATTTGTCTTTGCCACCTGCACGCAACATCGCTGCTGGCAGGCTTGTTCTTTCCGGGTTCCAAAGAGCGCTTCTAGTGCACCTGGCCCTGAGCGTCGGCGCGAGGGCGATGGCCAGTGCGAGGGGGACATTCGAGTGATCGATTAGTGTTGTGGTAGATGGTGCAGTAGGTGGGTGATGTAGTTGATGAGAAGAGCTGGGATGCCAATAGGACTGGCATCAAGGTGGCTCGTACACTTACGTGTGGCAGAATGATCAGCTCAAAACGCCAAGGCTAGGTGGAATTGACTTACGAATTCTAAGGAAGTGGACTTCCGGATGCCAGGGTAGAGGCAAGGCGGAAAGATCGTTGATTGAAGTTTGGCTAAAAATCGGAGCAGGAGCTTCGGCGGGAGAAGTGGATCCTCTCGCGCAATATCCTTCCAGGGTATATCCGGTTGCGTATCGAGAGGAAGATCCTCGGTATCGGTCTCCATCTCCACACTCACCATGCCAACCCGTGTATCCCCTTCTTCTCCCCATCCCCCTGCGCAGCGAGCACCATCAGTACGTGGCCTCCTTTCCCTGCCTCCCCCACCCAAGGCTCCAAAGGGCGTGAGAGGACAAAGAGAAGCTCGTCATTCGACACATTAGGAGGATGTGAGCCGATTCTGGACCGTGAGAGGACGAGAGGATGAGTGAGCGGGGCGGGGTGTAAGAGGGACTATGGGGTAGAGAATGGCGGAGGTGTCTAGCGCCAGAGCAGGCAGATCGTTACACAGCTTGAGTAGAGCCTTTCTTTGTGCTTGAAGGCGCCCTTCTCGTGGTCAACGAAGCGGGAGTGTTCCATCGCGAGAGGACCGGTCAGAGGCGGTGACGGAGGGGACCCGATCACCGAGAACACCTGTCCGGGAGAGTCTCTCGGAGTCTGGCTGAAGTAATGATCAGTAATGGCAAGGTTGAAGAATTTTCAAGAAGATTTCCTGGGTGAAGTACACATTAAGGAGCCTTGTTTCGTCCTGGCTCAACATCATTCTCAACATTTATTACTTTCTTGGCGCGTAACGGGAGATCTCGCCCGAAACCTTGGCAGATCAGGGACAGACAAAAGTGGATGTTTCCCAAAATCACGCCATCCTTACATACATACAGGCTTATTGATCACTTGATACATCTGACTTCCCTTCCAATTCGTTCCTCTCAATCAACTGGCTTTTCTGGAAAACTGTATCTTCTCAGAGCGATGTCTACGTCTGTGATCCCCAGAGTATTCCCCAGTGTCGCCCGTCATGCCTCCACTTCGACGGCGACGGGCAAGCACAAGGTCGTGGTCATAGGCGGTGGTGAGTCAGCAAGCGATATCCAGGTCACTGATGAACGTTTTTCCAGGAGCAGGCGGTCTGGCGGTAGCGAACCAGGTGTGGAATGCCCTCAAGGCGCAGGGACGGACACTAGCGAAGGGGGACATCGCCATTATTGACGTGAGTTACCCCGGATCCATCTTGCTTCTCGCTCACCCTCCTGATGTCCTTCCTCACGCCCCTCATTCATCCAACTCCTCCCGCGTCCGATCCTCTCCCGTGATCCGGCTCATCCCCTCGCTCACTCCTCAGGCTAATCCCAATCACGACTACCAACCCGGCTGGACCGTCGTCGGTTCCGGTCTCGCCAACAAGCACACCTTCCGACGACCTCTCGACTCCTTGATACCGGGTCATATCGCACACGTCCACGCCAGAGCATCGGGTTTCGAGCCCGAGCGGAATCAAGTGATTTTGGAGGGTGGGGGAAAGGTGGGGTATGATTACCTCGTGGTAGCGCCCGGTCTCCAAACCAGTGAGTACAGCCAGTCCCTATTTCTCGTTTTCTCGATGGTGCAAGGTCTGCTCGGGAGTTGACGATGTAGCTGACGGGCGACTCGTGTAGATTACGATAAAGTAAAGAACCTCTCATCCGCCCTGTCCGACCCTCTCAAATCGAAAGTTTCCACGATTTATTCGTTCGAGGTGGTCGATAAGACGTGGGAGCTCATCCAGTCGTTCAAGGGTGATGGGGAAGCTATCTTCACCCAACCTTTCGGGCCTGTCAAATGTGCCGGAGGTACGTCCCGTCCTCATCCTTCACATTTTCCTCTTTAAAAACCCGCGACTTCGCTGAGAAGTCGCCAGCACCTCAAAAGATCGCCTACATGGCCGACTCATTCTGGAAACAATCCCCACCCGCTCAAAAACCACACTCCACATTCTCATCCGGTATGCCAACGATGTTCTCCGTCCCTCACTACTCCCGTGTCCTCGATGCCATCCGAGAAGAAAAGGGTATTACCGGGATATTCAACCAAAACCTGATCGAAGTCCGGCCTGATGACAAGACCGCCGTCTTCGAGGTGATGACTGGGGAGAAGAAGGGAGAGAGGGTGGAGAAGGAATATGGCATGCTACATGTCACACCGCCCATGGGACCGGTTGATTTCGTAAAGAGTTCTGCACTTGCGGATGGGGCGGGGTGGGTGGATGTGGATGCTGGTACACTCCAACATAAGAAATACGAGAATGTCTTCTCACTAGGCGACGCGAGTTCACTACCCACCTCAAAGGTACGCTTCTCCGTTTTCCCTTCCTCTTTCAGGAGCTTGACAAGTGCTTATGATAGGTTAGACTGCAGCAGCAATAACCGCCCAATCCCCCGTCCTATCACACAACCTCCTCACCCACATGTCAACCGGCACCCTCGGTCCCTCCGCCGCGATATACGACGGCTACACCTCGTGTCCACTCTTCACAGGCCGAGGAGAACTGTTGTTGGCCGAGTTCAAATACGGCTTGGAGCGAAAAGAGACGTTTGGGAGGTTTGTCGATCAATCGAAACCCAATCGGTCAGTTCTCCTTCACTCGTCCATGTCCGACTCAAGATGGATGGGATTTGATTTGAGCTGATGTGGGGGTTGTAGTGCTTTCTATCACCTGACGAAAGACGTGTTTCCACGGATGTATTTTTCCAAGATGTTGAAGGGGGAGTGGTATGGGCCAAAGGGGCTATTTCCGCCTCAGTTTGTCCCGTCATAAGAGAGCCTTCGAGCGGACTTGGTCCTAGGGGCGCGTCGGCGCGACGGGGAAGGGACGTTGGCGGTGGTCATTCTAGACGATCTCGAATCAACCAGCATGGATGAGGGAGGGACTTGACGATTTCAGTATCATTTTTAATATGAGTCGCCACGCTTCCATGCAATGCGACGCTGTATCATGATCGTCCAGATGTGACTCGCATGACCCATGCGGAGATGCATCAAGGCGGTCTCTCCGTGATCCTCAAATTCCAGATCTCCCATTGCCCCAACGCCAATCGTCCTTCCCTCGGCTTATCCCGATCCCGATCCCTCATCTGCCCCTCCCTATCTCCGTCCCCCTCAATCCTCTCTCCCGTTCCCGCATCATACACCATCTCTCCCTCCCCCTCACTCTCGCCCAATCGCATCACCTCCACCTCCACCTCCACCCCCGCTCTCGCCATGATCCTTCCCACGACCTCCCCAATCACCGAATCCACATACACCATCCCACTATTCTCGATGAACCTGTGTACGATCTCCGGTTCTCCATCCGCCGAAGGTCGGATCAAGCCTCCATCCGAATCCATACTCCCACTCGGATCCGGTGGAGTGCCTATCACGACGACTCCTGCCGCATCTGCTTGAGTGGCATGGACGAGCTTGGTGAGGAAGGTACATCCCCCTCTCTGGACGACCAGGACGAATGGCCTTCCGTGATTGAGTGGTCGAAGAGCTTGGCAAGCCTGTTCATCCCCCTTGCCCGGATTCAGCAGTCTGACTGGTCCACCGCCGATCCTCCATCCGTCACCGGGCCTCGTCAATCCCCGCCCAAAGGTAGCAGTCGCTCCTACAGCGTGGAGGAAGACCTGTTCCCCTGCGCTGAAGCGGAGGATGACTTCTACCGGCTCGAGAGAGATGGTCATGCTGCTGGATGGGATCGGGAGGAAACTCGACATCTTTGGATCGGTAACGACGACTTGCTGACCGGGTCTGACCCTATGCGGTCCGACTGGGAACACATCAGCGAAGACCATTTGGATTGCGGGTCGACCCTTACTGCTGGAAACATCATACCCCTTGTTATCGAGTCTCCAGCGAACACCTAGGTGGAGACCGTCTGAGTCGGCGATGACGAAATCACCCGTGGCGTCGTCTTGCCAGACCTTGCTCAGAGACGGACTTGGGTCCTTCGGAGGGAGGCCGGCGTGGCTGGTACTATTCGATGGTGAAAGGAAGATCTCCAAAGACTATCTCCCGATCAGCTTTGCATCGGACACAACGTGGATGTACATGACGAGGGACCGTAGGTACAGCACAATACCCACCCTCCCACCAGTTCACCTTCTCCTGATCCTCTATCACCCGTCCATCTACGCCTGGGCCAAACACGAGCTGTCGGGCGTATTCGTAATCCGCTCTCCGCTCGATGCTCACGACCAGTCCGCCGCCGAGCATTGGCGGTTCGTAGACTGGGCAATAGGGATCCTCGCCTCGGTGGAGCGCCCTTCGAGTGAGTGGTGGCGGACGTAGATGTGAGCTGGTGAGGGAGAGAGTGTGACCCTCGGTGGTGAAGACGCGGTTGGTCAGAGGCGGCGAGGGAGTGGGATCGAACAGGAGGTACAGGTACTAAGAGCTCATTAGTCGGATCTCAGGAAAGGTTAGATGGATACCTACTTTGAGTGTTTCAGATAGTACGAAGCTTTCCATCCGATCTTCGAGCTAAAGCATGATGAGGAAGATTCGGGTACGAGCCAGGGTGTTCTCACCTCGCCCGTCTCGACGTTCTTCATCGTAGCGAAACCACAAGAGGTCTTTGTCCGTCTCCTCATATCCGCAAGCACCCTTTCCCCTACCCGCAGATAGAAAGGGTCCTTCGTCGCCTACTCCCTGTCAGTCCATCCGAATCATTGAAAGCGTAGGACTGACTTGGTACAAATAGAATGTAGACTCGATGAACTCCGGTCTTCCCGGCCAACCAGCCCATTCGATTCTCCGATCCACCCAATCCCAGCTCTCGGGGATTGCAGAATATCTCCGCCATAGATTCCAGTACACGAGGTGTGCTTTGATCGCGGACTCTAGATCGCCAGCGAGGACTTGCATGCCGGGGAGGAAGGCGGCAAGGGAGTCTATTGTCGATGGGGTAGCAGGGTGAAGGACACGGAACTGGACTGGTCGGTACTGCTTGTAATTGAGCGGACTCCATACATGAGGGGAACGACTCACGATGAAGCCGTCATCTGTTCGGACAAAGGTCTGGATGGCGGAATACGAATCCTGAAAGATGTCTAGGTACGTGTCGTCATCTGTCCGCTGCGATGTTAGCAGGCTTTTGCAATACCTCAGGCTTAGCTCACTGAGAAGGATGGCCCCCTTTATCCCATACTCGAAGAAACTGTCCATGCCGGCGCCGACCCCACTGAAGCCTGGGGCAAGCCATTGTCCGTGTGTCGCGCCGATGGTATTGCCCAGCAGGTTGTGCGTAGACCGGCGATTCCAAAGGGCGAGGTATGCTCGGTGGGCCAAAGTCTTAACTCACGTCAAATCAAGTAATCCGATTGAAATGGACGCGCGACGACCCACCTCGAATCGATCATCTCCCGTCAGTCTCGAGAGTACCGCGAACTCCAAGATCAGACTCCCAGCTCCTGTAGTGCCTTTCTCCGCATCAGCTCATTCCCATCACCCGGGCAGACCACTCACACGTCTCCATGCTCTCCCCCTTCTCCACTCCACGTCGCAGATTGACCCTCGCATAAGGGATCCCGGTAATCGTGTTGAAAGCCGGCAAGAATCTCCTCCCCAGATCGTGTGCTAATTCCAGCATCCGACCCTTGTATCTCCTTACATCGGTACCGTACCCCTTCGCTTCCCCGTCCGTCATCCGGTCCAGCGTCTGATGGGTGGATAGTAAAGCGCCGAGAGCTCGGATAGTCATTTCGAACACCTGGACCTTCACGTCGTGATTGAATGAGACTTGTGTCGCTACGAGATGTAGAGCGTGAGGGAAGGCGGACGGGTGGATGGTGGGGAGGCTGGAAAGGACGTCGATGAGGGTGAGGGAGGCATTGGGATGAACATCGTTGATCCCGTGATTGGCTGGATTGGGATCGCGATTTAGCGGTCCGCAAGTGAGGGGTCGGAGCTCGTCCTGTTGACATCAGCTATTGGTGTGGTGCGAGGTGGTGTAGCGTACGGCGGGGTAAGCATGGGTCATGTAGCCTTCGTATCCGTGTCGGAACAGCTATGAGACGGATCAGACCGAGTGGGAATCAGGCAGAGAGGTTACCCACCTGCCGAACCTCTTCTCGCAGCTCGACACGCCGAGCATCGCTCATCCCCAAGACCATTCCAGCCCATGGCATCCAGCAGAGGATGAGCCATGTCGAGGCTGGCACAATCATACAGGAAGAAGACGGGCAACGCGTCAACCTGACCACCCTCCTTGTCGGAAGCTGAACGGGATTGGAAGGAGGTGAAGGGCAACAGAGGGCTTTGTAGTCGGTTGTATTCGCAAAATCAATCTGTTCAGAGGGATCTCGAATTGCTTTCCTGTCATCACGTGATTCTGCATGACTGGCTTTATCCCTCGGCTTGAATATGCTTTAACATGTTCAAATCGGTCATTTCGTATGGGCTCTCCAACTCGAGAGCGATGTCTGTGGACCCAAGTGTGCCAGATCCCGAATGAGTACCTTCAAGGCTTCAGGCAATCGATCGGCGGAAAGCAGGGTGTAATCAAGCATGCTCACGATGACGCAATGCGGGGAAACGTCGATTCCCAACAAATACTGATTCCCATCTCCCCGCTTCGATTCCAATCTTTACTCGACATTCTGACACAACTCACTTGAAGGTATCAAAACCAAAAGCATCAAAATGCGCTTCTCTGTCCTTTCCGCTCTCGCTCTCGTCCCGGCTGCGGTGTTTGGGCAGACCGCTCCCGCAAGCTCCGACTACCTTACGCAGGTTCTTGGCGCTCTTACGTGAGTGCTTGAACTCCCTTTCGAGACAAGCTTTCTTTGGCTGAACGTCGCAAAGTGCTGCCAACCTGACCTCGCTGGCGTCGGTCTTCGGTGGCATTGCCAACACTACTTCCGGCATGGCTTTCCTGGCTCAACTCGCCGTGGGCAATCATACAGTCTTCGCACCGACCAACGCAGCTTTCGCCAAGCTGCCTGCCGCGCAGTTAGCCAATCGCACACTCGGTGCCGAGATCGTCGCATACCATGTGCTCAACAACACCTACACCCCGGACGGCATCGCGGTCGCTCCCGCTCACACCATCGCTCGCTCCTTACTCAACTTCGGCGGATACGCTCTCCCAGGCAACCACTCCGCTCCCGTCGTTCTCACCCGTACTTCCAATACTACCAACACCACGTCTCCATTCGAGATCGTTCAAGCTACCGATAACGTTACCGTCACCGGTCCAGTCAACGCCGCGAACCTCCAAGTGTACATCATCCACGAAGTCCTCGCCATCCCGGAGAGTGTTGAGTTGACCGTCAACGCCATCGACATGCCGCTCGCTGGTCTCCTTAACGCCACCACCTTCTACTACCGCCTCGACCCCATCCGAGCTCCGGCGATCACCATTTTCGCGCCGGAGCCACAGGCCGTCATGGCCGCGAACAATCTGATCTCCACGCTCAACTCGACCGACATCTACAGGGTACTCGACAACCACATCATCAACGGTTCCATCGTCTACTCGACCGATCTCACCTCCCGCAACTACACATCTCAAGGTGGTGAGCCGTTCATGTTCAGTTCCAATGCCACCGGTGTCTTCGTCACCAGCGGCATGACGACCGCCCGGATCATCCAGAGTGATACTGTCCTTCAGAACGGCGTCGTCCACGTAGGTCGTTCTTACAATCCCCATCCCCCGATGCCAGACAACTAACGCGTCTCAGGTCATCGACGCAGTGTTGGCCAACCCCGCCAAGAACTACTCCGCCGCCGTCGCAGCCTACAAGAGCGACATGATGGCTGATGTTTGTTCTCCCCGTTGGCCCCTCGTCCACTAGCTGATTCAGGTCTCCTTAAAAGGCCACGTTGACGGACCGCACCGGCCCCATCACAGCCACCGCCATGCCGATGGCAAATGCCACCATGATGCCCTAAGAAGTGGCTAAGTCGTTCAGAACCGGAGGGATGTGCATAGATGTATAGTCTAAAATGCATGTAGGCAACGAAGTATTTGTTGCCGTATCATATGTTCATGCATGAAGTACAGTTGACCAAATATCAGAGCTGTGTAAGACCCGTTTTCAATCGGGCCTTGGTGGCGCCCGAGAGCAAGTCGTACAGTGGTGTCGTCATGATGAGCCTCGCACAGAATTCTGATCAGACAAGACTTGGTCCCGAGAGCGTTAAGGGCAATACTTGGGCCAATCTCTGCTGAGGACTCGCCAATTTGATTTCTCCCTGTCGCCACGCGAATTCCTCGACGCGACCAACATTCCCCGCATCATCCTCATTCCACCCTTTGCACACCTACCCAGCTCTGTAATGGTGACTGCTTGACCGCATTGGAACCGCATCACCACCTTCTTCCTTGGATTGTAATTCTTTTTCGCTGCAGTATCGCTGAGTCGGCTATTCATGTGAGCTCACCCTTGTTGCCAGCTTCGGTCACTAATGCCCATCAGGCCGCTCCCAGTGGAGCGCTCACAGGGCTCGGTGAGTTTCAGTCTCCCTCCCGCTACGCTCTAGATCCTCGGTTTCCAAAGCCGGCTCGCCTGTCATAATGGGCGCTGATTCAGACCCAGGTATCCTCCCTCGTAGCCCGTTTCCAGACCGCCGCAGACCGGGACAAGACCTCCGCGGAGCGCGAAGCGAGACGCCAGAACTCGACTTCGAGGAGGAGTAGTTCGCATGGGGCTACCGAGCCGCCTATCAAAAATGGACAGACACTTGTCAAAGCTGTTGGGGACGGGGATTCTAGCGAGAGGAGCGGGAGAGTACCGGACGAGGCAGGAGTCGAGAGTGGGAAGGTTGGAATCATGGACAAAGTCGCAGGCTTGGCGGAGAGTTTGAAGGATCTGACGGTCGGTGGTGGAGTTGGGGCGAAAGAGGCGAATGAGGATATGGCTGCCCAGGGTGAGGGAGCGCCAGTTGAGGAGAAAGTTACCACGGTTCAGGCGGTGGCTGCGTCAACGACACCCTCGATGACAAAGACGGGTAGTCGGCACACCGCGATCACAACGAGCACCCAAGCGAAAGTCACCCGTTCCCCCTCCAAGTCTCCGGCTGCTGCTTCGCGAGCGAGGGCGAGCGCCTCGACCTCCCCTAAAACCTCTACCCAAACGACAGGACCTCCGTCTTCTTCCACTTCACCAACAATCGCGAAAGCTGCCCGGCGCACATCCACTATCTCACCTGCAGTCGCTAAGATCCCACGATCCGGATCCACCATCCTCACATCCCCATCGAACAACTCGAATTCGCGTACTCGCCTCTCGTCCCTCCCCACGCCATCCAAACCCGCAGGGACTCCCGCTTCCACCTCTTCACTAACAACGACCAAAACCGCCCCAGCTCCCGCTTCGGCCACGACTGGCACTCTCGCCGCACCCAAACCCACCCTATCCTCCTCCGCCTCGACCCGTAAACTCTCCCCATCACATACCGGCCCCGCTCGACGTACTCCCTCCATCTCCACTTCCACCACCAATCAGCCTCCCGCGACTATAAAAACCCAGGTCACAGGTACACCGAGCAGACCCACCGCATCTAGTCTCGCAAAAGCGCGCATCCCTAGTGGAGGAAGCCCTGCCGAGAAGAGCACTTCTACCAGCACGACCAGCAAGAGACAAGGTACCTCTTTCAGCCGAGGCACCGGTGCGGCCACCTCGAGGTTGAGCTCATCGAGTTTGAGTCCCCCACCGGGTGAGAAGCCGCCTGCGAGTGGTGGACTGCCAAGGTCGGGCTCGAGATTGTTGCAGGGGACCGCGGCGAGTCGCGCAAAAGCTGCGGAACATCCTCCGGCGAAACCCAGTGCCACGTCTGCCGCGAGTGTCCAGGCATCGATGGGGCCAACGAAGACGAATGGAGTGACACCGAAGGTCTCGACATTGGGGAAGAGCTCGAGTCCCAGGAGCGGGTTAGCTGGCGCGGGTGCTGTTCGGCGAGGTGCCTCAGAGGGAACGGGCCATATTGCCGGGAAGACGAGTGGGATGCGTCATACTGAGGGGAGCGAGCAAAGCATTGAGCAGGAAGCGGTCGCCGAAGTGATCGGAGCCGTCCCAGCGGAGTCGATGTCCAGCGACCAGGCAAACGACGAAGATCTGGATGGTTCCGAGGCGGAGGCGACTGCAGCCAAACCCGCCGGCAATACCGACGCCGACCACGCAGAACCCGAGGGAATGCGAAAGGCGGATGCAGCAGAACCAGTCCCTGCTGTCGACAACACCCAAACGGATGACGAGCGCAGGATCGAGCAGCCGGCCTTGCCGCCGATGCAGGAGACGATAGACGAGCCAGAGAACGGAAATGGACATTTGATGGAGGAGAGTAATGAACTAATCGAGGAGATACCGGATGAGGCTTGACACATGTGTCCTGGTCGACGGCTGGAAGTGCTAGTCTTCTAGGATCCGCGGAAAACCGAGCATTTTCGTACCCACGGTTGCCGCTAAGCAAATCACCCGATTTGACGGTCTCTGCATCTCTGTAAGTATTCTAATTGCCCAACAACTGGGTAGCATGGATTTGCTTTCACTGCCAAATCGCCAGCATGGATAGTGACACGTCAATGCTCATCTACCATTTCCACTTTGTCCTCAAAGTCAACACTAGGAACCTGTCACGGATCCTGTCACGGAGGACGCATCGGATCGGGGAGTGCCACAGACTAAGACTGGAACATGGAGTGGCTCTGACTTGTTACTAGAGGTATTGGGGCTAGCTGTGACCCAATGAGGTGGACTTAAGACTAGGACGAGAGGTGTGGTATCAAGAACCACGGTTGACGTATCCAGAGCTGAAGGCTCTGTCTCCATTTTGTATGGACTTATATACCTTGCAAAGATCAAAATGCTTTTGTTGAGGATGGCCGGAAGCTCACAAACAAATTCCGCTGGGATACAGACATGGTCAGCGCACAACTCATCATACTCACACATTACAAGCCGCAGAGCTCAGAAGGCAGTCACCCGGGCTGGCGGCACCAAGAAAATCAAGCAAAGGGAGGAAGACAGAAAGGAAGTGATGGGCGGAGCAGGTGTGCATGAAGCTCCCCAAACAATTGACATACTTGTCTGTCCTTTCAGATCTCTTTGCAACTCCAGATTGTCTCTAATTACATGCCAATTTGTCACGATCGTGAATTGAAGCTCGGATAATATCGCCGAACATCGCCGAACATCACCGAAGATAGGCCTGGAAGACGGTGTATAAAAGGGACTTGAGAGTCGGGGAGAACCAGCGATTCGAGATTAAAAGTCACTAAAAGTCACTATCGTTACCTAGCCTACTCAAGCCTCTGCATTTCTAGCCCACGCTACTCGACCGGCACTTAACTCGGCTACACCCACGCGTGTCCTCGAGTTATTCCAGCCAAGTTGGACCACGGTAGTCCAACTTTGCCGAAGCTCAGACGACCGTCGCCGATTCTAGGAGCTGAGCGTCGGGCCTATTTGCTGGTCGACGTAGCACCGTGATACACAAGACCGGCTTGCGTGTGCAAGCTCTTCATCCACTTGTGAATGTTCCAGGAAAATGATGTTTTGGGGATTTGTCACGATCGTGAATTGAAGCTCGGATAATATCGCTGAACATCGGATAACATCGCCGAACATCGTTGAACATCGTCGAACATCGCCGAACATCGCTGAACATCGGATAACATCGGATAACATCGC
>JAABUL010006391.1_pt1 | contig 13609 bp, 21 predicted proteins | sample 5559151 | NCBI WGS metagenome assembly JAABUL01 (sample SAMN10711876, study PRJNA513368) | rock metagenome | isolation source: Antarctica rocks | place: Antarctica: Victoria Land, Pudding Butte sud | reverse complement strand
GCGGTCGCCGGCACCACCATCGGTCTGTGCGCAGAAAGGTAACGATCAGCCCACTGCATTCACCATGATGACGCACGCTGCGGTGGATCAGGCATAGTTTCTGGCGATACTGACAAGCAACAGCTCTCGGCCTGCAGTACAGCTGAAGCAAGTGACCCTTTCCTGCCCTAGCGACCCCAGCAGTTCGAGCACCCACCTCCGGGACCTCCTCGTCGCCCAGCTCGAACAGCGCGCCCAAGGCGGCGAGGGCGTCGGCGGCGGCGCCGGCGGTCGCCGGGCTGATGGCCGTGGGCTCGGCCCCGCCCTCGTCTTCCTCGGCTGACGGCTGCTGGTGCTGAATTTGCTGCTGCTCGGCGCCAGGGGCGGCGTCCTCCATGTCAGCATCCTGCTGGCCGGCAGTAGCGGCGGCGGCGGCAAGCGGGTCCGCAGCCGCCGCAGCGGCGGCGACAGTGGCGCCGCTCTCCTCCTCCGACATCTTAACGTCACTGCTGTCTGCCGCGTCCGACGCCGCCTTGGCTTGCTGGCCATCGCTGCTGGGCGCCTGCTTCTTGCTGCTTCTGCTGCTACTGCTCTGGCCCGAGGCCGTCTGTTTGCCGCTGCTGCCGCTGCTGTCCTTGCCGTTGGAGATGCTGCCAGCGGCCTGCAGCTCGCTGCTGCTGCCACTGCTTTTGCCGCTGCTCTTGCCCAAGGCCTCCTGCTGGACCACGCTGGCGGCGGCGGCAGCGTCGTTGCCGCCGCCGTCGTCGGCGCTGCCGCCCTTGCTGCTGCTTTTCCTCTGGCGCCAGCCGCCATTGCCCTTGAAGGGGCTCTCTGGCGGCTCGTCGCCTTTGCCGCCGTCCTCGGCCGCTGCCAGCGCCGCTGCAGCGCGCTGCATGGCGGCCGCCGCGGCCTTGTCGCGAGCAGAATCGCCGCCCAGGGCTGACGAGCACCGGTCCCGGCTTTGCGCCCTCCTCAGCTTCTTCTTGTTTGACCTCCGCCTGCCCAGCAACCTGCTCACTGGACGCGCCTGAAGTCTCGCCGGAGGGCGGCTTTTCAGCGACTGCGTCGATGTCGCTTTCGTCATCCGACGCCTCGCTGCTGCTGCTGGTCAGTGGGCTTGTCTGCGGGGGGTTGTCGGCCACGGCGGCGGTGGCCGGCTTCACGGATGCGGCAGGCAAGCAGCGTGCAAGATCACACCCATCAATGGAGTTGCGCAGGGGGACTTAACACGGAAACAAACCTGCTTTCGAATTTCAGCGAGCTGCCTCGCATTTTGACCTCCAGACACGGATCCGGCATGCGCCTCAACGCTCCCTGCTGAGCATATCGTCCGAGGCTATGGACATCCCACTATTATTTGCCACTTCGCAGAACTGTCCGCTGCCGTCGAAATTGCCGCCGCTTTGCCTTCCACCTCTCTCAAAGCCACAAGTACGCAGCTCTGGAACTTGTTTCACAGCCGCTGCACCCACGGACGTGCCCATGGCATGGAAATTGCAGCGGCAGTGATTCACGCATCATGCAGCATTAATCTGCATTGAAAGTGCATCAACAAGTGGCTGCTGGTAAAGCTTCGGCTGTCGAACTTGCTCAACGAACACATCACTGCTCTATTCCGTTCGTGCAGGACGGCGCAGTGGTGGTTGCCGATCGGTGGCTGATCCCGCGGCAGCAGGAGGCTGATGCAGGTACTACCTAGCCTACCTACCTGCCGTAGTACGCCGAACGTTTGACGATCGTGCAGACTCCCATTGGTCAGATGTGCACGCCCCTGGTGCAGGCGCATTGTGCAGTGCTGTCCCGACGCAGAATCTGAGACCAGCCCAAGGCACGCCGTGTCAAGCTGTCAGCTGACTGTGTTAATTCGAGGTGTCTTCAAAGCAAAAGGCCGTGTTCACTGGGTGTTGCAGTATTAAGATATTCCCCCGCCGGAGGCGGGAGACTATTAATAAAGTTTTACCGTCGATGTTCCGATGGCCAGGGTCACTACCGGAAGGCTCAATTCCGCAGCCGCTGCTGCAGCTCGGCCGCTGCGCCTGGCAACGTAGTTACAGCAGACCCTCATTACGCCTTTGCTGCTGCAAGCGGCAGAAGTGGCCGGCTGCTGTTCCGCGTAGCCTGGGTTTTCGATTGGCCAGAAGTCACAGCGCAATTTAATAAAACACTCCGTTAAAAAAATGGTTTCCCACCCTGTTTCCCGCCAGACAGCTACTGCTCAGCCGTGACACGAGCGTAGCAGCTAGACGCAGCAGTCCTGGGCTGAGCTACGCTGCGCTGGTAGACAGTCGAGCGGCTTCCGGGGCGAGGTTGTGACCAGCACTTTGCGATAGTCCAGCGCGCAGGAGCTGTGCTTTCAGCTGCAGCTGCTCGCACAGCCGTCAGAGCAATGTACAGAAGCCTAATTCACGGCCTGTTGCCTGTGTCGAGCTCGCCGATTCTTACAGCCGGTTTGCTGCAATCGTGAGTCGAGAGGCCTCCTGCAGCCGGTATTTGTGCTTTTCTGGACCTGCTGAAACCGCTGCAGTAGCGTCTGGCATACAGCATCTGCTTCAAGCTGCACTTGCACAGGACTGTCGCTAGCAGCCGCAGTTTGCAGCTTCAGTAGTTCAGCAGCACTGAGTGCCCACCCTGTAGCGAATCGATTGGGCAAAAGGATTGTACTATCGATCGGCAGTACCAGGGGCCACTTGCAATTCTGCCTGCAGCAAACCTGATATAAACTTGGCTCACGTTCGCTTTGCGACGTGCCCTTGTTCATACTTCCTCTGCGATACGCGGGCAGAGAGCTAATATTGGCCTGGAGTTTGAGCCGGTGCACGAGCACTCGTTGAGCTGACATGTTGTGTCCGTTTGGAATTGTTCATCACGGCTCGCACCTACGCATTTGTCCATGCTGTCCACGCTGGTGCGGTTCAGAGAGCCTGCGGATGGTCTCATAATGACGGGTTGTATGCCCGCCAGCTATCCATTCCTACTTGAACAGCCCCCGGCTGACGTAGGCGGCAGGTGTGTTGTGCCATGTCTTCAGGCGATGTGCACATCTACTTGCAGGCTGCGCGCAACTATATCATAACACCACCGCGTTTGGCCTTTAGAATCTCGAGTGCCATGTTCGTGCACGCTGATAAGTGACAAGATGCGGCACTGCCACCAACACAGCAACTAGTTTGCTGCCGCCCAGGCCGACGACGTCGTGGTACATGAGGGTGTACTCACCATGGCAAGCGCAGTACCGGGGCACACTTGGAAGCCCTTTCATTGTTAACAATGAAAGGACGTTGAGGTGGTCCGTGGCTATGAAGCAGAGCGGTCATGGCACTGTGTTTGGGGCTTTGGGCAGATGTGTGCGGCCAGGGAGACCGATTCTGGCCTGATGAGGATACACAGCGGGCAAAGTGTGCCATGCTGCCGACACAGCCAATGTTGTTCGGATTTGCTGCAGCCCACGGGCAGACTGGCGGCTGCAAGCGCGGAACCGCTCTGGTATGTTCAAGACGATTTGGCAGCTGTCATCAGAAGGAAATGCTGCCCCATGTGTCAAAACAAATGAAATGAAGCTGATTGCACGACAGATGTTTCTTTGCTGTGCCTGAAGGACAGATGTTGCCGGTACTGCCAGTACTGTCAAGACTTTGCGACTCACATTTCGTTCAGCATTAAGAAAGAGAAAGCATGGGCCCGGACTTTGCACGCCACATATCTGTGCAAGACCTGGTTCAAGTGCTACCTCCGACGGCACAATCACCTCAATCGATTCAATCGAATTCAATCTGCTGCAGCTTCGCCGGCGCTTTCTGCTGCGGTCAAGTCAAGTGCTCTCGAGCAGCCGGTGGCAGCTGATGGTGTTCTCTCAGCGGCTCAGTCCTCCTGCGGCTTCTTGCGGCTGCTCTTGCGCGGGGAGTCCTGTCCGCTGGCTGACGCCTGTGAAGCAATTGTCATCAGTCAGCCATGTACAAGCAAACACAGTCTGGAGAAGGATGACTGCAGGCCAATGCAAGCCAATGCTTCAAGATGTCTGCAGGATGCAAGCCAATATTACGTATCGCACCTCTGTTGGCTCTGAGCCCGATCCATTCGTCGGCGCCTGCGGCCGGCACCAAAAGCACCACCGTTCAGCTCCAGCTCTCACAGCCAGACGTCACTCGCACCTCCAGCATGCATTCCAATCTTGTGCTCCCCTGGCGCACTCAATACCGCAAAAGCACAGACAGCAGGAGCAGTGCGACAAACAAAGGATTAGGCTTGCTCAGGCTGGCATCGCTCAAGGGTTTTAAACAGGTTTCCTGAAAGGATTTCGGAACAAGAACTCGCACCGACGCGCCGTTGCCCCCGGCCTTCCTGGCGGCCTCCTGCGCCTTGAGCGCCCTGAACTTCTCGCCCTTGCGCCCGCTCTCATCTGCATCACACACACATGCTGTTGGAACTCGTGAGCCCTTTCGTGGGCCTCCAAGGCCGCCCATGCGTCGCCAGCCGGTGTGCACATGAGTGTGTGCCGAGTGCCACAGCAGATGGACTGCATGCCACAGCAGGCAGGGCCTGGCGGGAGGAATCCTGCCGGATTTCGACTGCTGCTGCTGCAGAAGATGTGTGTTCCCACCTGACTCGACCTGCGACTTGGATCGCCTCGCATTCGTCTCCTGGCCTGCAGGTCCGACAAGCGCAGCAGTCAGAAACCCTATTGAATATGATGCAAGCTGCGGATGTGAAGCTCATGTGGCTACAGTTGGCAGGACGCATCACGAGCAAAGCGTTGCTTTGCACCAGACTCCTTGGTCCTGAAGGTCGAACAAATGCCAGAGAGTTGAACGGACTGAGGAAGGACCTGCAGATCTCAAAGTCGTTCAGACACACACACAAAACGTGCAATAGGTGCAGTGAACACAGGTGCTGAAATGGTTCAGTATGCAGACAGGAGGCGCTTTTCTGTTTAGTGTCGTTGCTCTAGGATGGATACCAAGGACCATCCTGAAATATTCCTCTTCGAGTTGTTAAGGAAGGCATGTGCCTGTACCTGTGGGCTGCTTGACTTGACGCGCTGCAGGCGCTCCTCCTCCGCGCAGTCAACGGCGACCATGCGTATACACAAGGTTTGTTGATGTGATGCTGGATACATTCGGGAATTATACCAAAGCAAACACCTGTGAGCTGCTTGACGCGCTGCAGGCGCTCCTCCTCCGCCTTGTCGGCGGCGGCGATGGTGGAGGCGCCCGGCAGCGACGCGTCGTCCTGCCCGTAGGTGGACTTGAGCCACGCCTGCTGGCTCGTGCTGAGGATGTTGTTGACGAACCAGTACAGCGCGAGGCCCGACGGCACGTTGAGCGAGAAGTAGCCTGCACACATGTGGCGGGATGCGGAGTTTGTCAGCAGAAGCGGTCACATCAACTGCAACATCGTTCGATGCTTGCATTTGGGCAGCTCGCGAGTAAAATGCCCTTGGGTCAAGGGCATGCAATAGCACTGCAGGACACAGTGGAAATCCAGCATGCAGTCTGGTGTTGGCCCAGAAAAACCCTGGCAAAACCCTCACCGATCATGAGCGGCAGGAACTTGAGGATCCACTGGCTGCTCTGCTGGCTGGGGTCGTTGCTCTGCGGCGGGCTGATGATCTTCTGGCTGAGGTACTGCGAGGCGACCAGCAGCACCGGCAGCGACAGGTAGGCCGCCGCGTCCGCCCACCCGATTGGCGGCGCGCCGTCCTGGAACGGCAGCAGCCACGAGAAGCCGCCGCCCTGCGCAGCAAAGAACGACACGTTGACAGATGCAACATCAGCTTGTAGATGCTGGAGCGGCAGGTATGCCGCCGCGTCCGCCCGGCCGATCGGCAGCGCGCTGTCCTGGAATGGCAGCAGCCACGGGAAATCGCCGCCCTGCGCGGCAGACAGACAGAGGGACCATTGGCGGTTGAGGTCAGAAGGCAAGCCGTCCTGCAACGGCAGCAGCCACGAGAAGTCACCGACCTGCGCGGCAAGCAAGATATACAGGATCACAAAACTGCGATTTGGGTCTGCCGCTGCAGGCTTTGTTGCGTCTGCCCTGTCAATCCCCGGTGTGGCTGCCTATGCTGCAACAATTGTGGTGCAGAACCCAAGGCGCAGGTCACGAACGCCCTCTGCAGCTCCTGCCCAAGAGACGGTGCATAGTTACTCACCGTCTTTTGTGCTGCCAGGGTGGTGGGGCCGCCCAGCGAGGGAATCCAGAAGAAGCCTTCCTTCAGTAGTCCCTCCTCCGCCACATTTGAGAGCGCCCTGCACGAAATGCAATCGCTCGCTGAGTTGCTCGACACACCAGCACATGTAGCGATGAGCTTCGGCTCGCGATGAATGTTTCGAGGGTGGAGCCTAGTCCGCCACGTTCGAGAGCACCCTGCATGATGCCTAGGTTGCCGTCAGCCATGGAGGCTCAGCTGTGTTCCAGCAGTTGCGGCTGAGCATCTCAGGGCGTCTGGCAGCTGCACATTTGGCATTGGGGAACCACATGCTATTGCTGGATGCGCCGCCTGGGATTCCGGGGCATTCCGCAAGCAGGCAGCCCCGCCACAAGCACAGTGACATGACACAGCCACATGTCCATCCCGCCTGCCAGCCCGCCAAGAGGGTGCGACAGTCTCCTGAAAGCACGCACCGGTACAGGCCAATGAAGACGGGGATGGTGGCCAGCGTTGGCAGGCAGCCGGCGAGCGGGTTGACCTGCATGTTCAGACAAACAGGGTCAAGGTTCACGGCCTGCCAAGTTCACATCATATCTAGTGGCAACCTCCCACACATGACACAACAAAGACGGGTGTCCTATGGACACCCCAAGCTGCTTGGCCACAAAGGACAGTGGACAGCAGCTGAACGATGTGACGGCTCACCTGCGCCTCGCGATACAGGCGTGCGACCTCCAGCTGCGCCTTCTCCTGGTCGCCCTTGTACTTGTTTTGGATCTCCTTCACCCGCGGCTGCAGCTTCTGCATCGCCATCGTGGACACCACCTGCGCGATTTCAACGGTGAAGAGCGCGGTGAAATTGATGCGGTGCGGCGCGGACTTGCTGAGGGTCTCAAGCGACGCGGCAGTGCCTCGCTGATTGCCAACGATATTTGACGCCAATAGCAGCAGCACTGCCTGGGCAGTGGTCCGTGGTGTGGCCTGAGGTATGTGTGAGGGATGCTGCAAGGGTGCACTGACTGTGCCGCATGATGCAGCACGGCTACCCCGCAGCAGCATTGCAGGGTCACCCACTCCCGCAGGAGGCCAGTTCGGAAACGCACCTGCTTTTGCGTGAGCGGGAAGGTGAGGACCTTTACGCCGATGGTGAGCAGGATGATGGCAAACCCGTACGAGTACGGCACGTTGAGGCCCGCCAGCCCGCCATCCAGGACCTGCCAATGAAAGAGGGGATATTTGAAGACGATGACTCACAAGCCTGAGGTCACAACAACGAGAATAGGTTGACTGAGAGACCTCCCAGCTCCCGCATGGCGACGGCAGCCGTATAGATGCGACATTTCAGCGTCTGGGAGAGTGTTGTCAAGAAGGAGTTTCACGCCACATGCGCATGTGAGGTGTCACGCCGCATTGGTGTCCCCTCCGCGCACCCCCCCACGGACCAGGGCAGCAAATGCCAGGCTGGACGCATGCCAGGGGCGCCGCACCTTCAGCGTGGCCTCGAAGACGCCGGCGATGGGACCGAAGAAGCCGCCAGACTTGCCCTGCGCAACCTCGTTTGCCGCATCCGCGACGCCCTGCGTGGCGGGGTCGGCGCTCACCGCCGCGGCGGCGTCCGCCAGCGTCAGCGACAGCGACGCCACCCGGTCCACCAGATGGTCCAGGTTCAGGCTGCAGGCGATTGAAGGACGTTAAAGTCAGGAGACTGACTTTGTGAGTTGCGGAAATCTGCGTGCAGGTTGGGCGGCGACGCCGGTGCCGCAGCGATGCCATTGGCATGGGGGCTTGCATCAAAACTCAAGACCAATTTGAGAGACAGGCAGCGGCTGGGCGCCGGGCATCGGCTCACTATGAAGGGATGGCTCCCTCCGGCAGCTGGTTGAGCAGCTGCTGCGGGTCAATGTGCATGGCGCGCACGGGCTGCAGCCGAACGGTACACCGCTGCGTGCGCGATGGCATGTGCTGAAGTCGGCCTGCACCTTGCGTGAGCATCATCGTCAGTCGATGCTGCGGTCGCCAGCGTGCGCTGTCACACAGGCAACGTGGCCATCGAGCACATGCCACTGATCACCTGGAGCCACGAAGCGGCTGGTCTGCAGAGGCGCTGCGCCGAGCAGCATGCCACGGGATGCCATGACGGCAGACATGGCAAGTGACGCTGCCTGCCGGCACGTACTCAGCTCTGAGACAAAGACAGCACGACACAGGTGCTTGCAACGGCGGCCAGATTCCGTGCGAGCGCTTGGATCGGCGCTGTTCTACCAATCGCTCGACCTGTTCTTCCTTCGAAAGTCTTTTATGGCGCTGCTGTCGCTCCCGCAACTGTAGTGCACCTGTCCGCAAGATAATGCGTGTGAGCGAAAGGGTTTAGCGTCCGGCGCTTGTACTTGCTTGCCGCTAGCCGCAGTGCGAAAGTGTACTCTGCAGCGCCCCAGAGCCTTCGCTGTCGTCGGATCGACTCGCGGCCAATCGCTCAGCGTCTCTTGCTTGACCAAACACTCGCCATCGCAAGTCAACTCCGAAAGCGTTGCTCAGGGACGCTTGGCTCCTCGGCCTGAATCTCGAGTGCCGAATCCATTCATGCTAGGGCAGTAGGACTGGACTCGCCACGAGTCTGAGCTGCCTCTGGCACCGCTGGTCCTGTCAGACCACAGGCAGCGGCGACGGCAGGAACCACCGTCAGCAGTCGCAGCCGCTCGGGGTGCTGTGAGCTTCCTGCAACTGCCGGGAAACTTTGAGTGGGATGCAGATGCACTGTGGCAGCGGGCAGCAGCAGCGGCAGCGCGTGTGCCAGGATCTACATAGAGGTGCGGGACCAGGACCGCCTCGATGTGCGTTGACACCTGTTGCGGCGCCTGTTCCATTCACTCATGGTAGCTCAACGACACACCTTTGTTGTTGGAGGCTGTTGATGTGACTCGCAACCTGCCGCCGCATGCAGGTGCTGGTCATGGCACAGCGCTCGGCAGACGTCAGCTGCATGTAGCGTGCGGCTTTGCAGCCGGCCGGTCGGCGTGGCCGCTGCAGCGGCGTGCGTCGGACATCCGACACCGCGTGGAGCAGGTCTTCCACAACATAGGCGACGCCGTCAAGTGAGCATGACTGGAAGTAACATGTCTGCAAGAGGAGGGGTCTTGCAGCCATTAAACCCGCATGCAGCGCCGTGTCGCAGCGGCTGGCAGCAGAAGAAGCAGTCGTGCAAATGTAAGCCGCGCATGCTTCGTCAAGCGCTGACTGCGCCGCTGCCTGGCCGCAGGGCCTCGCCGCCGGTGCGGCTGGCAAACCGCGCCTACCAGCCGGTCAAGCGGGAGTATGACCACCAGTTCCGGCGTTTTGCCTTTGTGTATGCGGACTTCACCAGCGAGGAGACTAAGCGCAAGTGGAAGTGGTCGCGGCAGATGGAGCGGGAAGCCGAGTTCTGGAAGAGCCTTGTGGTGTTCTTTCAAGGTGGGGTGCTGCTGCCCACGTCCAATCGCACTTCCACCGGCAACAGTGCCAGCAACTGCGGCGCTTGATCGTGCACCTCAACTGCCTGCATGCCCATGCTCGTGTCACAGCACTGTTGACCCGTCGTCATTGGATCCCTGGCGTGTAGTGATGTATGCTGAGGGTGGTCTGCGTCATGGGTGCAGTGCTGGCGGCGACGCTGTTATGGGAGGCGGTGGTGCCGGTCAGCGTGGTCTGGGGCCTGGTGCTGCCGCTGTTTGTGTCGTGGGTCGTCTTCGACCGGCCCATCATGAACCCCATCATCGTGGGGCTGATGCTCATTCTGCCCTACAAGTTCATCCCGGGCGCCGCCTGGCGGTGGTTCTGAAGTTAGGTGTGACGGCAGCCGCATGAAAACAGCGGGGAACTTCACCAGGTCCTCATTGCTCAGCGCCGGTTGCGCTTGCGGCGGGTGTGGCATCCTCATGATTATGCACGGTTGCGTGCAGTCAACTTCCGGGGTTGCAGTATTCTGTAGAAAGCAACATGCAGCTTCATCTTGATCGAGCTGCCGGCGTTGAGAAGCCCTGCTTCCCCCACACCTTCAACCTCATCCCCTCGTCGGCGGCCAAAGGAACATGATCCAACGTGCACCCGAGACACCGATCGTCGCTCTTTCTGCTTGCACAGAACGTTACGTGCATCGATTTGATCAAGGTGTCAGAGTAGTGTCATACATTTCGCACAGAGCACGGCATGGCAGTCCGCAGAAGGAGAACGTCACGACCAGCAAAGCGACCAGAAGCCATCCGAGTTCTGAAAGTGACCAGCGAGGCGCAGTGGCAGAAACTGGTGGCAAAGCTGGGCGACAGACTGCTGCTGATCCACTTCTCAGCGGTGAGCCGGACTGCTGATGAATTTCGTCGCACACGTCGATTCTGCAAGGATTGGGAGGCTCCACTCAATGTGCAGCCAGTGATGGCTGGACGCTCGTAGCACCAACTCACGGCTTATATGATGTCTTTGAAGTTGTTTTCTCATGTCTCCGAGGCCGTTTGCACGCACGAGCAGATTGCATGTGTACACCGATGAGCCGCGCCGTGCATAGCCGCAGACTTGGGCAACGCCATCCCAGCACTTCAGGCCCTACGTCAACGACATCGCCAAGCGGCCGCAGTTCAGCCACGTTGTGTTCGTGGAGGTCGACGTGGACCAGATGTCGGTGCGTGGCGACTTGTGTCTCGCATCTCATGCGTCAGAGCAGCCGTGCCGCAGTTTGACGACACATTGCCAGCATGACATGGATCACACTTGGTGATGCAGGAGCTGGCAACAGGGATGGAAGTCCAGGCGTGCCCAACCGTCGTCTGCTGGAAGAACGGCGGCGTTGTGGAGGCGAGTGCTCACCCTGCATGTCCTTACACTGCGCGCCATAGCTTGCCATCCGGCAACACATGTTCTCACGCTGCTTTTTCGACTGCAGATGTCGGAGAGGGGCAAGGGCGCCGACCCGACAAAGCTCGTCAAGATGCTGGAGCGCCATGCAGGTAATGGGGATCGCCGGCTTTCTTACAATGGCATGCCTGGCTATATTGCACATTCCGAATAACTTGTGACTTGACATCCTGCTGGTCTAAGTGAGAGTGTGCTGTTGTTGCAACTCGTTTCTGCTCCGCAACGAACAGGTGCCAAGCCATCAAAGCCGCGGTGGCAGGGCCTGCTGTTCAAGGCGGTCACCACCGTGGCAGCGGTCGCGGCGGCGGGCTTTGCGTTTCAGCAGCTGCGCGGCCAGACCAGCGAGGGCCGCGCGGCCGCGCTCGACGAGCAGCTGAAGGTGAATCTGATTTGAGAAAGGAAATTTCCCAAAAGATATTCCAGCCCAGTTTGTGCAGCCGCTGCCCTTGGCAGCGCTCATGATCCGCGCATCAGTTTGCATATGCAGCATGCATATCCGCCAGACCGGCGGGTACGACACAGTGTGGGCGAAATGGTGATGCGGCAATGTAGCGAAAGTGCGAGGGCCCAACACCAGGCTCTTCTGCCCTGCCACTCTTGAACGGAAGCTCAGCGACATGCCTTTAATGTCCTTGACATGCATGTCCGTGTTGTCGTGCAGACGGTCAAGCAGAGCCTGTCGCTGGCCAAGCGCCGGCGGCAGTCGAAGATCGTGCAGCAGCTGCAGACGCAGCTACAGCAGCTCTCGCAAGAGCGCGCGGTGCGTCCCAACAATCTCGTTGCCAGATTTCGTCTGCACCACCTATGTGACGCGTGCAAGACTTCAGCATATGCAGCAGGAGATATCTGTGCCGCCAGCACTCAACAGGTGCAATGCAGCAGTCCATGCTCACAGCACGAGATGTGTAACCGCAGGAGGTGGACAGGCTACTGCAGGCAGCCAAGCACAATGCTGCCGAGGCGGACGCGCCTGGCAGCAGCAGCGGCGGCGGCGGCGGCGACTTCAGCAGCGGCGGCGACTTCGGCAGCGGCGGCGACGCCGCGGCAGCGTCGGCGGCAGTCAGCGACTATAGTTCGGACGAGGAGGACGCACCAGTCGCCGCCCTGGCAGCCGCCTTTGACGAGGAGGATGACAACTTCGCCGAGGAAGACTCGGACTAGCGAGCGGGTGCGGGTTGGGATTGGCACAGGCGGCGTGTTGAGTGAGATTGGCGCAGCATGCCTGGTCCCTGTGTGTAGTTTTGCACGGGCACTTCGTCATACGGGCAGAGGATCGGGCACGGGTGAGGAATTTTGTGGCGTTCGGAGTCCCTTAGTCGCATTGAATTGATTGGAGCAAGGGCTGTGACGAACATTCAAGCGATTCCCGGACAGTGCCACCATGACGGCAAATGACTGCACACCAATGACTCTACACTCTGATGAAACCACGATGGACTGCACTACCAGTACACCACATAAAAGTCGTTCGGTGCCTCGAGATCACTTGTGCCGCTGTACATGATGTCTTTCAAGTTCACTACTGCGCTTTCTTAACCGGCTGCTTTGGCATCAGCAGCAGCTTGGCTGCCCCGTTGCCCATCTTGTAGACCCTGCAGATGTCACAAACGAAGGTGATGCGAGGCTGCTGGGTAGCATGTCAGCCTTGACCCGCGCATGAGTTCAGCAGAACCGCTTCTGGCAAGGTGAAAAGTCCAAGAGTCGTCAGGCAAAAGGAGAGGAACTACCGCTCACCAGAAGGCGTTCAGCCCGTTCAGAAGGAGGTTTGCGATTCGATATCCCCAGATGAGTCCGGGCGAGATGCCTCCGGGCCTCGGTTGAGCCAGCTCTTTGGAGCTGACCCGGTAAAAGTCCACCGACATTGCTGCGTGCATTGAAACACAACTCCGTCAATCTGGTGATTGTGTTCTCAGTAACAAAGGACACATTATGTCTCCAACCCAAGGTTGTGCGCCTGGACGCTGTCGGGCTGCTCACATGGCATCCCAGAGGCGAAGGCAGGCCCGGAATGTGAATGACACGCACAGAGAGGCAAACATAGGCATGATTCCGAGGGACGCACCGATGCCGAACACGTTGCGCGCCAGGAAGAAGGTCACGAGCATCAAGACGCCATTGACGACGTATGCCGTGCTGTCCGACTTGCCCAGCTTGTGCAGCGCCCAGCGCACGTAAACGCACGGCTGCAGGGACCCAAAAGACATGACTGTTGCGCAGGTCGTTGGCTATGAACCACCTATCATGCGAGCAAGCGATTCTGGACGACTGCCCAGCGTGTGCAGTGCCCAGCGGACATAGGCGCAGGGCTGCAGAGGGGCCACTTCATTCATGCTCAATGCATCCATACAATGCGTTGACAGTCTGCAGACACACTTACGGCAGCCATGTGTAGCGAGTGAAGTGTGCTTCTACAAAAAGGGACTTGAGAAAGAATTGACGCACCGTGGAAGCCTCCCACAGCAGAAACATCGCGCCTGCAGCACAGCGTGCTCAGTCAGTCAAATAACCTTGTTGGCTGTCACACGCAATCCCCGAAGCATTCCATATTCTATACAGATGGTTCAACGAGCAGCAGAATGCGCAGTAAGGCAGTATGGGTGA
>JAABUL010006389.1_pt1 | contig 13611 bp, 8 predicted proteins | sample 5559151 | NCBI WGS metagenome assembly JAABUL01 (sample SAMN10711876, study PRJNA513368) | rock metagenome | isolation source: Antarctica rocks | place: Antarctica: Victoria Land, Pudding Butte sud | reverse complement strand
AGGGTATGCCGCCGGCGGGGACGGGGAGGAGGATGCCTTCCCAGATGTTGGGGCCGAAGAAGGGGGCGGTGACGTGGGTGTCTTGGAGGTTGAGGAGGGGGGTGGAGAAGGATTGGAGGGCGGGGGTGGGGGTTGTGGGGAGGTAGATTAGCTGTGGGAGGGGAGGTTAGCTGAGCTGGGGTGGAGGGGGGGAGGGGGAGGTGTACTCGCTGGTTTGTGATTATGGCTTTGCCGTCGATGAATTTGATGGAGAGTGGTTCTTTGCCGGGGTAGGAGTTTGATGTTTGGAGGGTTAGTGATGTGCGGGGTGGAGATGTGAAGAGGACTTTCTCTCGGGGTAGGCGGACGAAGGATTGAGGGCCATCGAGCATAACCCAGTTTATGGACATCTTGCGGGTTTTTGCTCGGTGTATTGGATGGGATTTAGGGTAGGCAGAGCTGAGTTTGCGGAAGAAGGGTCCCGTATGAGTGGTTCTATGGACCTGGCTTGCTGAGAGCGATCAGTTATAGCTCCGAACGTCACTGAATTAGATAGTTAAGGTCGTCTAGGAATTTGCGCCTTTGCGGACTTGAGGTAAGGCTTTGATGAAGAGTGTGGGAGTATGGGTTATGAAGCTCTTCCGACTTCGGCAAATCACGCGGCAGAATGACGAATGATGGGATGGGTGGCAAATGAAGTGTCTGACCGGAAACAAGACGTGTTTTTGACCAAATAGTCCTGTATATCAAATTTGATGCGTTCAACGTCCCTGTCACCTGTCTCGGAACCTACAGTTACAGTCGAACGAGCTGGAAATGCAGCCTTACATACTCAAATTAGATTCTACCAGAGCCTAAGAAAAGCATCGTCTCATCATATCTACCATATGCATACCCGTTTCATCACAACTTGAAAGATCCACTAAATCACCACCAATCTCACAAACCCAACCAGTCCTAACGAGTCTCCAACGGCCTATGGCAATAACTCGTCGTCGTAGCCGTTATATAAATCTTCCTAGCCAGGGGCGAGTTGGATGACCGCCTTGGAGCCAACCTTGAAGCCTGTCTCGTCACTTCCAGCTCCCTTTTCTGCTGCGCTGGAATACCATCCACCATTCTTGAAGTAGTCAACAACTCGGTAAGTTTGCGGTCGAAATCCTAATTTCTTCTGCACTCTTGAGATAGTTATGTGATTGTTGAGACGTCCGCTACATATAGTAGCACATTCATGAATCAATTCATGCCGCGAGCCATTTCCTGTACCCATAGCATCAGTCGAGTGAAGAAGAGGGATAAGATATAAAAGATGAAGAGTAAATAGAAGCAGTTTCGAGGGAAGGATAGCTTGAGATTGTGGCGGAGAACTCAGTTGGTGTTCGGATATGCCATTGTGTTTAGGTGGTTTTAGGGGAAAGGGGACGGTTTGTGGCTAGTGGGGATGGAGTTTGTGGGGGAATTTCGCGCAACACGATATGGATTTAATGGAATTGGGATCGTATGTTGAGCTTGTTGGGCAGCTAATCTCTCTACCTCATTGTTGAGCTACGTCTTAGATTTGCTGAGCCACCTTAGAAAAGCGGGTGTGAAGCTGCTAGTCAACGCATTAGAAGACTACCTCGGGGTGTAAGTCATGAACTGGAACTGCTCTGAAATGATGCGACCTCTATTGAATTTTGGGGGAAGATTTGAAGCGACTCGTGAGTGCATCAGCTTCATCTACGCGGACCGCAAGACCACCTCTCATCCCATCCCGGTCTGATGGAGCCCTCTGAGTATTCCACCTCAGCACGCTGCTTCATCAACTCCACCGCTCCAGTATCGTGCTCGTACATGGGCATAGAAAGAACTTCGCCATGTGGATCCCATTTTCGTCGGATATCACCTTTGTTTCCTTTTTTAACAGGGCCGTTGGAAAACACTGGGTCAGGGTGTGAGTCCAAGATGGACACCATGTCCATTTGTATGATGTTACTTTCTATGCCAGCGAAAAAGCTTGGGGAACCTTGCGAAGGCCTTGAGAGTGCATAGACGGGAGAATCTCGCCGACTGCGATTAGATTGGAGTCTTAGGAAAACATTCCAGCCACGGCGATTGTTCGCTTCGTAGTGGTAATCGCAGCATCCGGTTGTCTTCATATGTTCACGCTGTCTTGGGCGAGCGATTCCTTCTGTAGAGCAAGGGTCGAGGTCTGCCGCGTGGTACAATCTGGAACCAGGCATACGGAGATCAAAGACTTTGATGATGGAATGGCGACCACCACCGGCAACAAACCTTTCAGTACCAATCGGTAGAAGGGAATATACTGGCGAAAAGGTGTCAACAGGGTCGCGGAAGACGGCGATCGTGGCATGAGGGGTGCGCAGGTCATGGAGGCTTGAGATGAATGAGATTACGAAGCCAATCTTCAGAAATGGATGCTTGGATGCTTGCGACGTACCGACTGAAACCATCGTAGCCCCCACTCAAGAAAATATCACCCTCGGCTCCCGCAGCCAAAGAAGACGGAGGTACCGTTGTTAAAGAGTAAATCGATGTCGCACTGCTAGAGTCGACCTCTGGCGTATCCAAGCGCGCATCTGCATCTGCATCAAATAGCGCTAGCGAACATACACTCTTTGGCATTAGCTCCCCTCGGCCGATGTCGTAGACACGTATGGGTTCTTTCGCTGGCCCAAAACCCACTGCCAGTCGATCATGCCTCAAGAATCGAGAGGACCAAGTTGTTCCACTGTGGCCGGCTGGAATCGCAGATGTCTCTCCTGTACGACCTACCTGAGTCCGTGTGGAATCAAGGGAATATAGAGCAATTATAGAATCAGCCAAACACGCGACAAGCAGAGGATGGCTGCCTGAATTCGTTGTGGCTGACCGTACAGGACGGCCCTCAGTCTCGTAAGAAACCAGCACTTTAGCCTGACCCCTTTGACTATCTTTCGGCAAGCTTACAAGAGAAAGGCTACCACTAGCTCGGCCAACCACTATTTGTTCTGGGTCATTGAGGCTCTGCTGTGGTCGAACGTTCACAGAAGTAATGTCATCTCTTCCTTCAACAGCTCCCTTCTCAAGATATTTAGCCCATGAAATACAATGTCCGTGGACGTTGAAGTCCCCCCAATCCCTATCTTTCGTAGCTTCCCACATGTCTTTTGCTTTGCTTCCCATAAGCTTGACTCGCATGACCAGTCCAGCGCCAGCACCCCAAGCCAGCACCTCTTTTCTAGAGCTCCAATCGCCCCCATACCATGTCTCATAGCTATCAACCACAGGGACAAAGCCCATGGTCTGACCGGACTTGAAGTATGCTCTCTGCCTTCTGTGATCATGACCCTTTTCTGATGGATGATGTATATTCCAAGCAAGGAAGGCTTTTCTGTCCCAGTTTCGAGAACTAGTCGTCAACCCATGGACAGCATCCTTCCAGAACAAAGAAGGATGTATGGTCGACGACTGAAAGTATGGAAATCTGGTCTGTAGGAACACCCGAAAACCATCCTGTTCAACAAATGTATGAATTCGTCTGCAAGTCTTCGATAGGTGGGACAGTGCCCTGGCAGTCTCGATATGCGAGACGATCTGAGACAATAGCTCCGAAGGTAGAGTGGCGAGTGTCCCGTTGTTCTTTGTAGTGTCGACAGTCATCGTAGACGTATCCTGAATGTCAATATGTTACTGCGACTTTAATATGATGACCGACAGCGAACGGTCCTAGAAATCATTATTAGTATTCCGCTGGACGTAGTGGCCGGCCATCAAGTGTACATTGACAGGTCCAATCGTAGCGTAGCCGTCTGGCCAAATTGCAATGATACGGAGGATGACACCAAAAGTCATGAGTTGGCGCTAATGGGAGGTGCACCAACATTTTACCGAGCTGGGAGGAGGGTCACCCCGGAAACCGCACCATATCAGAACGTACGGCCCCGGAAGCAAGCCTAAAACCTTACATAGTAGGCACGCTGATCCCTGTAGATTTGGCGTTTGCTCAAGACTTTTGGTGTCATCCTCTGTACATGGGCGTCATTTAGCAATATAATGGGGCGGGTCGCCGGCCGGATTTGTTCCGCCCTTGACTCCTGTAGGGCGCCCTCGCTGGATATGGTTGCCATGCGTGATGTACGATCGAAGTTTTTGGGCGCGACCCCTATATTATCCAAAGACCTCACTAGTAGTTGCTTACACGGTCTGGAAGTTGCTCTTAGCCTGCATAGCAATCTCCAGCCCAGGCTTAGGATATGATACCTCAACGTCGCTCTTGTACTCAGATGAGAATGTCACACAGATAACATCCTGGTCTGATCGGGTACTGAAATTATGGCTCCGGAACCTGACGAGATGGGATGCAATCTACTTCACTCAAATTGCGCGACGAGGATATGTATGGGAGCAGGAGTGGGCCTTTGGTTGGGGGTTTACGAAGCTGATGTCCTTGGCCGTTAGGAGTAAGTCTGCGATCACCAACTGTTCCATGCCCGAGACTGAGACTTGTAGTTCTGGCTTTGATGGGCTATCGGGAATCGTCCGGCGTTGAAGCTCTTGCGGGAGTGATATTGTCCCACATCTCTCATCTCTTGTCTGTCCTGATGCTGCATGAGCTTACGTTAACTGTATATCGTGTAATGTGCGCGCCAAAGCGCCGTCAACTGGCGGTTGTGTCTGCATGTCTTCACATCATTTCGCCCGCCGGCATGTTCTTGTCTGCGCCCTGTGCAGAGAGCTCATTCTCATTCTTCAATTTCTTTGGCTTCTATTGCTATGCCCAAACGCTGGAGAGTAATTCAAACATAGCCGGCATACAGGAAGAGATCCTCATTGTTGTTTCTGGAATTGCGTTTGGCGTGGCCACGACATTGCGAGGCAATGGCCTGTTCAGCGGCCTGATCCTCGTCTACGACGCCATTGCCTGCACTACGATGATCTTGGGGTACAGAAACGTCCGGTCTAGCATTCGAAGATTATTTGTCACGTGTATTTCAGGCACTCTGATGGCTTGTATTGCGATTGTACCTCAATACCTGGCTTATGACGAGTATTGTGGTGGGTGGGATGCAAACAAAAGGGCTAGACCATGGTGCTCAGGGTGGATTCCAAGCATCTACGGATGGGTTCAGAAGGAATACTGGTAGGCTTTCCCGTCCACTCAAACCTCCTGTGCTAAATTTCTCGGTTAGGGGAGTTGGGATGTTGAGCTATTGGACGATTTCCAATCTTCCTTTATTCCTCCTCGCCGCACCAATGCTTTACATCCTACTACAATCCGGAGTCTGGGCTTGGTATGGTGCCATCTGCAAGATGGGTTCGGATGCGGGACAGCTCCAGGGCGAAGGCGGCGTCAAAGGCGCACAAGTCTCCCCAGTCGACTCGCAGTCGACTGCGGCTGAAGCATTACCATTTCGCTTCGCAGTGCCGCAGATCATTCTTGCAGTGTTGGCTTTAACGACCTACCACGTCCAAGTCATCACTCGGATCTCATCTGGGTATCCTGTCTGGTATTGGTGGCTTGCATCACTGATCCTAAAGGATCAGAATATGACTTGCCTGGGGACAAAACTTAACCCTGCAATCTTGACCATGAGATGGATGGTCATCTATGCCATTGTGCAAGGGGGATTATTCGCAAGCTTTCTTCCGCCAGCATAAGAGCATGGAAGTACTGTGTACTTGTTTGACTAGGGCGTTTCGTTGCTTGCATGGCGGTGGCAAGGCTGGTGGGGCGGGTATGCGTACGAGCCTGGTGCCTGAGAGAGCCCTAGTGGTCAGCTGTACATAATGATAACACCTTCGATCATTTCAGGGTTGTAAGTACAATCCAATATATCAAGCATCATCTCCTCTGATTCTCGACAATCTTTCGCTCTGACCCAGCGTCCTTTGCGACATTGCGGAACGTTGGTCGCAACGGCTTTGTACCCTACGGGAAGATCGGAGCTAGGACTAAAAGCACGTGACAGCCCAAGCTTCGAGATCCTCAGATCTCATCAATAAACACATCACGCTGAAGCTTTGCAGCTTCACGCCTGCAATCTTGCTGCACGTAGCCGTGACATTTTCTCCAGGGAGCATCCACACGACCACCGCTGTATCTACTACTAGCAAAAGACGCCTACTGGACACTGCTCTAGCTGGCACCAGCTCATGCTTACTTTGAACACCCATGTCGTACGTATTATTACCATACTTGGTCACCACCTTTGATGTTTCATCGTACCGGCAAACCCCGCGCTGACGTTGCTGTTCTATCAGCACCCTCCTAAGCAATACCCGCTCTGTCCAATAACTCTAAGTGCTTGTACACCACGCCACCCTTTTTCATCTTATTCTTACGAATCATGGATAGCCATGCCGGAGCATTAGCTGAGCTTATATCATCGATGGAGGGAAAAGATGGAGCCAACGAATCTCGTGCAACATCGCCTGGGTTAGGACCCAAAGGTTCCCAAGACATCGAGGACCTCAAGAAAGTCACGAGGAATAGACCGAGGACATACCCATATTTTCGTTATCTACCCTATGAAGTCGAAAGTGAGGCCGAGCGACATGAGAACCTGAACGAGATTGTAAAGCAACTCTACATCGCCGTGGAAGCGGGCGATTTCTCTGTGGGAGCAACACACTGGACTAGGGAGTTGAGGAATTGGCTCGGCTTGAAGTTTGATCCAACAAAGGACGAGAGAATCAGGCTCATTAGATTGTATTATGAGCTTGCTCTTGCGCCTGGAGTGGGGATGACCGCGGCGGAGAGGTTCGCAAGCATGTTTATGGTGTTGACAAAGTGAGTAATGCTCCTTTAATTAGTATATAATTGAAGCTCACTAAACAAGGCGGAAACACTACCTACGACCTGGCACCGATCTCACACTGGATTGGAGACCGCTTTTCCGCGAATGGAAGGTCTTTGTAGTACCGTCCGCATCAGGCATGATACATACACAGAATGTGAAGCGCAACTACCGGACATTGGCCAAAATTTGCACCTTCGCCCAATTGTATTTCGACCCTAGGGAGATACCAGCAATGCTTGAGGAGATATTGCCTTACTTTTCTACGTCCTTCATTGAAGGGGCCTATGTGGTTACCGGACTTCTCAATCTACTTTTTCCTACCGCCCCTCCCCCATATGGAGCCGCAGAACTTCTGCCTCAGCAATATCTACCTACGTTCTTTCATCTATGGTCGCTGGTAAACCGATCAAAGGTCTTCGATACTACCTTTTTGGATCTCTTCTCGAGACTGGCTCGAGACTCATTACCAGCATCGCAGGTGCCTTTTACAGAGTATGGCATTTACACAAAGGAGCAGTCATCGTCAATCTTCACCGCTATTCTTCGTCTACTCGAAATACCTGTCGGGCAGGCGACATCGCCATACAGTGGAGTGATCGATCTCGCCGCTGGGCTTGGAATAATGCTTGAACGGGACGCAAAAAAGCATCCCGTTAGCCATCACATTGCTCGATGGATTGTGATGTCGCTCTCGCCAGCTTGTCTAGACAAATCTGACTCTATAATGACCAATCTAGAGGGTCTCATGCAAGCGGTGGAAACATTTTTCCACCCCTCAAATTCCGGTGGCTGGACCAAGCCTCTATCTCAGCTCGTCTATTATCTGACAGACTTTTTCGTCATGCGTTGGAATCGTGAGCAGAGCGGAGAAATGGATATACCTGTGGAGCGTAAGCTTAGTGTGGCGTTGAAGGAACGATTTGTTCTATGCTTGAGACATGTCGTCTTCATGGGCATATACGCAAAGAGCGGCACCGCAATGAACTTTTCTTTGTCAAGCTTGCAAAGCCTTGCCTACCTGGAGCCAAACTTGATTCTTCCTGGAGCACTGCAACGAATATACCCCTCCATGCAGGGCTTGGTCGAAGTTCACCGTACTACCTCATCCTTACGAGCTCTACAAGTGCTCTCAAGGACAATGGTACGCACCAAGGGATTCAGATGTCATGTCACTACAATGCTCGGTCTTGCACTTCCCGGAATAGACGCCAATGACTTAGACAAAACCCTCTATACCTTATCATACATCCAATCAGTTTGTTACAGTATCCCATTCCACGACCTCACCAAAGGGAAAGAGGACGTGAGTGGCAGCATGCTTGCGATGGATTGGATCACATCAGAGGTCGCTCGAATGGAAGAACGGGGTGTGAATGTCCAACTTGATTATCAAAATGCTCTCAGCGATAGCGATGAGGATTTAATTCTTCGGTCTTCAACTTCCAGTCTTGCAGAATTCCTGAGCTCATTTCTTGGTAAAGTGTTCACGCTGCTGGAGAACCTACCCGATGCTTCCAGACCTAGGTCTGGGTCTCCGGAAGAGAATGTTGTCAATACCTTGCCGGCTGCTTTCACGCCCCTGCTAGCTTCATTGTCCCCGGATTTGTACGATCTTGCTCTTAACAAGATCGCTGATTTTGTCAGTAACCATGTTATACATCAAGCCCGAGACGCGATGGCTTTCATCTGCAGCTCCCTTTGCAAAATCGACCCCGCAAAAGCACTTAAACGACTAGTACCTGTACTGATCCAATCCATACGGACAGAAATTGACGAGAACGGGGCAGCATCGACTCGAAATACGGGTACCGACGTACTTCCTAGGGACCGCGGGCTTGTGTGGGCTGTCAGTATGCTAAGTATGTCTGTCGTCCATATCGGCGATGCTGTTCTCGAGCACAGACAAGAGCTTTTCGATATTACCGTGTACATGCAGCAGAACTGCCAAGGCCTACCAACCACGCACATTTCAAACTTCATACACCACCTACTACTCAGTCTTACTGGCACCTACACAGTCGATTACTCTCTATACGAAGCGGATGTCCTTGCTCGAGGTATTGGACCACAGGACTGGGGAATGAGTCCAGATCCTCAAGACTTGCAAATCAAATGGCACGTGCCCAGTAAAGACGAAATCCAGTTTGCTGTAGATCTCCTCAAGTCTCAAGGAGACGCCGCTGTCGAGCAACTCCGGGCGCTCACCGCTGGGACCTCCAGCATCAACCGAGATGGGGTGGGCAAAGAATGGTCCGATGAAGTCTCTCGCAATCTCGTGCTCATACGACTTTTACTATCAGGAGTCTCTGTGTTGTTTGACCCCAAAACAAATCTTCATCGCTCAAACAAGGACGCGGAAACTAGCGACGATACCGAAATGATTGACGTTCCCAATGATCTAGCGAATGACCCGCAAGGCGAAGAGTCTGATGATGCGAATCTTGGCGCTACAGACGAGGACGAAGTCAAGCCCACTTTTACGTATCCTGCGGGATATTCACTCCAGCAGGGCGATAAGCTCTACAACGATTTGCACGCTTTCAGGGAGAGGACTGGTCAAGTTCTACATGAAGTGCACCAATTTCTGGTGGAAAAGCAAGAGGACGACGTAGCCTGCTTTGAGCCTCTTTGCAATGCCTACAAATCCTGGTTTGTTGATGTTGGTATCGAGAGATCTGCCCACGTACTGGACAGGGTGACCAGGCTTTTTGCTGCAGACATTCATCCTTACAAGGTGAGCGGTATGCGCAAGGAATATCCAAGGCCTCTGCTCCTTCGGAGAGCAAACGTCTACCACCTTCAACGTCTTCGTCACAATTCCTACCCAAGGCCTAAGTCTGAACTTTCCAACCAGTTGTTCTATGATCTGGCACAGTCATCAGTCTCTGCTTATCGAGACGTCCGTCGACATGCACAGAGCGCCGGTGAAGCCGCGTTGAAAGCCATCATTGGGTCTCGGTCTCTTGTCATACCACCACTACTGGCGGCTTTTGAGAGTGGTGTAAAAGAAAACGATTTCTCCCGTATCAAAGGTGCAATTTACACTCTTTTATTTGGTACGCTAAATAAGACTATCGGTCGAGATTGGCGGTATGCACCCCGTATAATCAAGACCTTTATTATGGCTAGCACGGCGGACAAACCATCAATTCAGAAGCTCTGCGCTGGTGCAACAATAACCATTATGGAAATGGGACGACCGCTCGAACGAATGGTGATCTTAGATAGAGATCTCGTTCAAGCTGTAGCTCCAGAAGAGGATGTTCAGTCAATCATCACCAGGAGAAAGCAGAAATTCTCTGCCAAACGCGAAAACATAGAGAGCAAGAAGTTCGCTTTGTCTGAAGAGCTTGTGAACATGGCTAGAGAATCCCACTGGAAACAGGCCAGCCGCACTGGCGCGATTGTTGTGACCATGGGCCTCCGGTTTGACAGAATTGCGTCAGAAAATCTCATCGACCTTGTTACCAAAGGGGCCGTAGACTCACACCCTAGCTTAAGGGGACTCTATTCGGGAACGTTCATCGCTCTGATTTCAATAATCGACTCCCGAGCATCTGCAAGTCACAGTTACGAGAACTACTTACTAGAAAAGCAGGATATCCCAGCGAAAATTCAAGTCACCACGCGTCGAGATGATCCAAATTGGACTTCTGAATTCCTTGCAAGGTTTGCCCAACCGGAAGCTGAGTACTATGCAGACTATGACCATCCTGGATGGCTGGTGTGGGGTAAGACTATGCCTGCCAAGACAGCGAATCCCAAAGTCGACCTGGAGTACGATGACACGGAGACGAAGGTTCGAAATCAGATCGGCAGACTGCTCGACCGAGCTTGGTTCTCTGCTTTCTTTACGTACCTCAAGCAGGAACCGCGCGACGCCACGGCTGATCGATTCCATGTCACTAGCGCAATGATTTTGGACTATGCTTTTGACCTCATGCGCTCGGGTCAGACCATAGCCACCTTCTCTGATATCCAAGTCCTGGTCAAAGAGCTTTGGACTGAAAATCCTGACAAGCACCAGCATCGAGCCACTGCCGAGATCTTAGGAGCCTTGATTTCTTCGACTGAAGACACGCCACTGGAGTACTGCACCAATGTCTGGGAGTTTCTGTATCCCATAGTTCAACAGGTCTTCTCGGACCGTCTAACTCCAGAAAATCTCTCTTATTGGACTACGTTCCTCCATTTGTGTACACAGGGTCACGATCCAAGGCGGTCATGGCCTGTAATAGATTGGCTTGCGTCTTTCAGATTGGACATGGATTCCAATGCGGCGTTCAAGGAGAGCTCAAAGATTCAATTACTAGCCCAGTGTGTCAACGATCTGGGATGGCATTTCCAACTTGAGAAGCCCATTCTTGAGGACTTTCTAAAACATATTGATCATCCTTACAAAGGGGTGCGTGAGGCTATGGGTACCTGCTTGTCCATTATATACCGCACACGACACCACGAATCATATAAGGATGTGCAGACTCTAATGAAATGCCAGAACGAGGCGTCGTCTCTGGGCACACGACCGTACCAGCCTACCGAAGAGTTCACCACCACAATGCACGAGATCTTCGAGAGAATCGAGCACTGGCGACAGGAACGAACGCCAGGGCAACAGACACCTTCTTCGTATACGTCCGGAAGCAAGACGTTGCTTCTGTGGCTCGACACTACTTTAGCATCTCACGAATGCATCCAGCTTCTACAGTTCTTTCCCAATCTCTTCATGGAGCAATTGCTATACATGATGGATGTCAAAGAGGATCAAGAACTGCAAGGTCTTGCTTACCACGTCTTCAGGCATATCCCCAATATACCACATCGCGCCGGAGAAGATGTTGCCTTGATCGATTCATTGATACGCATTGGGACAACGTCGCCCTTGTGGCACCAGCGCCTTCGCGTTTTGATTAATATCCAGGTAATCTACTTCAGGCGCCTCTTTCTGATATCAGGCGACCATCAAAAGGCCCTTTTGGATTGTGTAGCTACGATGTTGGAGGATACCCAATTGGAAGTTCGCCTGGGTGCCTCAACTACGCTTTCGGGCATGATCAAGTGCTCTCCTGCGGCTTTGCGCTCGAAGATGGTCCAAGAATTTAATAAGAAATTTACCCGGATGCTGCTGGACTCTCCGCTACCCAAGAAGGCAAGGAATGGCGTTTCCAACCCCAGCACAGGAACCAGCACGCCAACACCGGAACAGAATAAGCTAGCCCTTACTCGACACGCAGCAGTCCTCGGTCTTGGAGCCCTTGTGCAAGCATTCCCGTACAAGTCGCCCCCACCGTCGTGGATCCCAAGTATTTTGACTACATTAGCCAACAAGGCGAACAATGACCCGGGAATGGTGGGCAAGAGTGTTAAGAGCATATTGAGCGATTTTAAAAAGACAAGGCAGGACACGTGGCAATTAGATCTGAAGGTATGTCAGAGCGGCAAGTTGCCTTGCCGATGAAGCAGCAGACTAACATATTTCGCCCAGGCGTTTTCACAGGAACAAGCGGAAGACCTCGATGGGGTTCTGTGGAAGAGCTACTTTGCATAGTAGGCGGAGTTCTGCACTTAGGATATTGTGTACTAGCATGGTGGTATAACTCTTCCACGAGATAGTCGTTGTTTTTATGTTTGGATGAATTTCGACTGGATTCAGGGTTACAACATAGAGATTCCGCAGTATGGATTACGATGCATAGCGTTGCATTGCATGAATGAGATAGCGGAGCGTCAAAGGACATTGTCCCCATCGAATCCATTTTAACTTATTGTTACCGATCGATACCAAGCCTGTACTCTACGTGAGCACCTTCTGATTTCATCACAATACGCTATTCCAGGCGGTGGGTGGCTCGTGCTGAACGGGTGAAACCCGGGGAAAACCCCACCTGAAACCCCACCTCCCCAGAAAACAAACCATCGGAGCTATATGTCACACAGCGGGGTATATGGGTAACGACCATCTACTGTCGATATCGATGTTGCCGATAGATGGCCAAATTTCATCCATAGTAGCTCCCTTCAAGTCCTCTTCAGCCGGTCTTAACCTCCCTCTCTACTTTAGTGTCGCCAGTCACTAGACACAACTCCCGGCGCCCTTTCACCATGGCCGATCCTGCTCATCCTCCCAACCTCGAGCATTTCTCGAAAGGCAGTAAAGACAATGAGGTACCCTTCCAACACAAAGAGAAGCTCCAAAAATGGTTCATTGGCTCCATCGATCAAGGAACCACGAGCACGCGATTCCTCATCTTCGACGGCACGGGCACTCCAGTTGCCTCACATCAGATGGAATTCAAACAGATGTACCCGCATCCAGGGTCGGTACACCTTTGGATCATCTCTACCGTCCCAAGGATAGACGTTGACGTCTCCGCAGGTGGATAGAGCATGATCCTGTTGAGATCTTCCAATCAGTGGAGAAGTGCATTGACGAAGCTGTAAAAGAGTTCACTAAGAAAGGGCACTCTGTATCAGACATCAAGGCTGTCGGTCTGTCCACTCAACGCGAAACGACAGTCCTCTGGGACCAAGATAGCGGAGATATCATTTGTAATGCCATCGCGTGGCCAGATACGAGGACACAGGCAATTGTACGGGAATTGAAGCAGAAAGACGGCGCCGACAAGCTCCAAGACATCTGCGGGCTTCCTTTATCGACTTATCCATCTTCTGTCAAGCTTGTATGGATGTTCCGAAACCTGGGAAAGGTACAGGAGGTGTACACAGCAGGCCGGCTGATGTTTGGCACCATTGATACTTGGTTGCTTTACAACCTGAACGGAAAAGAAAACAACGTACATGTCACGGATGTAACGAATGCCTCGAGGACTATGTTTGTTAATCTTCACAC
>JAABUL010006388.1_pt1 | contig 13613 bp, 15 predicted proteins | sample 5559151 | NCBI WGS metagenome assembly JAABUL01 (sample SAMN10711876, study PRJNA513368) | rock metagenome | isolation source: Antarctica rocks | place: Antarctica: Victoria Land, Pudding Butte sud | reverse complement strand
TCTCGAGCCTCATAGTACGAGAATACTACGTATAGTGTTGGCCGGGTTATATCAACAGGGGGTTCTGATGCCAACAACGTATCGCTCAAAAGCTTGGCGAGTACAGATCACGCATGTATTATAGCGGACTAGCCTGGGCTCGTTCAGCCTTGAATATCTCTTTGTTATTATAAAGATCCCATTGTGCCCCAGCTCATTCCCAAAGCCTTTTCACCTTTTCAATTGCTCGATCACGTCGTCCTGGTCAATTGTTCGACTCGCCCTTCTGTCCGCCTCACTTTTCTAGCCAACCGGCTGCCGGGAAGAAACCCAATCCTGCACGCCCCTTTAGCGTCCTCTCAGACCCTTTTTCTCCGATGGACCACCAGCCAGCCAATCCCGCGCGCAGTTCGCAGCAGGATGCATCTTTCATGCATAACCTTGCTGTAGCTGAGCCCGGGTAGGTTTTTTTTTTGCATGCTAATTTGTTGAAGGGCGCGGAAACTCCTTTACCATAAAACCAACCTGGACGACAGCCAACGGTACACCTGCCTCCACCCAGGATGTGAAGCCAACTTCAGTAATGTTGAGGCTCTGGATACTCATGTCTACAGCCACTTCAGCCACGAAGAACCTTACAGTACTTACCGCAACCTCCAATCAGCTGTCGCCAACATGGGTTTGATCTTTTCGTCAACTGTGACCTATCGGTCCAACCAGCTCAAGCCTTGCGAGTGCGCCGTCTGCGGTCTTGCCTTCAAGCGCGTTTCAGACTTCATGCGCCATTTCAAGAAGCACGACCCCGACGCCCCAAGATTCGATTGCCGGGTTGAAGGTTGCCCATATAAAGGGGAGAAAGGGTTTTACAGGAAGGACAAGCTGATGAGCCACGTAAAGTGCAGGCACTGGCAGCTGGCCATGGGGAAGAGCGAGCAGGATGGCCAAAGAGGAAATTCGGTAGAGCAAAACTAAAGGAGGAATAGGTACTAGAAGTTTCTGTCCGTCAGCAGTGGTCCTGGATTTATTTCTTACTCTTCATTTGGTCAATCGCTACATTTATCATCCAAGACAAGCGCGCTGCCACTAAAACTTTGACCGTTGCAGTGATCAGTTGTTGCACTTTGATTACTACAACCCTCTTGTCACTGCAGCACTCCGACGTTATGATCTTTCTTCCACTGAGTAGTGTTATACCAGCATCTTCTCCGCAATTCACTCACCCACCCAGTATTCTCCTCCACAACACCACTGCCCCCTCTCCCCTAACTCCTCCCTCCCACTCTCCCCTCAGCCCATTCCCTCAAATCCCCAACCCCCTCCCTATCCCTCCTTCCTCCTTCACACCAACAAACCCTGTCCACGCATTCACCCCACGAAGCCACCCACAACTCAATCCCTCACCAAATCTCCTGAACCCCACCACCGAAAGGGATTCTCTTTCATAAACTCTTCGATACAACCTTCAACAATTGTTAGAACATGTAGATACTAAGGGTAAGTCTTTGCTAGAAATCACCAGAAACCAAACAACCCAACCTTGACCCATCCAACCCTACCATCCTCCAGAACGTTCTCAGATAATAACGAATCAACCCCCTCAACCCCCCACCTCACCACCCAAGAAATCCCCCACCACATCCTCACCTAATCACTCACTCACCTAATCACTTAATCACCCAAGCACCCAATCACCCCAGACATCCCACACACCATCCCCACCCTCCCATCCATCCTCCAAAAAACCCCCCTCATCCCCCTCTCCCACCCTAGCAGCCTTCCGCCATCCCCTCACCTTAAGAGACCCAACCCGCCACGTCTTCAATGCCGTTCTCACAGTCCATCCAAGCACCCGCCTTACCTATGTAGGACCTTTACAGGACTCGCTAGGACACGCTTAGGACTCGCCAAGTAGAGCGATTCGCAACCCGCAACCCTGATCAAGCATGTTGCATTAAGCAAGCTGTTTTCTTTCTGCCGGGTCTGGGGAGTGTTGCGGATGGGAAGGGAAGGGAATGGAGTGGGGGAAGGGAAGGGGGAGAGAAAAAGGGGAAGGTGGGGAGGTGGGGAGATATTATGGAGGGAGGGGGGAGGATGGGAGGATGGGAGGATGGGCTGGGGGCGAGGATGTGGGGGATCGGGGGTTGAGTGGGGTGGAGTGTTAGGAAGGAAGGAAGGGGATGTGGTGGTGGTTTAAGTATCGAGGGGAGAGGGAGGTTGGGGGTGGAGGAAACTCTTATTAATTCAAAAGTACCGTGAAGTTTCCATCTAAATTACACGATGAACCTGAATAACCCCTTCGTTTCTCCAAAGCACAACCAAGTCCCTCGTGTCTCACATGCAAACAAGCAACTTTTTGTACAGCGTACTCCTTCGTTTCGTCACTCCATTCTCGAGCATTAGCATCAGTACCATCTCCCAGTGCAACGCGACAGTCCTCGTAAGTACAAGGACCAGCGGTATCATGGTCTGCCCATCGCAGCCTGGTAGTATTGCAAACTCAACTCCACCGTGTGTTTGAGATACGCATCTTGGGTGAGCGGGAGCTGTAGGACGTTGGCGCTTTCGATTCCCTGGATCCACTATTAGCACCCCGCAAAACCACTTCAAGCACGCGACTAAAGACTTACCTTCACACCCCCCCCTCCAATAATCTCTGCCACACACCTACCCATCTCCCGAACTGCCACTTCTTCCTTAAACCCCTCATCCCCCATCACCACTCCCATTTTTTCCCTCCCGAAAGCGGGCAAAGCATGCACCAACCTCTTGAGCACTGCTGCTTTCTCCGCGCCCTCAGCCCCCTTGATCAAGGCCAGATAATCCTGGTAGATCTGTCCTCCCATTCCCCACTCATTCACATGCTCTCTTCCCCTCGCAAAACCATCGAGCAGGCCTTGCAGTGTGGAGTAATCTTGCTCAATAACGCACTTAGGCGCGACTGTGTGAACAAGCGTATCATGCGCTTCGTCCCAGTTTCCAGCTTGGGATAGATAGTACACCTCCCTCGCGTGATCCTGCTGCACCGAGCGGGCATGCAGGGCTTTGGCTTCCCAGATCCAGGCCGTAGGGATTTTGAATTCCTCAGTCAGTGTGCGAAAAGCCTGCGAGTCGGGCCCCGCAATCTCAGCAGCGCGGTGCGCGAGTAGGGACTGCAGCGCCAGCTGGCGTTTCTCGCGGTCAGACAAGTGCAATATGGCGAAGACAGCCCAGAGCCACTCGCCGGCTACGTCGAGCTGGACGGCAAAGTCCCCAGCTAAGTAATCGGCTTTTGCGGTATCGGAGTATTGTGGGAAGCGGATGGAGAGGGCATGGTAGAGTTGAAAGCTGAGGCGTGTGTCGAGGGGGTTTCCGGTGGTGTTGTGCGGCATGACTATGTCTGCGATCGAACTGCTTGGTGAGGCCCCTTTGGACGATGCGTAAAGTTTTAGAAGACCCCAGAGGATATCTTCGCGTTGGGAGCTTGCTGGGTCATCCCAGGGGGTATCTGCGCCTTCTTCGACAAACCAAGGGATTGGCTTTTTGCTCTCATCATTTGTAAGGTCTTCGGCGAATTTTTCGACTGCGGCTTCGATAGGCTCTTGAGCTAGGATTGCGTACCAGAGCCTTAGGCCGAAGGCACGCTTCCAATCTAGATTGAAGCGATCGCTTATAGAAAAGGTTCTGGCTCTATCTTCCAGTGCTCCCTTCTTACCCTCGCAGATGCAAGTGTTTCCGGCCAACAATCCATACAAAGCTCGAATCGGCTCGCTCATCTCAGAGAGGACATTTAGCTCCCGCCATTCGTGAATCTGGGTAGCTATGTCCTCGCGCATAATGTGATCACCGCCAAGCTGCGCCACGAGTATGGCTAATCTGAAATCTCTACCTTGAGCGAGAGCATCGCAAGCCTCAACGACTTTGTTCGCTGACAGATAAGCTACAGCGCGTTCTTCAGCATTCGGAGCTCCAGCAACGGCGGTCTTGGCAGAACCTTGACACAGCTGTTCCCAGACTTTGCTAAGGCGATCCTTGCGGACGCGGCTGTAAAATTCTGCAGTACTCGCATTGGACTCGCTGGCAGGAATCTCAGCATCGAGGCCGTCAAAGAGAATATATGCAAGCTCCCAGATAGATCTCTCATGCTCAAATTTCTGCTTAACGATTGACGCGATTTCTTTCAATGCAACGCGCTGCACTTGTGCTATGGGAACTCCATGATCTAGCAAAATCTTGGTAGTGGTTCGCTGCCTACTTAGTGTTTCAGGAATAAGCTGAGCATGCTGTCAGTTCGCGTTCATAATCGCTCTATATATCGCAAGTGACCAATTTTCTTACCTCTGATGTGGCCGCGAGTTTTGCAAATCGGATATCTCTACCTTCGGAGACAAAAGTCCCCTTCTGATCGTTTATAAGGGCATTGCTTTGGGTAGACTTTTTCCGAGACAGGTTGACGTTGCTTGGCATTGCGTATAGTAACGTAGCTCCTGGGCCCCAGGATGGTTTGTAAGATTGGTGGTATTTTCGGTCCATCTCACTCATATCGTCTTCATTGGGGGGTTCCAAAGTCTTTGAATAGGGCCACTAAAGAGATAGTATACTCAGCTTTGCATTCCTAAATTTTGTTTTTACGTACACGAGTAGACGTCACAACATGCTACTATTAATTTGTTTTACCCGCTCCGAGATGCACAACCGCCAGCAAGGAGAAAAGGAAATAATCAAACCTCAAAGCCTTTGCCCTTGTTTGCTTGCTTGCCCCTCCCGCTCCTCCGCGCTTGCTCCTGGCCGAACAGTGAGTGCATCAAGTCAATACTTGTTGCAAGTACCTCCCCGGGGCCGTTGGTCGCACTATGCGCCTTCGGCGTGTCCTCGTAGATAAGTTCTCGATCTTTCATAACATGTGCTTGACTCTGACGAAGGGCCTGGCGATCCTGCTTTCTCGGACTGATAGTTCGCTGTAGCTGTTGCGCCCATTCATCGCTGCCATGAAATACCAGTTTTCCAGGCGTATCAAAGCCGCCGTGGTTTTGCTGGGACGACTTGAGTAATGATTTAGACGTTGGAATGCCTGGTGCATTAAATGGGTCCGTATCTTCATCGCCTGGCTGTGGGAACGACCCCGCCATTTCCAAATCTTCGTCGTGGACTATGAGAGATCGGTCATGGACGTCATCCGCTGGGTTGTGAATATCGCTTGGCTCATCTTCACCACTGTCTGAAGATGAGGCGGCCAAGCGTTCGCCTAAAAAAGACTGATCTCGGTAGGTGACTTCTTCCATTTCGTGATCTTCTTCAAAGGCGACGGTGTCGTCAAAAGCGCCCGGTAGCACCTTCTTCTTGCGAAATTCAAATGTATCATCCGGACTAGAGCTGATTCCAGACTGCGAGAGGAAGGAAGATCCTTGTGCGGATGCATTTGAAGCTGGCGTATAATCATCCCTTGGCGTTCGATTCTTCGGGGTAGGGGTATCTGGCGGCTCGCTTAGACCACTGGTATGTAAACTCTCCCCTTCACTTCCTGTGTCATCGAAGTCTAGAGCATAAGTGGTGAAATGGGGTACTTTGAAAACCCAAGTCCCCATGTCCTTTTCGTACCTCACAAACTCAGTGCCAGTAACTTTTCGAAGACGATCAACATGCTTCTGAAAGCGCGGGCCACTCTTCTCATGAGAAGGCGTCTTCCGATCTTTCTGTCTTGGCCATGAGTTCTCCAGGTAGATAGTTGACGGAACATTAAGCCCTTTACCTAAAGGAGGTTTCTGGTCCGTCTCCGGATATACCGTGAGTGAACGTGTTTCGATAACAGCAATCTTTCCGAAGATCTTATCCAAATCAACTGTAGTCAAATCTACAGGCTCGTCGAACATAACACGACCACATCCTTCACGTCCAACACAGAATCCTTTCATGCTCTTTAGCTGATGCTTTGGCATCTTGCTAAGCTCATCTCGTGAGGGCCTCATATAATATGCCCCCGGCTCGGGATCCGCTTGTGGAATCTGTGGTGGGGGTCGGAGGCTTGAAGGGTTTGGCGCCTCCGGAGAACCATCCTCATGTACGATAGCGAGCTCATTGCCTTTTACTTGTTCCATTTCAGACTGAGAGGCGGTTCCATTGCTTCTAGACCCATTGAATTTGCCGTTAGTACGGGATGAGGATCTGAGGAAGCCCTGTTCTTGAGCACTCGGCGTAGCGCTGCTCTGCAAGTTGCTAGTAGCACTACCGTTGATGTCATTAATCTCGGTGTCTTGGTTGGTTCCATTTCCGCCTACAGTGCTAGCATCAAAGCTAACCTTCTTCTTCAGAATACCAGGTTGTCGGGATTGATCGTTCTTCTCGGTACTTGGCAACGCCCCAATGCCTTGGTCGCCGAAAAGGTCTGTTCGAAGGCTACGATCGATGGTTAGTTTCTTCAAGCTTCCTGACTTTGAGCCTGAAGAACGGGAGCTGCCGGCAGAGAACGCGCCCGGTGAGAGAATGCTCTCCCGATCACTATCGAACGTCCGACGCAGATTGCTAGTTGACAGACTCTTCCCCAAACCTCGACCAATACTGCCATAGAGAAGACTACTGCCTAGGCCACCAGGAGTACTGACATTACTCGAAACGCTAGATGGTGTTCCGTATGTCGAATACGAAAACCCATAACCTCGCTTTTGTGGTGTTACAAGTCGAGAAGCGGTATGTGGATTGATCTTGTACTGCGGTAGTATTGCGCTCTTTCTCATTTTATTACCTGTATTGATGGGAGTTGCAAGGGGACCCGGATTAGCTTGCGGTGGCGGTGGGAGACCATCAAATATAGATGCACTGCCATATGGATAACGGTCCGTCAAGGAAGCCGTCATAGCCTGTGGGGGTTGTAAGGCATTCTGCTGCTGTTGTGAGTTGTTGAAAAGCCCGGAGGATGCGTTGTTGGTGTTGCCGAAGAGACTGGTGGATTGCTGTTGCTGGTTGTTAGACCCCAAATTACCAAATATAGAGCCTCCAGCTGGTTGCTGAGCATTATTGTTAGTATTACCACCGAACAAGCCACCGCCAGTCGTGGATCCAGTATTAGAAAATAGCCCGCCTGGCTTCTGTTGTGATTGATTGGTACCTCCAAAGAGCCCGCCACCAGCATTTGGCTGACTCTGGTTAGCATTGTTACCCCCAAAGCCCCCGAAAAGATTGCTGGTGTTGTTACTGGTAGTACTTGGGCTGTTGCCAAAGAGTGAAGTGCCTGTTGCCGCTGGTTTCGATGTGCCGAAGAGCGAAGTGGATGCAGGCTGATTGTTGGTCCCAAATAGCCCACCAGTGGGTTGCTGTTGCTGCTGGTTGTTTTGGGTATTGGTACCGAATAGACCAACTGCTGGATTATTCGTCGTGGAGTTAGTAGTGCCGAAAAGTCCACCTGGTTTCTGTTGTTGCCCACCAAAACCGCCGAACGCAGAGCCTGTGGATGTTTGGTTCTGATTTTGCTGGTTTGAGCCAAAGGTACTGAACGGATTCGATGTCGAAGGCTGCTGCTGCTGCCCACCTCCGAATGCAGATGTTGTTTGGTTTGTGCCAAACAAGCCACCACCGGTATTATTAGGAGTGCTACCGGTTCCAAAACCAGTTCCAGTTGCACCTCCTCCAAAGCCGCTACCTGGGTTTGTTCCGCCAAAAGAGAATCCAGACGCTGGCTTTTGCTGCTGTTGTGAGCTAGCACCAAACAGACCTCCACCAGTGCCAAATCCGGTGCCTGTATTCTGTGTTGCGCCAAAGCCAGACTGCCCAGAAGTGCCGAAGAGGCCACCGCCTGTTTGGGAGGTACTTGCAGGTGCACCTCCAAACAGACTAGTCGTTGCTTGCTTTTGACCAAATGGGCCACTTCCACCAAAGCCAGAGCTCGCCGTTTGCGTACCACCAAACGGAGAGGCCGCACTGGTAGACTGGGCTCCGAAAAGACTCCCTCCTGCTTGTGGCGCACCGAAAGGCCCAGTCGGGTTTTGTTGCGTCCCAAAGCCACCAAACCCGCTACTGGCACCAAACGCTCCAGCCTGACCACTGGCATTACCGAAACGCCGACCTTGATTGTAGTCTGCAAGTCTTAGTTCCTGGAATATGTTAGCATTTGCACTTGATTTTGATCCTCTCCATAGACTTACTTCGAAGGAGAAGTTCTTGTATGGCTGCATAAAACTAATGCTCTGAAAGTGATTTATCCCAGAGGTTGTGCCTTCCTTCTCCGTAGTGGCCTGAAATGGCGTACTGCCGGTACCCTGACATTCTGCACTATTAGGACCAAGGGCAGAGCTAATAGGTGCACCAAAGGCGCTGGTGGGCTGATTAGGCTGTGATCCAAAACCAGTTCCGCCACCGAACAAGCTTCCACCAGAAGAGCCCTGGGTTCCGCCAAATGCTGGTTTATTTGGTGCACCAAACATGCCACCAGATGGAGTTCCAGCGCTGTTAGCGCCGAACCCACTGAAGGTCGAGGTGCCTGCACTCGGGGTAGTGTTAAACAAGGAACCACCGGAAGTAGCACCAAAGGCAGTCTTATTAGCACCAAAAGCGGTAGAATTTGAGCCTGAGGTGCCGAAAGTTGAACCTAATGATGATGTTTTGGTCAGCCATGCTGTAGCAGAATGTTCTAAATCACTTTAAAGCATCATTCTTAATAAAGTGAGGAAGAGAGGGACATTCTGGCAGGGTTGAGCAATGCATCACGTTAAAATGATACACGCAGCAGTCACCCCAACGGTTGAAGTCTTGCGAAATATCCACAGCGGCATCATGTAAAATAGATGCTTACCTGAAGTTCCAAACCCAGTATTTGTGCCTCCAAATAAGCTACCAGGGTTATTCGGCGTGCTACCAAAGCCAGTGTTCTGGGCCTGACCGAAACCTATAGTAAGTGAAAGCGAACATGTCAGCTCTGGAAGAGTCCAAGCGCATCGGCAATAGGCAAGATACCAGGACAGTGTCTAGTGAATGAGTAAGAAGAAAAAGACATGTAGAAGACATACCTGATCCAGTATTGTTATTTGTGCCGAAGCCCCCAAACCCCGTCCCCTGCTGCTGATTATTGTTTTGTTGCCCAAACATGATGGTTGGCCCTTTTCTGGATATTTTCCAAGTCTACTTTGAGGACGATATCGCTGAATTGATGGTGCTGAGGTGTTGAGTCAAGCGCATCCACTCGACGTATTGCGCAGCCGGCTCACAAGTAGACGTCAAATGCGCTCAGGAGATCAGGAGAGGCCAACTCGGATTACGCGTAGCGAACAATTACCAGAGCTCCATGTGTGGTAGTAGAAGAGTCCAAGCTTCTCGAATTCAATGCAGGAAGTAAGGGAAGGTAGGAAACGCGCTGAAGATATTGCAGTAGAAAACTGATGTGGAGTGTACTCGTAGGGCTGTTAGCCAGACTGAGAAATTCTCCTACGTGACGAAACTTTAGGCACCACCAACACTCGGTAGCCTAAATGATGCCTTCGAACTTTATCCCATCACCATACGTTCTGCTCTGAATAAGGCGTCAATTATTGACGTCTGATTGATAAGACTCATGAGCTTCTACTGCTATGACTAAAGATCCTCAAAATGATCTGCGAGAGCCAATTACTCAAAAGAAGCCGCTACAGCTGCCTCTGTACCAAGGCCGCAAGCCGGCTGCCTTCGAGACCGCGTTCACAACCGTAGGAACACTTCTGACAAACCACGAAGTTCTCGACCTAATTGACACTCGCCTACCAAGGCAATCGCAAAGGAGTCGGAAGATCTTTCCCCAGCACAGGTTCAGCAGTACCAATATCTCTTTTACATGGTTAATACATCGGACAAACACACTATGCCATCACACTAGCTTACCTTGGCCCCCGAGGAGCCCAATATTCCCCAGTCATCTTGATGTCAAAGTCGGCAATGAACCCAATGAGAGACTTGGCCGCTTCGTCAGGTGGAACAGCTAATGTAGCCACGTCAAAATACAGTGAGTTTTAGCGGTTGTGCTACCAGAGGATTTCGTACCTCCGCCGTCATCCCAGAATCTGTCAAACCCGACGCCTTTCGTCATCTCCGTCCGCATGAACCCTGGCTGATCGACAGTAAGCGCGCTTCTCAGTTCGACTCATAAGCTTCAGGACCCACATGTACTATGCCGACAGCAATACCCTTTTCCTTCAAGTCCAAACTCAAGAGCTTTCCAACCATATTCAAGGCACTCTTGCTGGCATGATGCCCGTAATTACCGCCACCCTCACTCTCATGCCTCAATGTAATGCTCCCGCTTTCAGAGCTGACTAGGATAATCTTGCTCCCCTTAGCCATCAAGCCTGCTTTGACCAAATGATGGCAGATGAATACAGGTGCAATACTACTCGTAGTGTACATCTTGACCTCTTCTTGCCATGACGGCTCTTCAAAGGTCTCTGTTCTGAAGTAACCAGCTGTAATGATGACTATGTCAAGGGTCACTCCAGACGAGTGTACATGAGACACCAACTCTTGACCGGCCGTCTCTTCAGAAACATCAATTCCTGGGATATACGTGACGTGCTCAGTCGATGCTGGAGCTGTAGCAGAACGGCTTGTTGCGTAGACAGAGCTTCCATGTGCTGCATATGCTTTCATGAGGGACGCTCCCAGCCCTCTCGAAGCTCCAACAACTAGGACATTGGGCATCTTGACTTCTTGTGCGACTTCCGGTATTGGATTCAATTAGTCTAAATCTGAGCGTCTAATTCTTTGGGTTGATTCAATGTAGGAGCGCCAACACACAAAGCATTGATCTTCCGAAGGATTGTAGGTATATCTGATCCCTGCTTTCCGTTGGTAAACGTTATGTTGCAGATCACTGCGGGCCGAACCGATAGTCAAATCGCGTCGCGTACGCCATTGGTATTTGGCGGAGACTGGAAAATCCGAAACTTTCTACATTATTCCACATTAATGGCATCTTCGGCCCACTCCGCTTTCCCTCCGAGAGCTTATGGAACAAATCAACTAGGGAAGCTGCCAGATCGATCACTCGCTGGTGCCTTCGGTGCTTCGACAACACAACAAGCGCGCGAAGCTCAAAGAAAAGAGAGCGAGCGCGAAAGAGCCGAGAAGGAGCGTGCTGAACGTGAAAAGTTGAACGGGCTTACTGAAGAGCAAAGGGAAGAAATTAAGGAGGCTGTGCGCTACCCACCTCGCTCGCGGTCGAACACTAATTATGCTAAATATGTGCCTAGTTTACGCTTTTCGACCTGGATAAAGACCAAAAGATCGACTATCATGAGCTCAAAGTTGCAATGAAAGCCCTTGGCTTCGACCTACCCAAATCGGACATCCTCTCCATTCTCCAGGTGCACGGAGTGCCCTCTGAACCGCCATCTACCAACGCACCTCACCAGAGTCGCCTGTTGCTTCCCTTTGCACAATTCCAGATTATTATGGCTGAACGGATATTGGATCGGGATCCGGCAGACGAGGTAATGAGGGCCTTTGAGCTCTTTGATGAAGGCGGAAAAGGAAAGATCAATCTTCAGGATTTGAGGCGGGTTGCAAGAGAATTGGGCGAGGGCTTGGAAGAAGAGGAACTTGCGGCGATGATCGATGAATTTGATCTGGATGGAGATGGAGCCATTAGCAAAGAGGAGTTCCTTGGAATCTGCTTGCAATAGTCATATGACTTGGCATGAGGCAATGCATATGGGCGTTTGGCGATGGCGAATAGGTGCTAGAATTCCATTCACGGATTGGAGTCTAGGGTCTTTCCAGGTTATGGCAGCTACGAAGTGCATGGAGTTCAGGACTGGACGGGGAAATATAATCATTTCTCTCCTCCCAGCTGTAACCTCATTTGGGCTCTCTTCGTATCTAAAGGTTGATTTGAGCAGTCCAATTTGAAACTCTGTTAAGGACGTATCAATCATCTACGCATTCACGACATGACAGGCTGTCACTTTTCCATAGCGTAAATTGCTCGAAAGACTAACTAGAGCCCTCCACCAGTGGGTGCGAGAAGTCATTGAAGCATAAGCGGTCCCACCAAACACGCTGAGGCCAGCTAATTTTCCCCTTACCTATCGTGTTTGTTTACCTACCTACCTAGTTTAGTGGGTGGCAGATTTATCAAGTCGACTATGTGGAGATATTTCAGTGTACAGGCCAAATCTGATGTTTTTTTATGCTCGACCGCTTACCTTATGCTTCAATGACTTTTCGCACCCACGTGATGCATGGTTTGTTGCCCACCAGATCCCTGTCCCCCGCGATTTAGGAAGCAAAATCTTGCAATTCAAACACAGTTTCATTTTGCATTCATTGGCCATGGCGCCTGGTTTGGTACACCTGCCGAACGGTCAGACAATGGCAGTCTCTCCTATCTTTGGAGGACTGTCATTCAAGGCCAATGACTTGAACATTCACCATTCGATCTTTCCACCGGGATGGACTATCATACTTGAGACTGAAGACGGCGACAACGAGCTTGAAGATGACAACCTGGTGAACTCGCATCAAAAGCATCATACGCACCGTTATCGGGCTCCTACTCTGAACCAAGACAATCTCTTCATTTCGTCCATATCCAACCCCAGCAATACAGACTTCAAGCCTGCGACCTCCCCTACACGGCAGACGGCTATGATGTTATGGGCAACGTTGTGGTGGTATTTTCATCAGGTACCTTGCTGGGCTGCTCTAGTAGAACTATGACTGATTCTGGAAGCAAGCCCAAACCGAATCCACACCTCAGCGCCGGCATCAGCTCCAAGGTGCCAGAGGAGGCCAGACCGAAGGGTGAGTGGAGGATAAACATCAAGCGCGAGGGCATCTTCAAGGGGAAATCCCTACTACAGAAGCTAGAGCGTATGGGTCTGATTAGCAGTGAAAGTTCTTGCGTGGGTACAAGCACCGACGAGAGAAGCGGAGAGGGATGGACAGACATGTTCGTCAGTCAAAGATCGTTTTGGCAGATAGATCCGCGGATTTTCTTGTTCACACTCTCGCCAACCATGCATTCGCCATTTCCAGGTGGCTCGCCGTATCCGTCGCGACCAAGCTCGCCCAATAGAGAAGGTACTGCATCACCCAGATCTGAGGCTTATGGAGACACATCGCACGGCTTGTGGTCACCACAATCTCCAGGACCTTTTGCGTCTGGGAGCCACCTTCCAACCTACTACCCCCCTCCTCCGCCACAATACACGCACACCCACTCTGTCAGACATCCGATCCGCCCAAAGCCCCCAGCGCAGGGTCAAACGTTCTACACCCGCTATGTTCCCAGCCTGGGCCAGTACTTGTCATTCAGAACGGCTTCACTATCCTCGAAATCCCCTACCTACCGCGGGCCCGTGGCGGATCCTACACCAACATTTCTCCCTCCTAACTCTGGTGTTGCAACTGCCGGATTGCCTTCTCTTGGAAACCTGAACATTTGCCCCTGCGACACCGATCTGTTGCATACCTGGATGAACGAGCCTCGTGTCTCTGCCGCCTGGGGCGTCTCCGGCCCCCTCGCCACTCAAGAAACATTCCTTAAATCAGCCTTGAACAATAAACACAGCTTCCCTGTCATCGGTTGCTGGGATGGCAAGCCTTTCGGCTATTTCGAGCTGTATTGGGTGAAAGAAGACCAGCTCGGGCGATATGTTACTGGTAATGAAATCGGTGACTGGGACCGGGGTTTCCATGCTTTA
>JAABUL010006387.1_pt1 | contig 13618 bp, 3 predicted proteins | sample 5559151 | NCBI WGS metagenome assembly JAABUL01 (sample SAMN10711876, study PRJNA513368) | rock metagenome | isolation source: Antarctica rocks | place: Antarctica: Victoria Land, Pudding Butte sud | reverse complement strand
CGAAAAATTGCGTTATTATGCCAAGAATTACTATTTTTAGAATTAAACTTTAATTTTTAGTTTTTTAGACAAATTCTATAAATTTAAAATAATTATTAATTAATTGTAGAAAATAATAATGCATTACTATAATATATTACCTATATCTATAAATGTTATAAAATACTATTTAAATTTTTAAATATTAAAAAATCAATATTAATGCATAATTTGCATCTATAGATCTATAGGTGCTATTTAAATTTTTAAATATTAAAAAATTAATATTAATACATAATTTGCATCTATAGGCCTATAGATGCTATTTAAATTTTAAAATATTAAAAAAATAATATTAATGTATAATTTGCATCTATAGGCGTTATAGATACTATTTATTAATTATTTAATTATTTAATTAAAAGTCTTGGCAATTCGAGTCAATTTTTCGAGTTGAATTTCGATTTCAACTCTAGAAATCGAATCAAATAGTCGGTTTCGACTCTAGAAATCGAATCGACTTTTCGATTTCAACTTTTGGAATTGACTCGACCCGATTCGAGTCGGATATCCGACCCGAACTCGATGACCCGACCCAACGCAATCAGTCTAATCTAGTCTCTATATTTCAAAATAAGCTAGCGCTATTGTTTGACAAAAAGTCGTTAACGCAAAGCAAACAAAAAATATCAAATAATTTGATTTTTGTATTACAACTAGCAAAAGTATTTACTAATAGCGCAAAGATTCTAAAATTATAAAGTAGAAAGAAAATTCTTAAGAGACTAATATCTTTATTTTAACTAGCTAATATATAACTTGTTATTTCAAAAAAAAAATTAGAAACATACCAAAAAAATTGTATAAAAAATCTCAAAAATCTCAAAAATCCTTAATAAAGAATCTTCAAACTAAAGACACTTAACTCAAAAAGATTTAAATTAAAATTAAAAAGTTATTTTGTCGCAAACAAAAGACATAAACTCTAGATCAAAAGAATTTTATTAAATATAACAAATTGTTCTATGTCTCAAAGAATACAACTATTAAAAAAAAGTTAATTTGCAAAAATTATAACTACTCTTTAGCAAAGCATTTTGAAATTAAGAAAACTTTAGATTTACTTTAGCAAAAGTATTTCTAATCTATTTATAATAAGCAAGTAAAAGCGTATATTAAAATATATAATATTTGTTAATGCATTAAAGTTTCTTATTATAAATTGTATAATAAGTTTCGATTCTTATTTGTAGCAAAGAAATTATAGAAGAAAATTATTATAAACTTTGTAACAAACTTATTGTCAAACAAGTATTATAAAATTATATATAACTTGATTTTCGTAATAGTCGATTGTTGTACAAAAATAATTAAATATATATCTATAACTATTAGAATCGATATCGCAAAGTTAGCAAAAATATTTTTCAATAAAATTGTTTTACATTTCGAAATGTTAACTAGCATAATAAGCAACAAAGAATCTATCTTTACTAGTATTTTTAAATTCGCAATATATTTCTATGCGCGAATTAAAAGACAATTAAGTATTGTTTTTTACTCTTAAACAAATAGTTTAATTAAGCAACAAAATTAAACTCTTAAACATTATTTTCGCACTTACGCTAACGCTAAACAAACAAAATAAGCAAATCTATTGTTAATAATAGAATTTGTCTACCACAATAGTTATTACGTCTTAACTAAAGTTTTGTTGTTCTATTTAATATACAATTACTATCTAGAGATTTACTATAAAATTAAGAACAACTTTACTAAAAAAAAGATATCGTTAATATAGAAATGCGTAAAACAATTTTATAATTTAAGAAAAGTTTTAGCAAGACATCTTGAAAACGTTGTTACGCAACAAGCGAAATACTACAATAAAAGATATAAATCAAAGAGTTTTGCTATAGAAAAATTGATTATGCTCTCAACTAGAAATCTAAAGCAAAAAAAATCTAGCAAAAAGATGTTGCACAAGTATGTTAAATTATTTAGAATTAAGAACAAAATTAAAACGCAAACTTATTATTTTACTCTATCTAATATCTATCGAATCTATAATACTTTTTATATTTTACTTCTAAAACTATATTTGCATTGCGCTAGCGATTAATAAGCGAAACAAATATTGCAAATCTCAAAACTTATTGACAACAAAATTCAATAAAAGATTAAAGAAATCCTAGACAAAACTAAGTTAAAAAAACAAATATAATATAAAATTAAATAAATAAACTAAGACAAAAAGTACAATTAATAGCTAAGAAAAAATTTTCTAAATAATATCAATAAGTTGCGAAAGAATTTTGAGAAACAAGTACACAACAAATAAAAACAAAAAAAATAGCGCAATATATATTGCGACAACAACAATTATATTAACAATAATTTGCTCGATAGAATATTGCGCAATTATTATTGTATTGTTGTTGTATAATTAAGTTATATAGAAAGACTTCTTTATTCTATTACACAAAATGCTAAAAATAATAAGATTGTCTCTCTTAATATAAATGCTCAAAATATAGTTCGAAAACAAAGCTACTCTACTATTGTTAATTAGTTAACAACGTATTGCAACAACTTAACAAATTCTTAATATCTTACTATTAAACTTATCTTAAAACAACTAGAGAAAGTTTTTAAACTTATTCAAAAATAAGTTGTTAAATTTTTTAAAGTTAACTATAGACAAATCTTTAAAATTGTTTAAAGTACTTATATCTTTTTAAGAAAAATAAACTACAAAAAATCTATTTTGCACAATATTTTTTGTCTTTGTTACAAACTTGCTCTTGCTATTTGTACACACTTTCGCATTTTCTATCTTTTAAAAAAAATATATAAGCAAACAAAACGCGAGCGAAATAAAAATAAAAACTTATTATATTCTTATTTAACAATCTTGTCGACAACTTAAAGTTACAAAGAAATTCAATTTTAGAATTGTAAAATTTTGCAAAAAAATCTTCTAAACTTGTTCAATCTAGATTAATAGCAAATTCAAAAACAATTTGTTTTAATTTTGTTTTCTTTGTTTCTATTAACAATTTATTTTTGTTTTTGTTTCTATTTTGCTTCAAATTCTAAATATATATTAATAAAGTATTAAGTAGCAAGCAAAAATACTTATCTTTAATATTCTCTTAAAAAGTAGATTAATTAGTTGCTACGTTTTAGCAAAAGTTTTATTTTAAGCTATTTTTGTTTTTGCAAACTTCTATTCGAGCTTAACTTAATATTCTTAAGCAAAAATTAAATTTTGTTTAAACTATCAAATATAAGATTAAATTTAATTTGCTATTAATAGAATAAATTCTTTATTGTATTGTTAACTCTTTATATTACGAACTATACTCTTTTGCACGCATTCTATTATTCTAGAAATTGTATTTTTTATTTCGAACGCTTTGCAATAATTAATAACAAGTTTCTTTACAAAATCTTAAAAGCGTTTAACAAACTAATAAATATTAATAACTATTGTATTGTAATTGTAAACAAAACTTATTATAATACAACAATTTAATTTGCAATAAAAAATTCTACAACAAGCACAAATACTCTTTTTCTCGCAAATATATATATACTTGTTTATACAAGTTATATACGAGAGATTATTACAAACTATAATATATCAATATTACAAACAACAAAATATCGAGATTGTTTATTCTTTTATTTTCTCGATTTCTCAAAAGATATAGTTGAAAAGACAAAAAAAAAAAGCAAAAAATATATTAATTTAAGATTTACACTATATATATAAGCTTTATATATTGTTGTTTTTGCAACAATTTACTTATAACAATAAAGCAACTACAATTAAGAAAAATATAGAAAGAAAGAAAAAAAAGAAAAGAGAAACAACAATATTTATATTTATAGTCTATTTAACGTTTGCATAATGCTAGCTTTACTTTAAACTCTATTTAGAACTCTAACAACAATAAATAACAAAGTAATAACGTATTAAAAACTATTATTGTTGTTATTATATTATTCTACAAATTGTATTAGATTAATATATAGATTTACTTCTATTAAACAAAAGACTCTTTTTCTTTTAATTTTCAAAAAGATTTAGAAAGATTTTTAACAAGTTCTTGCAACATTAATATTTAGTAGATATTTTCGTCTTAATAAAATTAGTATAGCTTCTTATATTATTGAAAATCAATACTCTAAGAGAGAAGATAATTGTAATATTATAGTGTCTTCAACGCGCTAGCGTCTCAAGATATAGCAAAGTACGTAATTCCAAATATCTATAAAAGCTTCAAATAACATAACATCTCTTTCTAGTTAAATAGCAAAAAATAGACTCGCACGTTATAACAAATATTAGATAAAAAGAAAACTCGTCTCTTGTTGTTCTTCAACAATTAGTTCTACTACTATCTATCCTATATAGTTAGAACATAGTAATACAAGTCTATTATATCTTACGTCTTTTATATCTTATTGCGTTAGTAGGAAGTAGACGCATTCGCATCTTATATAAAGAAAACAACTATTGTATCTAGTTACAAAACAAAAAGTTTAGAAAGTCTATATATAGAGTTATACTAAAACTAAATTATTAATATTAACAAGTACAAATTTTTAGTAAAACTATAATAATTTTATTAACTTTTTAACTTTCTATAGTAATAAAATATTTTAAAACAAAAACGTTCTTAAAAGTACAAACTATAAAAAAAGAAACAAAATAAATTTTAAGTATAATAGAACAATTAAACAAATTATTAGACAAAAAGTATTTAATCTAAAATTAATTGCAGTTTTTCTAAAATACAAAGCAATATATTATATAATATTAAGATTTAATAAACTATATAAAGATATATAGTAACTAAATAAATAGAAAATTAAGTCAAAAAAAACTATTTATTGCAAAAAAACTTTTTATTAAATATATATATATTAAAAAAAATAACAAAATAAATATTGTTGCAATCTAGATTTAAATTGTAACAATTAAAAAAATTAAATTTTGTACTAAAAATTCTACTTAAAATAAAATAAATTATTTAAAACAACTATAAGAAAAATATTGTTTAATAAAAATATATTAAGTAAAGAACAAAAAAAGATTGTTTTAATTTAGCAACTTAATTTATAAAAAAAACAAAAATTCGAATATATAAGATTAAGATTCTTTATTATGCAAAAATTAAACAATTATTGTTGTAAAATGCTAATTAAAATCTTAAAGAAATTTAACAAATAATTAAAGAAATTTTCTAAATTAATTAAACTACTTGCAAGAAACAATAGACAATTTTAAAAATATTAAAAACTATTTAAAATATAGTAGGATTTTTTTATTAAAAGTATTTAAAAAATATTAGCAATTAATTTAATAAAATATCGAATCTCTATTTATAAAAGCGTTATATTTACAATAGTTAAACTTGCTCTTTATATAAGTAAAAAAATTAATTAATAAAAAAAAAGTCTATTAAATCTTATTTAAGCAAGAATTATTATATAGTGTTTTAATTTGTAAAATACGCAAAGTTGTTTTGCAAAAAAAAAAAAAATTTGCTAAAAATAATTTATATATTTTGCAATCTAAATAATAATATTATTAAAACAAATATATTTATATAACAAATAAAATCTATACTTAACAAGCTAAATATAACGAGTTAGTCTATCTTCCTATATATATTATTTCTCGCAAATGTTTGTAATATGCAAATATTTTATAGATACTTTTAACGCAATTAGCATCGGCAATTCCGGGACCCTTGCTCAGAAAGTGTCTATTGCGAAAACTGCTAATTTGGCTATTAGCTAGTCTAGAGTCCATTTAGCAGCAAAAGTCTTGGCGCTTGCTTAATAGAAATTCAATTTTGATATTTGAGATACGCACGAATTCTCGCAATACTTTGCTTACGTCTCCATTTGTTACTCGTCTATATTATAGTAATTTGTATAACAAAATCGAACAATTTGTAAGATTTCTATGCGCAAATTATGCGTTGTTGGGGACGTCTTTATTGCGTAATTGTGTTGTGCGTATAATAGTCGATAATGCGCCCGTAATATGCGCCCGTAAATAGCGCTCGTAAATAGCGTTCGTAAATTGCGCTTATATTATAAAACTTAACAATGTGCGAGATTAGGTTTTGGCAAAGCGTATATTAATTACGCGTCTGCGAATCTTGCTAATTGTAACTCAATCCTGCGCTTAATTATATGGAGCGAACACATCGACATATTAGCTAATTTGACTATTAGCTACTAATAGTACTATTAACAAGAGTTCCGGAATTGTCGATGCTAATTTAGATTCTATCTTATTACAATAGTATTTGCGCATTGTAAACACTCGCGAGAAGTAATATATATAGGAAGATAGATTAACTTGTTATATTAAATTAAATTTAAATAAAATATTGCTTTTAATATAATACAACAAATAGTTTTCCTACTATTTTAGTCTATAAGTTGCATATTTATAAACTCTTATTTAATAATTTTATTAAGCAATTATATTATTTTTGAATAAAATAGAATTGTATAGACAATTTAGCAATCTATATTAAATTTAAAAATATAGTAATTAATTCTATTTTAAGTTTGTACGCAAAATCGATATTTATAAATACAAATTCTAAATATATTTGCTTTAATTACTTTATTAATAACTATATAAACAAAATAAATATTTTTGATATTTTTGTCGATTTTTTATACAAGTAGTACTTCTTTTAACTTAAATAAATTAAGTTAATTTTAAATTTTATTAAGTATAAATTCTTTGTATCTTCTTTAAATATATTAAGTTATTAAAAAGACAATTAAAATATTAAATCTTTAAAAATAAACTAAAAATATTTTGAAAGTAATTTTTATCTATTATTAAGAAAGAGCTTAAAAGATTTCTTTATATATTGTTTTTTTTAAAATCTATATTTTAAGTAGAATTAATTGTTTAATTTTTCTTAAAATTGCTATTATTAAGAAGACACTATTAACAAAAATTAATAGTAAACAATATATTACAAAAACAATAAAGAACTTTATTTATAATATAGAGTATAAAAACGTTTTTTAAACAATAAAGCAATTAGTTTTACTTAATATTTGCTTTAATGAAAATAACAATCTTTAATAATATTTTGCTACAAATGTTTTCTAAATCGAATTAAATAAAATATTTTTTCAAATATTAGATATAGTTTTAAAAACAACTATATTTAAAATATACTTAGATTAAATAAAAATTGTTATATTTCTATTATATTAATTTATATTTTTACAAACTTAATATCAAACTACTAAGCAAAAGAGTCTTTTAATAATAAAATATCTATTAAAGATTTAATAACTAATTTTATATTAGCAATTAATAATTATCTACTATAAACGCGCAACAAAAAGTCTTCTTTGTTTGATATTTTATATTTAATTTCTTAGAATATTAATATTACTATACAATATAGAGCGTTAACAAGATAGCAACGCAAATATATAAATAGATACTACTAGTATTTATTGTTTCGAAAATACAAAAATAGCACTCTATTATAATTGATATTCTAGAACTATTATTTAAAGACAAAATCAATATAATTAACAAATATTTTAAAAAACAAAAATTCTCTCTAATACTTTTATATCTAAAAAGAATTTCAAAAATCTAGAAAATTATTTTATAATAAAAAATTATAGTTTAGCTAATATATTCGATCTAAACAATTATTTTATAGTAAAAAATTAATTAACAAAAAACAAATGCGCAAATCGAGCTTTCTTTAAAAAGATATATTATATTGCTATATATTAAGCAATTAAGTACTATATATTATAATAGTTTATTTAATATTATCTATTTAAAGAACTATTTTACAATAAAGAATTAATTAATAAAAAATCAAAAACGCAAAACAAACTTTTATTAACAATTTAACTATATATAACAAACACTAACAACTCTATAATTACAACAAATAATTAAAATAAAATATATATATATTTTAATATCTATTCTTTGTTATTTTTTGTTATTTTTTATATTTTTGAAACAAGTATTTTGCTTTCTATTTATTTAAAAGTTTCTTGTTTCTATATTAATTGCAATTGTTTTAAATGCTATTTTTACAATCTTTATATTTAAAAAAAAATTTAAGCAACAATATTTTTACTTAATTCTAGAATTGCTTTTCTTAATTAGTTTTACTTTAATTTAAGAAAAAACTTACTTTAATTTAATAATTTCTATATTAATTAAAGAATTTTTATTTATTTTATTTTTTTACAATTACTTATTATTTACAAACTTTACTTTCTTTATATTACTTTTTATATTAAAAAACTTAAATTTTTGCTTAATTAATAAAGTTAATATCTATTTCTATTGTAGTTTATTGACAACTTTAATGTTTAAAAACTTATTTAATTTTGCAATCTTAAAATCTTAATACAAAAAATAAATAAAAATTTAGTATTAAAGTATAGATCTAAATTTATCGAGAACTTAAATTAAGATTAAATAAAAAATTACAAAAAAATTGACTTAATTGCTTTAACAAAAATTTTAACAAATTATTAAAATATTAAAGCAACAAAAAATATAAAAGATTCGAATACAATATAAGTAGATTAAAATTAAGTAAAATTAACAATAAATAAATTTGCAAAGAATAAAGACATCAAAACACTTTATAAGAATATTGAGAAAATAATACTCTACAATAGAGAATTGAAAAATTTAAAAAAAGATAAAATAAAGAATATTAAGACGTTTTCTAAAGATAAAATAGTATTCTATAGTAAAAAATCAAAAAATTTGATAAACAAAAATATTAGTTAAAAGAATAAAGACTCCGTCTATTAAGATTAAAAAGAGAAAAAAAAATCAAAAAGAAAACACAAGAAGCTTAAGAAAAGAGAGCGTAAATAATATATTAGTTAACTTAAGAAAGAAGTGCAACTCAAAACTATTATCGATAAAATCTCGCAAATATATGCGAAAAAATAGAGTTAAACAAAATTTCAGAAAAGAAACAAATTTATTAATAAACAAAATTTAATTAATTTTTAACTTTTAGAAAAAAATGTTTCGAAATATATTAATTTAGAAAACTATTAAAAAATTAGCAAATAAAAAGAGTCTAATAAATCTCTTTTAAAACTACTTAATTAATAATAAAAACTTAAATATAATTTAAGATAATAAATACAAGATTAAAGATAAAAATAAAAATAAAAATAATAACTTAAAATGCACAATTAAAAAGTTTATTAAATTAAAAATTAAAAATTTAAAATAACAACGCAAATTAACAACAAAAATTAACGCTATATATTTAAATATACAATATAAAATGTCAAAAAATTTGTTTAACAATTAAAAAAAATTTAATTTAAAAAATAACAAGTTTTTAATTAAAATTAATTGCTAAAGAAAAGCAATATATATCTAAAACAAAAAAAGAATTCTCTACTTTATATAGTTATATTTAGTTAAAAAAACAAATTATAATAAATAATATATATAATTTGATAAAGTTTTTAAGTTTACAATTTTAAGTTATAATTTAAATCTCTATTATGCAAAATTAATATTCTTATATATTAAAGTTAAAAGAATTTGAGAAAGAGTAGAAAAATAAACTAAGAATTTGAAAAACAAAAATAAATAATTTTGAAAAACTTTAAAAACAAACAAAAAGCAAAAAATCTTAACAATATCTTATAATTTATTAATTTATTAATAGCTTAAAAATACAACAAATTAAAAAATAATAGAATATCTAAATCTAAAACAAAAAAAACTTAAAATAAAATTCGAAAATATTTTTAAAATTGTAATAACTAATTAAGTTTAATTTAAAAAAATACAAGAAATTTAATATTGTAGCATTAAAAAATTTGTTGTCAAATATATTATAACAATAAAATAAATTCGAATTTTAAAAACAAAAAACAAAGTATTTCGAAAAATAAACAAACAATATAAAAAGAAAATTAATATTTTATTTAATTTAGTTTTCGATACTTAAATTAATATTTAATACAATGCTAATTTTATAAAAAAAAAAAATTTAATACTTTCGATAGTTTAGATTTCAATATAATAAATAACAATTTTACAATAATAATTAATTTAAATCTAGAAATCTTAACTACAATAACAAATTTAAAAATCGAAATTAATATTTTATTAAAAATATCAATTTTTACAATTAAGTTTCTTGCTATTGCTAAAAATAATTTTAATATTTATATTAATAATATAAATTTAAAGATTTTTATTATAATAGACAACTACAAAACTTTTATAATTTCGATAATAAGTTTTTTTGCAATACAAGTTTTATTTTTTATTTTTTATTTTTAAATCTTTTTTAACTTAATACAAGTTAAACAATATTAAACTCTTAATATATTTTTTGTTTTTAGACAAGATATTCTTCGAAACAAAACTAAAAAATATAAATTTGAAAAAATTAACTAAAGTTAACTAATTTATTTTAAATAATATAGAGAATTTATAAATTAATCTATCTTACAATAAAAAGTCTTGCAACAAAGATATTATATTAACAAAATCTTCAAAAGTTAATTCTTTTTTTTCGATTATTTTAATATTTTTTTAACATTTTTTCTAATATTATTTGCAATATTTTTCAAATACTTTTCGTATTTAATATAACAACTTATAATAAAAAATATAAGTTTAAGAAAAATTTCTTGCTATAAAGATGTTAACTCAAATTTGCTTTATATATATATATATTTTTTTTTTAATACTAATTTTAATATTTTTCAAACTTAACATAATATCTTATAGTAGAAAGTGCAAATATAAGAGAATACTTCGCAACAAAGATTTGCAAAATATCGAATTTTTTAAAAAAAGAATAGATGTAAAGTCTAATTAGATCTAGCGTGTTTTTGGAGATTTTTAAGCGTTTCCATCCTAATAATGTACTTAGCATCCTTGACCATACACCCCAATAAAACTGCTTCGGCTACCATCCTTGCCTGACCCTACAACGCACAGGACAGCTAGCTAGCTACTGTAGGTACCTAGTCAAATTAATCCTTGACAGACCCACACACCAATGGCCAGGTCACAACCGCAGCACTTACTCTATTTATTATCACGAAGATGCACGCCGTACATGATGATGTAGTATCAGGACCACCGGTAAGCTTCCAATTCATTAATGGTTATCATTATTCCGCCGGCGTTAGAAATACCGAGAGGCTCGCTGGGCAGCTCGGAACCCGATGGCGGGTTACAAGTTCATCTGTCTAGGCTGGTCTAGCAGGGTTTCTTAACAAATTGGGATCCTTACAGACCTACATCAGGTTTCTTTACATATTGGACGTTGCACCGTACGCATGTGCAAGTATCCGAGTGAGCTGGAGCTGCCAAGGTAGCTCCAGTGTATATAAACATCTAGCACACTCCAACTTTCACTCTCACTATATACTAACTTTTGATAACGAGAAACAACGTTGCAATCAGACACCCTACCACCTGAAGCAATTCTCGTCATCAATCTGAGTTCAAGCAATAATGAGTCCACAGGTCTAACCCCCTCCACATCCTGGTTGAAAAAAGCGAATGGATAATAATCAGGGATAGTGCGTAGGCAAGGCGTGGTTATACGCGAAGACATTGTCTGGATCCCATTGCTTCTTCAGTCCTGCCAGTCGCGGCAGCTTTTCGGTCCCCCAAATCTGCTCTGCAGTCTCATCGCCAGAAGCATAACTCACGTAGACATGGAGACCGTCAAATCCGGATGTGGCCACACACTCGGAACGAATGTCGAGCGCTGTCTGCGTTCCCAAATCGTCGGCGCCGAATGACATCAGCCTATACACGAGGCAATAGAATATGTCACATGGAGCTTAAATGCCTCAAGAAACGGGTGGTGGGTTCTCGGTCGACTCACATATAGCCTTTAGACGCACGCCAGGGATAGGATGTGGCACTGTCAGGTGTGGCCAACACCTGCTTGTTACTGAATACCTCCAGCTCAAAGATGGCGCTCTGGCTATCGGCATCGGCGGCGTAGTAGTCGTCCATCTTCTGGAACACTGATGTGAAGGTAGAGGCTGACAAGTTTAGGAGGTTAAGTCCATGAGCACTTCGGACTCCACCGTCTATGCACGCCACAGCGTCGAACCCGAGTATAGCCGTGGTCACGAGCTTGTTCCAGGGAACCATGGAAACCGATGATAAGATCGGATCAAGATCGAGCAAGGGCGCTATGATCTTGCGGCCCTCATTCTCTGGACCAAAGTAAACCCAATTTGCGACAATTTCTGCCTATATAGAGAGCAGTCAGTACAGAGACTCTCTTGCTATATGAAACTAAAGTCCCCACTTATCTCTGCGAATGTTGCATTGTAGTTGATGATGGAGATCGTTCCCAGCTCCGGAGGCATGTTAACCTGGAGACCTTGGATAGGCTCCCAGTACGAGCCATTCTGCGATGCTGGAATGATAAAGTCTGCACTCAACGCCTGGCCGTTGTTGACCAAAGGCCATAGCTTGTATGTGGCGGAAGTGACGATGCCCAAGTTGGAGCCAGAACCACGAACGCCCCAAAACAAGTCCGAGTTGGATGTTTCGGAGACGTCAAGCACCTTGCCATCAGCTGTGACCAGGCGAACAGAAAGAAGGTTGTCGACAATGAGATCGTGGATCTCCTGTTCTCGGTCTACACCAGCACCGAGAGTTGCGCCAAGCATGCCGACGCATGAACTGGCTCCAACCGCTGTGGAAATGGCGATCAGTCAGTTCTAAGTCTCCATTAGAGGTCGTGGTCACTTTGGTTAACACTAACGCATTTGAAATTCTGCCGCGTAGATGGGATTATAGATGTCTCGGAATCGTATCTCTCCACCGACAGTCAAGGTCGCAGCTGCGGCGTTCACACTGACACTGTTCAGTTCGCTCAAGTCGATGGCTAAGCCGTTCTGTAACAGGCTCAGAGTTGTGCTGATGCCATGGCGCCCACCAGTGGCAAGGAAGAGAAACTTGTGGGCTCTAGCAACGCGAACCTAGGGCACAGTATTAGCACCACGACCACCGCCAGACTTGTGGTCAACTGCCGTATTGCACCCAACTTACGGCCGTGGCGACATCTTTCTCCGTTGCAGGGGAAATTTCAACAGAATAGGTTGGCGGATCAAATATAGACCAACGCTCCGTGACATTGATAAACTGAGTCGAGTTGGGGAAGGAAATGACTGTCTTGGGGTCCCATCCGTTCTTGGAATCAGTCAATGCCCAAAAGAAACCTGCTGCAACTACATGGCAACAATAGAGCAAGGCTCCTAAGAGCGCTAACGGCGATCGCATTTTCTTTTTTAAAAGTCTTACAAGAGGGGGACCATGTTCTATGTGCGTTGCCCGTCGTTGGTGTCTTCGGAAGCGGTAGCAAAATATGTACGAGCTGGGAGATTCTCAGTCTTATACTTTGAACGCTGTGCCATTTCGTACCCTTGAGACTACTTTTGGATTTCAAGCAATCCATCCCAGAGTCATCTCCAGCAGCCAAGTACAGGCCATAGCAAGCTGACAATGGCGTGTGGCTCGCGTGGCTAGTGAGATCTTGGCAAGGCTGAACCTGCATTTCTCGTACCGGGTGTT
>JAABUL010006386.1_pt1 | contig 13622 bp, 13 predicted proteins | sample 5559151 | NCBI WGS metagenome assembly JAABUL01 (sample SAMN10711876, study PRJNA513368) | rock metagenome | isolation source: Antarctica rocks | place: Antarctica: Victoria Land, Pudding Butte sud | reverse complement strand
CCGCGACCAATCTCGGCGAGAAGTGCCAGACCAGGAGAGGCCGCCTGCACATGATACCGGGGACGGGTCATCCCCGACTGCGACGACGGGCGCGCGCCAGCCGTCTGGACAACCGGCGTGAGTACAGGTTGCGCCGCCACCCGCGCGACAGGATCGGCTTGTATCTCGTCACCCTTGCCCGCGTCAGCGGCCGACCGAAGTGCCGCTCGCGCCTCGGCGACGCTGACGCGGCGATTGAAGTCGGCCAGGCGGCCGTCCTGCTCGGAAATACGGCGGGACACGTCCTTGCGGAGCGTATCGTTCTCCGTCCGCAAACGCGCGATTTCACTTGAGAGACCGGTGACATACTGCAAAACCTCCGCTTGTTCCTGATGACCAGCCGGCACCGACAAGACAAGGATCGGTGCCTTGGTAAAAGCGACATCGGGCCTGACCTCGGCCATCGCCGCTGCTTGGCTCGATACCAGGCCAGCTGGAGCCTCCGTGGAGACCGTGATGGTGGAAACTGATGGCTTGGTTGCGGGCGCCCGGATCGGGGCGGGCGCCTGCGCAGGCTCTGAAGGCTTGATGGCCGGTGTCGCTTGACCGAGTGCGGCTTGGGTGACAGTTGACGTGATGTCGGGTCGCGTCGGTTTGAGCGCGACCGAAGCCTCTGTCCCGCTCGCACCGGGCTCTTGAGCGTCACTGGTTGGGGCGACGTTGTTTGGCGTGTGGACGGGCTGGATGACGACGGGCTTGACCGAAGCGAGCACACCGGGAGCGGACGCCTGGTGGGGCTGCTGGACATCGGACGTCACATCCGGATCACCTCCGCGAAGCTTGAGAAGCTCCTCCAGGCTTTGCTCGCGCGGCTGCGCCGTATAGGGCGATGCGGTGATACTATCGGGCCGCGGGGGCACCCGAGTGGCGGCCAGACTGGCCGCAGGAGCAACCAAGTGTTCGCTCTGCGAAGTGATCTTTGGTTTCTGCGGTGGACTGACGGCGCTGCCCTGCAACGCTGCCCCCGGTTCGGCCGCCTGTGGGTGGTTTTGCGGCAGCGAGCGTGTGATGACCTGTTTTGCTTCACCGACGAGGGCCATGATCACGGGCGGCACCGGAATGACCGTGTTGAACGGCGACAGCAGAAAGACGCCGCTTGCGGCGACGATCAGCGCCCCGAGTGCGACACCCGAGAGAAGCCGCCCCCGCCCCTTGCGCGGCCGCGGCGATACGGCATCGCCCACGGTGGGCTCCACCGACGTTTCGCCAGGGGGGTGCGCGGCGACGTCCAAGTCAGGTTCGTCCGCAAGGCGAGCGCTCCGACCGATTGACGGCTCCGGCTCGAGATGCGTGATGTTCGTGTCCATGCCGGCCTCGGTCAAAGAAAGGGCGATGCCGAAGCATCGCCCTTTAGGTCGCGAATGGAGCGCACTCTCGCGCGCTACCGGTTGCCCCTCGAAACAACGTTCGACAGGAACATGACGCCGACGGTAACACCGGCATCCAGCGTCACCGTGGGGCCTCTGGGAGCCGCCGCGTTGAGCGTCGAGCCGATGTTCGACGCTGCGACGCCGGCCGCGACGCCCAGCTGCTGATTGATGTTCAGGTTCGTGCTCGTGGTCGCGCCGCCAAACGGACTCAGCACCGCGGCGGTGTTGCTGGTGGTGGCGATCGCGCTCCCCAGTCCCTGCACGAAGGCGGCAGCGGCGGGGAGTATGAAGCGGCTCAGAAGGTTCTGGTCGACGTCGCTGGCGACGCCGGCCTCCTTGGTATCTGGCGAAACGACGAACCCAGACGTCGAGATCGGTTCACCATGGTGGATCACGTTGTCGATCTTGATGACGAGACGATTGCCCTGTTGCGTAAAGCTGCCGATCAGCCGGTCGCCCGCAATCAGCCCGCTATCGGCTTGCAGCACGACCGGTCCACCTGCGTCGGAACTGAGTTTCAGGATCGGATGAGCGTAGATACCCCGGCCAGCCGGAACGAGGATTTGCCCCCCGGCATCCTGCCGGTTCGACACGGACTGGATGCCCGGAAGATCGGGCGCGCGGGAGGGTGTCGTCTGCGGCGAACCGGGCGAGGCCGGATCGCCGCGGTTTTCGGGCGGCGGCAGGACGACGTCGGTGTGTGGCGGGCGAGCGGCCCATTGGTCGAGCAGATCCTTCATTTGCTGGTCGTAGGCGCGCTGCTGCGCATCGTTACGCGATTGCTGCGCCTGTTGATATTGAACTTGCGTCGCCTGCGGCTTCGGCGGCGCCGGCGGGTTGCTCGGCGGCTCTACAACCCGAGCGACGGCGGGGATGACGATTGGCTGCGGATAAACCGGCGGCGGCGGCGCGGCATTGGCGAGGGGCCGCGGCGGAGGTCCGGTGGGGACGCGCCGAATACTGGCGTCAGATTCCGACTGCAGCTTGCCGTCGACGAGGCGCACGCTCGGACTGAGCGGCGGCGTCGAGGAGCGCCGTTCGGTCAAAGCCGTCTCGGCCGCTTTGGTGTCGGCGTGGAACGCGACGGCATCCTGCTCGGGTGACGTGAGAAACCCACCTGGAAGGGGATCGACGGCACGCCTTCGGGCGTCGGCAGATACAGACGAGGCATTGATCCCTCTGGTCATGGCGACGGCGCCGAGGCCGACGATGCTTCCAGCCGCAATCGTCAGCAGCAGCAGACGGCGCGGTCCTGCGCGACCGGCAGCCGTGAGCAATGGCCGGGTCCGCTTGGACTTGACGGGACGCTTTCGGCTTCCGAGCATGGCTCACTCCTTCAGGGAGGCTGAAACGGTTCGGCCGTTGATGGACAACAGAACGACGGGCGTGTTCGGGACGGCATAGATCGTCGTGCCACCCTCCGCCTCGGAGGCGGTCCATTCCGGCGAAAGCAGCGTGTAGGCGGTCCGGAGATAGACGTTGCGGCCGAGACGCCAGGCCCGAAGATTGTCGGGGGAGACGCCCTCGACGGTGAGCGGAACGGCCTCGGCCGGAGGGGCGCCTTGCAGCATGGCGGTCAGATACGCGCTGCCTGTCTCCGGCACGTTCGGACGCGTCATGATCTCGACGCGCGCCTTGGGACCGCGGTCACTCACATGGATGGACAGGTCGGCGTCGTATCGGCCGCCACCAGCCACGATCAAAAAGGTCACCGGCTTGGGCGCTCCCTCCAGTGACACGACGAGACCACCCCGGGGCGCGACGGACATCGGCGTGATCTCGAGCGTGTTGCTGCCCTTGGCCGGCGAACAGACGAAGAAACCCACCGCGATCGCGCTCGGACCGCCGCTGCCGCCGACGTTCGTGCTGCAGCCCTGCCCGCCGCTCGCCGCGGCTGGATTGGAATTGGTGTCCCAGGCAACGGGCCAAGGTTGGCCGGTCGAGTCGAAGAAGCTGACCGCCGTCGGGTAGCCCCTGACGGTGTTGATGATGCTGGTAGCCGCCCCTGGCGCGAACGAGACGTTGACGCGGCGGCTCACCGGCGCGGCGAGCTCGGTCTGAACCTGGTCTCGCGCCCGCTGGTTTCCCCGAACCCGAGCGCCCAGACGTTCGATCATCTCCGGCGTCAACGGGATGGCATCAGCCGGTGACGGTGTGGTCGCGTCGGCATTTCCCCGATTGCCCGGGGGCGGCTGATCGCCTTGCGCGAACGATGTGGTTGCGAACGGCAAGAGAAAAATGAAGAACGCCGCGAATAATTCCGGCACCCGCGGATGAAGATGGTGGGAGGGCGGCATGCGGGGCTCTCCTAGAGATTAGGCTTGGCGACGAGCTGCTCGACCGCAAGCCCGTCAGGGTGGTCGTCGCTGTCGGTGCGAACGACGAGCGCAGAAATCATCAGCGACGAGGACGTGACCTGATTGGAGTTTTCGCAGGTCTGCGTGATCGGTACTTCGACCCGGTAGGCGAGGGCGCCGCGATCGAACGATGTCTGATTGATGAGCGCGGCGCGCTGCGTCTGCGCGTGGCAGAGCAACCGGGCGCGCTTGATTTCCTCGAAATTGCCGTTGCTGATGAAGGACTGCGCGAACGTGTTCCAGCCCTGGGGTGAAGCGACGGCTCGCCGTATTCAGCTGCACGGGGTAGTCGTGGTAGTTGACGTTGTAGGGCGCGAGGATGGCCTTGACCGTCCATTCCAGCAACTCGGCATCGTCCACGATCGGGCTATCCAGCGCGACGACGGGACGAGGGGTGTGCTTGCCGTCGATCGCGAAGTAGCGCGGCGAGGGAGGATGGGTCCACAACCAAGCCTCGTGTGCAACGAGGGCGACGACGACGACGCTCATCGCAAGGCAGAGCAGCATCGACGTGTTGACGAGGCGCGCCTGAAAATCCGGATCGCTCAGTCGCCGGGCCGTGGCCTCTCGTTGGTTGCGCATCATCTCACTCGCACGGTTCGTTACCGCTCGACGCTCGCATGGGCAGTCGCGAACAGAGCGCTCGGGATGGGAACGCGCGGAGTAGGAATGGCGGCGCCCTCGCGGCGTGACGGGCGGAGTTGCACAACCTGGGTGCCCCTCATTGTCGGCATGGCGGACACCGGATTCATGACTGTCGCGCCGGAAGCGGGCTTACGGCCACAGTGCCGGACTTCCGCATCGAGAACGGCGCGCGTGACGATGGTGATCGGCTTGCAAAAGGTCGGCTCGCCTCTGGACCGCTGCGGGCGCTCACTCGGCGCCAGGCGAACATGGCGCTCATCCCGATAACGCCAGAAGAATTGGGGTGGCTGGCCATCGGTGCGTCGCATGCTGGCGACGATTTCAAGCCCGGAACGTTTGATCGTCTCTTCACCAACCTCGATATCGAACAGGTTGGTGAAGGCGGACCTCTCTGCAACAGGTGGCAGGCCCAGCCGCGTCCGATGCGTCCGGTAGGAGGCCACGGTCAGGCCCAGGATTTCAGCCGCGACGTGGCGATCGACGCCTGCGCACGTCACGATGCCAACGGCATAAGCGGCAGCGCGGTTCGTGGTAATGCCTTGGAGTGCGTCGCCCGGCCGCCCGCGACGGCCACGCAACGCGCCGACCCAGCTCAGGTCGCGGAGATCGAGTTCTTCAATGCTTGCGGGGATGACCTGGGGCGTCAAGCCTAGGAGCGGTTGGCGCCCAGGAGAAGAAACACCGGGCGCAACGCGCATACCGTTCCGCCGCTCCGACACGCGTTCGGCCGCCGGATCGGACGGCAAAGGCAGCGCGAGTTGCTCGGGCGGTGGGCGGAACAGGTGTTTTCGAGAGGGGGCCGCCAGGCCGAGACGCCGCGCCTTGGCACGCACGGCGTTTGCGGAGCGGGAACGAGAGAGACTCTGTCCGATTGTTTCGGGGTGTACGCCAGTGGAGCGCCAGGCAATCAGCCGATGGATGTCTTCTACAGTCCAGCCCTTTGCAGAGGGCTTTCGGAGGGGCGTGTCCGCAGGGGTGGGCAGTCCGAGCCGAACAATGTGCTCGAACACCGCGTGGCGGGTGATACCGAGATAGGCGCACAGCGCGTCGAGCGACAATCCCGCTCCGGCTAGGCTCCGAAAAACGACATCGAGGGGGAAAACGATCGCCGTGGCGATCCCGACCAAATACGAGAGGATACCAGGTGGCGCCGCATCGTCCTCCGTACAGCTGGTTGCGGATGCCTGCATCACATATCCTGGACCTTTGTATCCGGGATAAACTGCGCAAGCTGGATTGTGAACGTCAAGAGCCGTAACCAGTATCACGCTCTTGTGATACTGGTTACGGCTCTTGACGTTGTTGGGCTCGGCTTTAAGACTCGCCGAAGCGTTTGCTGTCTTCTAGGTAATCTCGGAGCTCCGCCGAGGAGGAATTAAGACCTTCAAGGAGTTCAAGATGTTGTTTCAATCGACCACGCAGCAATCGAACCTCTGACTCTAAATCTACATCTTCAGGCGGATCTGGCATTAAGTCACGGGGCGTGCAGCCTAAGACCTGAGCAAGCGTGATGAGTGTTTTGAGTGTGAAATTCTGGCCCTCGCCTTCAATTAAGTAACCGTAGGCGGGTTTGATGTTAGCTTTTTCTGTCATTTGCCGGCGTGTAATGCCGATTCTCTCGCGCATTATCCGTACGCGTACACCGACCTGACGCAAGAACTCGAATTGCTCGTCTTCTTCTGCGTCGGTTGGGATTTTAGCCATCGCAAGTCTCCGGACCAAACTGTACCCATCACGCCCGCGATGGTGGCGAACGCGACGAACTGAAGAACGATAAAGTTTATGACCGGACCTTCGTAGTCGCGGCAATGGGTGTTCGCGACTTCTAGCGCCAGGATCGGTCCGTGACGAACGAAAGGCCCGGCCTATGGTCAGAGCGAATTGCGGAAGAGTTTTGCTGCTTCTAGCTGTGACGGAAGTTCATTCTGCTCTGGCGGACTTTCGGGTTTCGCCGTCCGCGCCGTCCGCGACGGTTTCCGACATTCCGCATGTCGACCCGGGTGACACGCATGTTCTAACTAAATCAACGCTCAAGCAACGGTCACATTCCATAATAAAGATTATCGAACGACCTGACGCGGCCAGTGGTCGAGCAGCCGTAGGGATGGTCGAGGGCTTCGGCGCGGGCGTCCCCCTCGCCTTCGCCTGTCGCCAGATCGTGCCGAAGACGATCACTGTCGTCTATGGCCGAGACGTCGACCCGGCGACGCCGGTCAACTGGATGGGCGGTCGACCATGGGATGCGGTCCTTCGTGACGCGATCCAGCCCGCAGGACTGACACTCGTCCCGCACGGCACGACGGTCGAGATCAGAAAGTGAGCTGTATTCGCGACCGGCACCGGCACGGTTGCGGGACGACGAACGGATGTACCGCATGCTCGACCTTCACCCCCACGCCGTCGCGGGTTGGCTCAAAGCCATCCAGCCCGCTCGCACCGACGCCGACTGGCCGCCGCCGATCCGACCGATCGAAGCGTCTGACGACGCGGCCGGCCTCTTCGAGCAACTGAGCGAAGCGCTCGGGAAGCATCAAGACGACGGTGGAACGCGGCTGGCCGTTGCTCTGGCCGATCCGAAGATGGTCGCGTCGCTTCGCACCGTCCTGGCGCAGCTCGGCGCGGCTCGCATGCTGCGGATCGTCGCGGCGCTATCGGACGCGCTCCCCGATGGCACCATGGCGCCCGTTCAAAGTGATCTTCGCGACCGAAAGACGGCCGAGGGCCGGGCGCTCGGCGCGGCGCTTGATGCAACCGCGCAAACGACGCTTCGCGGGCGTCTTACCGCTCAACACCGCCTCGAGGCGCTCGCGCGAGCCGTCGATCAGCAATCAGCACCGGAGAAACAGTAATGCGCCCTTCTTTCGCGGTGATGGTCTATTGCGCCTTGCCGATCCTGATCTGTTCAGTACCTGCGCTGGCGCAAACCACCGGAAGCGCGGGTTGCGCCGTGCTCACCCAGGCCGCCGCAGACGGTGCGTACAGCCGGATCCAGGCGGACGCGAACACCATCAAGCAGCCGACGAGCGTCCATGCGCTCACTTGCCTCGACAATCTCCTCAACGGTGTGGGGCTGGACGTCATCACCAACATTCTCAACCCGGCCACGCTGCTCAACGCGATCAAAGGCCAGATCTGCAACGCCATCACCTCGACCTGGGCCGCCATGACGAGCGGCGCGAGCTGCGGTCTGACGATCAGCGGCTTCAACCTCGGCATCGGTGGGCTCGGCGGCGGTCTCTCCTGTCCACGACTGAGCTTCGGCGGCGGTGGACCGCCGCTGGCAACCATCGGCCTCGGCGCAGGAGGCGCGTATGGGACGGGAGGCGGACTTTACATCAACGGCACCGGTCTGAACCCGACCGGTTACACGCTGCCAGCCACCCCGGTTGGCTCGTTCTGAGGGAGATGGGCAATGCGACGCTTTTCGCTATACACCTCGACGGCGTTGGGCATCGCTCTCGGCGGCGTGCTGTTCAATGCGGCACCAGCCTATGCCGACCTACCGACGATCGACTTCGCGGCAATCACGCAGGCGATCCAACAGAACTCGACCTTGTCCTCGATGCTGAGCACGATCCATACGGTATCGACGACCATTAACGACGTCAAAACCTATGCCAACAACATCCTGAATTCGCTCGGCGACAATACATTTGGAACGGTCCAAAGCCTTCTGCAGCAAGGCTTCACCCAGAACGCCAACTACTCAAAGGCGACGATCAACGCGAACCGGGATATCGCGGACGCTTCCAACGTAGCGATGGCTGGCTTTCAGACCCAAGTGCGCCAGGTGCAGATCCGCGATGAGCACACCGTCAGTCCCGAGGCGTGCCATGCACTCGATGGCGGGGTCAGCACGAACGCGGCGGGCGTTCAAGGCTTCGATGTCGCCTGGACGATCGGGCGCATCCATAGCGCGCGAGGCCGCGCCGATCTCGGAATGCCGTCCTACTTCGGCGAGGCGCAAGGCGTCGCCTCGATGTCCAAGCAGCATATCGGGCGGTATTGCGATCAGAAGGACGTCGATGCGGGGCTCTGCGCAACGCCGGCCGCAGCACCCGATGCGGACAGCGACGTCGGCAGCCTCTTCAACGGTGGAACCTACGCGGATCAGGCCGCGGTCGATGCCGCGAAGGACTACGCGACCAACCTGATCCAACCGGTCGCGCCGGCCGCCATTCGCGGGGCGCAGCTCAGCTCCGTCGAAGGTCAGGACGCTGCGGTAAGGCGCAGAAGTTACGACGCGCGCATGTCGTTGGCCTACAGCGTGGTCGACGAGCAGATCGGAATGCGGGCGCCCTCAGTGCCTATTACCGCCGAGCAGACTGCATACCTGACGTCGGTCGGCCTGCACGCACCCGCGAGCGGCAGCATTTCCTGGCTGACCGCGCTGCAGATCGAGGCCGAGCGTCGGGCCTCCGGTGTGAGCTGGGCCGCGACGCTCCAGAACGCGCCTCCGGCAACCGTCTCGCGCGAGATCGCGATCGAGTTGGCAATGACCAACTTCCTCCTGTTTCAGAACCTGAAGCAGGGTCAGAAGCAGAATGCGCTTCTGAGCACGATCCTGGCCGAAGGCGTCGATCGGAACTTCACCCCGGCCGCCCGGCTACCCATCCCGAACGTCAATTAGGAGCCCTGCCATGTCCGAAACTGCATCGCCTGCTCCAGCCAGCGCGGCCCCCTCCCCTGCTTCAATCGGCTCCGACGCAATCAAGCAGGCGGTCGACCAACTCCGGGCTTCGCTCCCGAAGCTGCAGGAAACCAACCCGGCCTACGCCAGCGGGCTCAGCAATTTTCTGCAGAGTGCTGACGATCCGGTTCGACTGAACCAGGCAGAATTTCAGCACCGGATCGCTTATGCCGTCAAGGACGTTGAGCGAATGACTGGACCCTTTGAGAGATTGGGTGGTGACGCGCGACAGCGAATCGCGGATCTCTCGACTTCGTCTCCCGGTCTGAAGAATGACCGTGTCGAAAGTCTGCTGTCGGACGCCAACTCGTCTGTCGACACACCTCTTAGGAACGACATCAGACGGACCGCGATCGAGATCGGCAAGCAGGCGGATCAGGGCACGCCGCAAATCCAAAGTCAGCTCGAGGCGCTCGAAAATCGCGTGCGTCTTTCGGCGCCTGCTCCCGCAGCGCAGCCCCCTGCCACACCCGGGGCCGAGGCGACGAACGCGCCTCCGCTTGCGCCAGGATTGGACGCGTTGGGCCGGCCGGCAGGATCCGTGCAATCGGCCACCTCGCAACCATCGGCTCCCACTGCAGAGACCGCACATGCGAGGGCCGACCAACAGCAAGCACGACAGGCACAGGTCAACCAGGAAACCTACGGCCAGGCCGGGGCTGGTGCGGCGATCGCCAGCACGATGCTCCGCGGCTTCCAAAAGCTCGGCGAAGCGATCCCGCCACCACCGTGGGAGGCGATGACGACCAGCTTTGGCGACCGGCTCAAGAGCTTCGAGACCCGGCAACAAGCCCGCTCCGACCAGAAGGTCATCGATGGCCTCGAGCAGTCCGGCGCCAACGCGCTCTCCGCCCTGCAAAACCTGACCAACAACGAGGGTGCGGCGATGATGAGCCGCGTCAATCAGGCGGCGCGCTCCGACCCAAACGGGATCGAAGGGGTCTTGGCGGAAATGCGGCCAGGCGGGAAATACGCTGCCCTCCGCCAGCAGTTCAACGTCGCGATCACCGACGAAAAGGGCTTCGCGGCAGCTTACGACAAAGCAGTCGAGGCCGTCGGCCAGTACGCGTCCGATCGCAAGGCGGCCAGCCCGATCGTCGCTCGCGGCTCCGACGCCGTTGCCATCACGGCGCGGCTCGAGGCACTCGAACAGAATGTCGGGGAGCGGATGGCCGGCATTCCCTCGTTATCCGATGGAAAGACCATGCTGGAGGATCTCCGCAAACAGGCCGCCGAAGTGTTCAAGGCCATCGCGGACGGAATCAAGAACCTGTTCCAACGAGCTAGCCCAAGGGCCTCCCCCAGCCCGGGCCCCTGAACGCATCCTATTCGCGACCCCGCATGGCAGCCTCGAAATACACCGTGCGAGGCTGTCATGCGCAATCATCGAGCCCTCCCCCCTGCCCTGCTCACCGTCGCGATCGCGCTCCTCAGCCTTCCGGCGATGGCCCAATCGCCGTCGACCGTCACATGGGCGTCGATCGACCCGGGAAACGATTGGTCAGCGACCGTCCTCAAAAGCCTGTTTCCCCTACCCGGGCTTACTGGTGGGCAGAGCATCGGCGCGGGCACGACCGTCGTCACCCAACTCGCGGGACAGTTCACATCGTTCGTCGCCATCATCGCAATGGCGTTCTTTGCCTACACCCTCATCATGCACATCTTTCGGGCGGCCGAGAGCAGTCAGCTCCTCGGCAACAATCAGAGCTGGATGAGCGTCGTCCGCACCGGCTTTGCCGCAGTCATGATGTTCCCGATCTCGGGCGGCTTCTCCTCCGGTCAGTGGCTCGTCATGCAAGGTGCGCTCTGGGGCGCGGGGATGGCCAAGGCCGCCTACACCTACGCCGTGACCGCCGTCGGTCCGGATGCCGCCGTGATCGCCATGCCTATGATCCCAGGTACGCAAAGCCTCGTGCTCGGAATCATTCGCAGCGAGCTGTGCATGGATCTCGTCAACCTGGCGACTGCGACGGCGGGAGGAAGCCCGCTGATCCCGACGCCAGGGGTGACGATGATCAGCGACAGCACAGGCGGCTACTCGAGTGTGCGCTACGCCATGTCGAACGGGAATGCGAGCGGCGACCCCGTCTGCGGCGCCGTGACGATGCGCCAGCCCAACACGACATCGACGACGATCGCGGGCATCACCGTCGATATGGCAGCGGTCCAAGCGTCGGTCTTCACCAGCGTCGTCAGCGGCTCGATCCGTCCGGCCGTCGCCACGATCGCGCAGCAGATCTGGCTGACAAAAAGACCGGACGCCCTCAGCGGGCTCAACGGCGTCTATACGAGCGCTGTCACGAACTACACGGGCGCGCTCACCGCAGCTGCCACTTCCGTCCAGTCCAACATCAATAGCGCTCTGGCGTCCAACGCAACTCAAGCCCGAAACGGCGGCCTCGATCTCCAGGCGAGTGCCGTCCAGCAATCCACCCTCGGTTGGACCGCGGCGGGAGCGTATTACCTGTCGATCTCCCGAGCCAACGCGGCGACGCTGTCCCTTCTGAGCGGACTACCCACGGCCAGCAGTCCAACATACCAGGGACTGCCACGCTCGCTTGCGGCCGACATGGCGCCCATGCAGGGTATGACCGACGCGTTCCTGACAACACTCCAAACGGTCGTAAACAGTCAGGACGGGATCACTCAACCGACGGGTGCGCCGGCGACACTGGCAAACGCCCAGGATGCCGATTCAATGGGCACGCTCGGCCGCATGATGTCGGTGATGAACTTCAACGGGAATACGATCAACAAGATCGTCGGCCTGTTCAATCAGTCCACTGCGAGCGTCTGGACCGACCCGTTCGGCCATCTCATGCAGCTCGGGCAGACCCTGATCATCTTGAGCCTTTCTGGCATGGGTCTCGCGGCCGCGGCCTCGAGCACGATCGGATCGACGGCCATGATCGCCGGAGGCTTGTGGACGGGTGGCATCGGGGGTGCCGTCGCCGCCGCTGCCGTCAGTGCCGTCATCAACTACCTCGCCCTCCCGGTGTTCGTTTTCCTGATGGCGATGCTGACACCCGGAGTCATCATCAGCTACGTGCTGCCGCTGATCCCCTACACGCTCTGGATCGCCGGCGTGACCGGCTGGATCATCCTCGTGTGCGAAGCGATGATCGCGGTCCCGCTCTGGATGCTGGCGCATATGACGGTCGGCGGCGACGGCTTGCACGGGCGAGCGGTCGAAGGGTGGGGTCTGCTGTTCAACGTCATGTTCCGGCCGGTCCTGATGGTGCTTGGACTGTTCCTCTCCTTTTTCGTGTTCAGCGCGGTCTCCTGGCTTATTCGGCAGAGCTTCGGGATCGCAGCCAACTTCGCGCTTGCCGGCGGCAACGTCGTCACGAACTTCCTCGGCCTGGTCGTCATGCTCAACATCTTCGTGATGACGGAGGTGACGGCGGCATTCATGGCGTTCCGCATGATCGCGTTGCTGCCGCACCACCTGCCCCGCATGATCGGGTTCACAGGCGCGAGCCGGGTCGACATGGATGCGTTTGCGGAGCGGGCTGCAAACGTCGTGGGGAGCCGGACGGCAGCAGGTATGCAACAGACGCTGTCGAAGGCGACCGGGCAGTTCTCGAAGGATACGAAACGCCTCGCGGGCGCAGGTGGTCGCATAAAGGGTCCGCCATCCTCGATGGACAGCACGGAACGTGCTATTACCGACATGTGAAACTGAGCGGCTCAGTAAGGGCGGTCGGGAGAGTGGCAATGTTTGACCACGGTAGTGACGGCGGACTTGGATTTCAGCTTTCGATGTATCGTCTCATCGACGATTTCGACGAAGCCGGACGCATCGGCCGCGAGAACGAATTGCTTAGCCGAGCAGATCGCATGCGCTCGGAATATAACCGGCTCTTAGCCCATGCTCAGGCTCTCGAGCGGGCACTTCAGGAGCGAAGCCAGCAACTCACCGCTGTGCAGAACGACCTGGCTATGAAAAACCAGCAGCTTGAGAGCACGCAGCAGGAGCTGAAGAGTGTTTACGCCCGCGTCGCCTTTGAAGCATCTGAAAGACGCATGGAGATGATCGCTAGACAGGATCGGGCCAGAGAACGAGATCGGCAAAGGAATGCCGGTTCGCAACCCACCTGATCATGATGGGCTCCTCTGAACGGAGCCCGTCATGCGCCCTGCCCTCTTCCTCCTCCTCGCCGGCCTCCCCCTCACCGCCTGCGACCATGGCAATATCAAGCCCGTATCGAGCTACGACGCACCCAGGGCGCCCCCGGTGCGAAATCCCACATATGATCCTTATCAGCCCTACGGTCAGGCCAACGCCACCTGGCGGCCGCCGGCGTTCAATCGAGATCGCACCATCGTCAAGCCGGCCGAGCCATCCTCCCAGGACAGCCGGCCGGACTACGAAAACGTGCCGTGGGCGACCGGCGGCGGTGGCAATATGTATTCCGGGACGTTCTAGTATCTCGTCCCAGAGGATTTGACCGGTTGATCCCCGACGGGATCGAGGCGTGGCAGATAGGCAGGATCGACCAGCACCTCGACGCAGCGGGC
>JAABUL010006381.1_pt1 | contig 13628 bp, 24 predicted proteins | sample 5559151 | NCBI WGS metagenome assembly JAABUL01 (sample SAMN10711876, study PRJNA513368) | rock metagenome | isolation source: Antarctica rocks | place: Antarctica: Victoria Land, Pudding Butte sud | reverse complement strand
TGGGCTGGACAGCGCCGCAGCATTACCGTCATTTGCCGCCTTCCCTCGCTTTTCCAGCCTTATAGCTACCCCTACTAGTGTTCATGTATCGATGAGCCTGGGATGTAATGTCGAGAAAAGCAAAAGGTGCTGCCAGGCAGGGCTGCTGCATACGCTTCCGGCTGCAGCCCAGTGATGGGTGAACAGCTGGCTTCCGACAGTAGACACGGCCGTGGCAGGGCGTTGCGATCTCTATGAACACTTGGTTGTTTTTCTGTGTGTTTTTGCCTGGCCTTGACGCCAATATTGGCCATCGCTCATATCGAGAACACAGCACATCGCCAGACAGCTAACCGTTCCGGACCGCTCTTGCCCTGGGCTATGTTGTGTCCCAGTGGTCTACTTATCGCTTTCCAGCCTTCGCTATCGCCATACACCACAAAACGCTACCCATGTTCGTGTCCATGCATCGATGGGCCTGGGATGCCCATTATCGAGAAAAGCAAAGTGTTGCCCGGCCCGCCGCTTGCCTCGCGGCACCGGCGGCGCTCGCTGTCAGTGATGTCCTGCTGCCCCGCCGAGCACCGCTGCCCGTAACGCCATTACTGGCCATTGCTCACGGTCAGTGTTCCGCAGATTGTCCCTTGCGCATACAGCGATTCAGCTTGGACCCGGACCCTGACCCTTGGCCTTTATAAAGGCCAAATTTGGGCTGTATAGCGCCGCAGCATTACCGCCGTTTGGCGCTTTCTCTCGCTTTTTCAGCCATATAGCTACCCCTACTAGTGTTCATGTATCGATGAGCCTGGGATGCACCATGCCGTGTTCTCAGAGCATTGTGCTGGTCAGCACAGCTGCCAACTTCGCGGATGAGACGAGATCGAAACAGGAGGGCGGCGGCGGTGGCGATGTCTCAATGTTCGGCACCGTGACTGCGTTTGTACATTCATTTCACTTCCACAAGAGCCGCAGCTCGCAGCGCTCATCCGACTCCTGACGCACTAGTACTACAACATTATTTGGGCATTCCAAGAACCGTTGACTACACCAGCCGCCAAAAAGGGACGGACGGTCCCGCAGCATTGCTGAAGATGCTTCACTCCAATCCAACACACGCCGCATCCGGTGTCGCTGCTGCATCAAAGCTAGGCTAGCACAGGGCCAGGGTCCCTGTGCGGGACAAGCTTTCAGTGCCTGGCCTCTCACAGCCGTCCAACGCCGGCCCGGCGGTATTGGCGCTGGGCGCAGCCGTATGGCGGAGTGCAGTATAGGCAAAATCGTGGCGACGGGCGGCTGAGCCTGGTGCATCGGCGGCCGCATCACATGCCTTTCATGGCAGCCAGAAGGGTTTAGCGCGCGCCCGTCTCGGCAGCGGCCTCCGATTCCTCCTCGTCACTGCCGAAGGAATCCGCCTCTGCCTTGGCCACCTGCGCAGGTTGAGACGGCATTATGTTTCCTGCCGCCAAGTGACAAATGAACGTAAACGCGCAGCCACCTCATTTCCAGTTGCGGAGGTGCTGTGCGCAGCAGCGCATGCGTGCAGGTGCAAACACTGCCTGATTCGGGGCCGGACGCACAACTAAACCCGACGTACGGCTTTCTTGTACTTTTACCGTCAGCCGGAGGCGCCACAGGTCTTGGGAGGCAGGCGCCCACACATTCGCAAGTTCACGGGTTTGAGTGAAATCAGAGGAAACTCACGCGGGCCTGCAGGTCGCGTAGCCTCTGCGCTGCAGGGCCAGGGCCTGCTGCGGCAACAGGCCCTTCTGAGTCTGAGTCGGTGTCGGCGCCTGCGGCGGCGACGCGACTCCCGCTGTCCCGCCAGCCCGCCTTTTTGTCGGCCGCACCATTGCCGGGCTGCGGGCAGGAATGCGATAGACAGCCCTGAGAACGGGGCCGGAAGCTAGAAAGTGGGAAGGAAGTTGAGAGCGCGAGGATCGAGAAGGGTGCTACCGATGGTGACCCAGCTGACCAGCATTCACCCAACGTAATCGCATGCTGCAGCAGCAGCGACGGCCAGAAGCGGACTCGAGCGTGCTGCTGGCCGGCAGCTGCATTCATGTTGTCTCTCTCAAGAGCTCGACAGCTCAACAGCTCCCGAGCTGCTGAACCCGTCCGTTGTGCTGCACACTCGCTGCAGCGTTTCCGCCGCTTGCCGCCCCTCCCTTGTGTCTCAGCTACGTTGTAATTTTAATGAGCATTTAAGTATTATATTATTGTTGTTACCCAATATTATAAAAAAACCAAACCCTCCTGGCGCTCACACAGCCCTGAGCCTGGAATGCAACGCCGGACAGGCAGGAAGGCAAAGCAGAGCCGACCTGGCCGGCAAGGCTGGGCTGCAGCGCGCGCGCGGCGGGGGAGAAGACTTCCGTCAAGCGGCTGACGGCTGCGGAGGCGCGTGCAAATTGCTCCTCGTCGACCTCCTCCGCCGCCGCCTCCTGCGCCATGAGCAGCTGCTGCTGCAGCTCCTGCCGCCTGCGGACGGGGACTAGTTTGTGGTGCCAAAGCTCGTTCAGGCTTCTCGGGATGCGGCAATCTGCTCCTCGTCGACCTCCTCCGCCGCCGCCTCCTGCGCCATGAGCAGCTGCTGCTGCAGCTCCTGCCGCCTGCGGACGGGGACTAGTTTGAGGTGTCAAAACTCGTTTAGGCTTCTCGGGATGCGGCACAAACCTCGTGCGCCAATCTGCTCCTCGTCCGCCTCGACCGCCGCCGCCTCCTGCGCCGTGAGCAGCTGCTGCTGCAGCTCCTGCAGCCTTCGGGCGCAGAGTGAGGGGCCGCCTGAGGCATACAAGCAGATTTAAAAATGTCCAGACAGAGCCACATTCTTGGGACTGCTGTCTGCTGCGCCATGAGCAGCTGCTGCTGCGGTTCCAGGCGCCTGCGGATTGCCGAGGGAATGTGTCACGAGCTGGTTGTGGGTCCCAGAAGATGCGGCACACAGAACATGTAACATACGTAAATATGGTGTGAAGAGGCTGCCTCCTGCGCCATGAACAGCTGCTGCTGCAGCTCCTGGAGGGTTGAGGGTGTAGGGTTAGGGTTTATATAGCGCTGGCGGCCGCCGGCTGCAGGGGAGGAGACATCTTGGATGAGACAGATCCAAAGCAGTAGAATAGATCAAAGATATGATTCGAGCAGAATCAGCGGGTCTGTGGCGCCTGCCAAGCGACAACTCAACAGCTGTACATGTGACAGCACACAGGCAGGACACGGTTATGAAATTTTATGATTATTATTATGATTATTATTATGATTATGATGATGATTATTATTATCATTATCGGCAGCTGCTACGATGCGCCCGCAACAAGGCATGGCCAAACGAAACAGCAAACATGACACTTGTCGGCGCTCGGCAAGCGCCTTTCTGCAGCCGCAGCCGGACGCACTTGACCATCTGCGCCTGGCGGCGGCCGGTGAACTGGGAGGGGAAGAAGCCGGGGAAGTAGCGCTGCAGGAAGCCGAAGACGAGGACGTGGCCGACGGGGGTGATCGGCGCGATGAGGATCACGGCGAAGGGCACGAACACTATCAGATCCTTCGCCGTCTGCCGGATGCCGCGCACCTCCCGCGGCTTGAGCGTGCCGCCTGCGCTTGTGCGAAAACGCGTCGTTACATGTGGATGGTTCTTGGTGGTTTGGGATTTGGTATAGAACGAGCAGATCCTTCGCCGTCTGCCAAAGGATCTGCTCGTTCTATACCAATGCTGCGCACCTCGCCTGACCCTTCATCCCGCCGCCTGCGATGACTGCACACCTTGGTCTGTAAGGTGGTGGTGCCCTAAAACCCTAAACCCTAAACCCTAAGGGCAAACATGCCGTCGTGGTGTTGCATCTCGAAGCGGCCTCTCGCCGTCTGCCGGGTGCTGCAGATCTGCCGTCGCTTCAGATTGCCGCCCGAGAAATCTGAAGACCCGTTTCATGGGGCACTGGCAGAACGTTAAATTTATTTCGGTTTTGAAATAGTATTCAGAATGTTGTAAAAATGTATAAAAACATTAAATGACATTAACATTGAAGAACATTATCTTTGTAGATAAAACCTTCTTTATTGTAGTAGTAGCAACGTGCGGACTCGTCTCTCCCAGAAAAAAGGGCCAGGCTCACAGAGGGCAACGTCAAGGTGTGCACTTCTTCACGAGACCCACGGTTATTGTACACAGCAACGCACCAAAGGCAGCCTTCATGAACAGGCGGCCCGAGTTGCCGACATCGCTGATGAGCAGCCTCATGCCGCGGCTGAAGAACTTGGCCGCCTCGCCCACCTGCGCGACGGCGCACACGCAGCGGTCGTTATCTGATTTGCGGGTCAGTGTCTGCAGCAGCGAGCGGCTTGCGAGTGCTGCATGCGAGAGTGGCCGCAACGCGGCTTGATCGACGCTGCCAGGTGCAGCTTGTTGTTTCAAATAAATCTTTATTATTACGATTTTTATTATTATTACGAATTGTTTTACAAAGCGCAGGCCGATCCAGCACGCGTTCTCAAATCGGCATGAGATAACGACCTCACCTTGGCGACGCCATCCTGGAACTGCAGCTGCACCTTCACCAGGCTGAGGCCGCTGCCGGCAAACACCTGGTCGTCCCTGCAGCACGGCCAAATGCAAGAAAAGCAATGTTAGCAATATATATATATATATATAATAAATATATATAAACTAATAAAATAATAAAACTAATAAAATAATAAACCTAATAAAACAATAAACTATATACATAACATATATATATATATATATATATATATATATATAACACTATATATATATGTTATATATATAGTCACTTCAGCAAGGCGGAGCTTGAGGCACGTGCGTATGTTGATATTTGTTGATAATTCCGTCGCCAGATGGTCCAGATGGATGGGTCCCTGACAGTGCGGAAGATGAGTTCCGTTCACAGCTGTGGTCTGCACAAACTGAAGAACTTCCGGATTCCGTATCTTGCGATTTGCCAGACGCACCTGATGCCCAGCCGCGTCCGCATGTCAGGAATTTCCGTCGCGAGGCGGTCCAGCTCGTCCTCGTTGAGTAGGCCTGCATCGCCGCGCACGACCACGTCGGACATCGCCGCCAGCTCGCCGTCCAGCGGCGCGAATTCTGCCACCAGCAGCGCCACCTGAGCAGTGGGCGGTTGCTTTTAGACCGCACTGAAACTGCGATCGGTGACCGCGTCGGGCGTTTCCGCCAGCTTCTGCTGCCAGCAATGCCACCGGCGCAGTCGGTGAGATGTCAACCATCCATGTGGCGACGCAGATGGTTCATTTGACGGCGCCGCTCACTGTCGCCAGCGGCTGGGCTGGCCTGCAAGGGGCGACGCATCCGCCCTTGCAGTCAGAACTCACTACTGCGTTCTCTTGGCCGGGCGTTGCGTCTTGCACAACACAAAAGCGTCACACCTCGTCGGAGGTGCCGGAGCGCGCGAGCAGGCCGCCGGGCGTCTTGGCCAGAGACTCCGGCGCGATGTCTAGCACCTCCTCCTCCAGCGAGCCGTGGATGAACTCCATCTCCAGCTGCAATGTGGCCACCTGCAGAATGCGAGACGATCAATACCCATGGACATGTGATCGTTATGGCGCATTCCCACTGTATGCAGCGTCTCCTCCGCCGGGGAGCTGTAGCTAAACTCCGACTCCAGCTGCACAGTGGCCACCTGTGGTAGCAGAAGTGAAGCAGAATACAGGCATGAATGTCCCTGCGAAGAATGTGTGAGTCGCTGCAGAGCACCCACCCTCCTCCAGCACGCCATAGATGCACTCGATCTGCAGCTGCAACGTGGCCACCATCTGAACATGTTCTGCGTCCGCTGCTAACACCTAATCTTCTGTTAAAACAAAAGAACATTATTCTATTGTTGATAAAAGAACATTATTTTTTCTTTTATAAAGATAATAATTATTTATTATTATTGCTTGAAGCAAAGCGGACGTGCTCGTGAGGCTCAGGATTGCGGTGCCCGCGTCCCGCAGCGATGGCCGCTCTTGCACATGAGTGAGGCGGTACTGTCGTCCTGCATCTGGCATCGCGTGTCTGCTCCGCTCACCGCGAGCGTGCGTGTGAGCGACAGGATGTCGGTGTCCATGTCTCGGAGCTCCGCCGCCATGCGAGCGCGCGCCGGCAGGCCCGCCTTGCGCAGCCGGCTCTCCCGCGCCTTGCTCGCCTCCTGCAGCCGCTTCTCCAGCGCCTCCACTCGCGCCGTCAGCTCCGCCACCCGCCGCGCCTGCCCCTCCTGCAGCGCACGCATGCAGCACGTCCTCAGCATCTCTGCTTCGTGCACGGGCTACTAGCATCTGCAGCTCCTTCTCCCAGCGCGTTCACTGTGCTTCACCGCCCGGCGTCAGCTCTGCCGCCTGCCGCCTGGCGGGCCTGCCGCCTTGAGGGGGGGTTTAGGGTTTAGGGTTTAAATGACACGGTGACACAGGACAGTTCTCGAAAATGCGTGAGCATGTGCCGCGAGTCCAGCTCCAGATCCCTCGAGTCTCACAGCACCCTCGAGGCACAGACTCCATGCATTGCCACAAAGATAGAGCAGAGAAATTGCGCGCCTTGGTGGAGGTGGGGATGGGCAGACCCTCTGGAAGCCGCAGGAAGCCGTCCCCGGTCTTGCCGCCGCCGTTGAGCCGCACCCACACGCCCCGAGCATACGCCGCGCCCTGCCGCACGCCCGCCAGCACATCCCGCGGCGGCAGCTGGCGCACCTGCATGCAGGATCTGCGAATCATCCACAGACAGACACGCACGACTTCCGCTGGTTCCACCCTGTCCGACGCATGCCACGTGCGTCCACAGAGCTCTGCCGCACCTCCGCCAGCACGGCCTACAGCGACAGCTTGTTCGCCTGCGTTGGGAGCTCTGCTTGCATCCAAACCTGAAGAATGACGGCGCTGGCAGGAGCGCCTTGTGAATTCGTGGCGGCAGCTTGCAGACCTGCAGATGGGGTCGCCAGGAGAGGAGTGATAGGCGACAGAGAGCTTGCAAAGATGCCTGTCTCAAGGCACGCACTGCTGCAGGCTCGCCCTGGGACACACCGTCTGCGCCTTCTGCACGGCGCCGGACCGCTTGGCGACTGAGCGCGCCACCTTGTGGTGTCTGACATACGTGATGAGATGTTTCATATGCGGCTTTATCTAATTCCTGAAAGTCCTGTCATGACTGCGCCGTGTACATGCCATGTACATAGCAGCCGCTTGGCGACAGAGCCGGCCACTTGCACAGGACTGAGACGGACCATTTCGATACACAACGCCTTCTTCTTGTCAGTTGCGCTGTCTGAGCAGCGAGACTCTGCCTCCCCACCTTCTGCACGGCGCCGGGCAGCCGCTTGGCGACGGAGCCAGCCACCTTCTCGGCAGCCTCCAGCCGCTCGATCGCCGCGGAGCGCTGCCGGTCCCACGCTTCCATCTCGGTGTTGGGCGCCGCCGCCGCCTCCTCCTCCGACATGGACCGCAGCCCCGGCTCCCGCTGACGGAAGCGCGTGTTGCGGGCGTCCAGCGCCGCCTGCGCCACCACCCGCCTGCGCAGCGGCAACTTCACGCACTGAGCATTACTCATGCGCATGTGGAGCGCTGCCCAGACTCCAGCATCGCGGGCATTAGCACTGCCTGCGCCACTGACCACCCGCGCGGTGCTGTCCCGTCAGCATGCGAGCGAGGAGTGCATGAAGGCGTGGGGCTGCCATATCCGCTTCCAGCTGGCAACATTGCGCAGATCGAGTGGCCAGCGCTACTTGCGCTCCCACCCGCCTGCGCAGCGTTTCGAGGGTTTTCTGTGCATCTGTGTGCGGCTGTCCAAGGTTGAGCGGTGGATGCCGTCGCGGCGCTGGTCGCTGAACACGAAGGGCGCTCACTGAAGGGCCGCTGCCTGCTTTGCCGAGCAACAGACATCAAACCTTCGGCAGGACCTTTCGGACCTAAGCGAAGAGGCAAGGTTTGTGCGGGATCGCTCACGAGGTGAAGGGGAGCTGCCCGATCTCGCGCCGCGCTCGCGCCTGCAGCGCATCCGCGGCGTCGATTGCCCGCTGCCGAACGGCCCGCTCAGCCTCTGCCGGGTCGAACGTGCCATTCCTGTCGTTCCCTCTGTCCGGCTTGTCGCCCTTGGCCGGCGGCGGCGCGAAGGTGGCGGCAAACCCGCCGCGCAGCGCGTTCAGCTTCCGGAGCGAGTCCTGTGGGAGTTTGAAAAACCACACTTCGGGGGCGTAAGTGCCGGGATGATGGGGTACCGACCAGAGCCTCGTCCAGACTTTAGAGAGTAACGACCCCACAGGTATGGAGAACAGTATTCGCGGCAGCGGTGAGGGAGCGGGGGCGCCTGCCTTGAGCTGGTCGCTGGTGAGCTGCATCTCCGCCACAGCGTCGACCGCGTGGTCGATTTGGTCCTTCGCGAGCGCATCAGCATCCGCGTCCGGTGCGCCAGCCACCTGGTCTGTCGCCTCTGCAGAGCGGCACGAGCGCTGTTGGGCATCCTCGCCGAAACAGCAGCGTCTGCACGTGAGCGTATAGCATGCGGAGCTCTTCACGTGGACGGGCCGCACGCCCTGCACGACCGATGTGTCCGCCGATCTTTCTCAGACGCACAGTGCAGGTCAGCACAGGGGTGCGCCCGCCCACCTGCTTGCTGTAGGTGCGCGGCAGCTCCAGCAGGCACTGCCCCCAGGTCGGGTTGCAAAGCCCGATTTGTACGCGACAAAATGCTTCCGTGGACGCCCCTTCGAACTGCCCACCTGCTTGGCTGTACACGGGGTGCGGCAGCTCCAGCAGGCACTGCCCGCGGATGAGGTTGCGGTACAGCTTGCGCAGCTGCACCAGCACCAGCAGCCGCCGCACGCGCGTCTCCGACGCCGTGGACGCCGCGTCTGGCGCCGCGCCCAGCACTTGCGACGCCGCCGCGCTGCGAGTTCATCAGATACTGGCGACAGTGGGAATGGTGGGTGAACGGGTTCAAAATGCCATCCTGATCTGCCCAGGCACAGGGCGGGTAACACTGGCTTGGGCATGCAACTGAGATCGGCGTGACGAACTGTCCCTGCCGGTGACTGGCAGGCAGCACCTTCGTTGCAGCTTTTCATGCGAACAACCAAGCCGAGGTGTGCGACCTCTGGTTCGGCGCTTGCCGAGAGCATTGCACTTCGGAAGGGCGATATCATGCCCCAAGGAAGACACAAACCTGCTGGTGGTGGCATGCAGCTGCGAGCTGCGCCGAGCTGCCATGCGGGCTGCCGCCGCAGCATCATCGCTGCCAGGCCGGCAGGAGCTCAGCGACGGGAAAGACGGCGCCATCCAGGTTTGTGCAGCTGCTCCGAGCGCCGATTGTCCGGCGCCCGCGGCGCCACCCGCGGCGCTGTGGCGCGGTAAGCGCCTGCATGCATGATGCCGCAGCAGTCTGAGCAGGTTCGTTCGCATGTTTTACAACGCGATCACCCGTGCCTTCATGCAATAACTACAGGCAGCCGTTCGTCTCGTCGTTTCAGGCTGGGGTGCCATCTGAGTCAGCAGATAAAGGATTGTCGTGACCGTGCTCACTGATGCCATATTCGGCGAACAATGTCTGGTTGTCACCTGGCGCTGGAGCTGATGGTGTCCGGCCTCATGAATCGGACTTGTTGCGCAGACCGCTTCCAGGAGTGACGGTGGACTGAGCGTGCTCTGGCACGCAGCTGCGCTTGCGCAGTGCCCTGGAGCGATCTCAACGACCCTCTCAAGATCATTTGCCGCTCTCCCAGCACGCCCGCCGGCCCCCCGGCAGCCATCGTGTGTGGCTGCCAGTGCCTGAGTCTGTGTGAGGTGTCTCCTTTACGCAGTCAGGCGCTGTGCGGCCCGGAATGGAGCGCGATCGGCGAAGGGACGGCCTGCTGTCTTCTACAACTTGCGTTATCAAGGAGCTGGGTGAGGAAGCTAACTGTGCAGCCTCGGAAAGTATGATCGACAGTAGAGGTCACGTGCATGACAGGTCGACGAGGTTGTGTCTGTGGCTAAACGGAGCATCGACCCCTTCTGAGATAACGTCCCCGCAATTGCGTCGGACAGAACGTTTACAATATGTGAGATCGAAAATATGCATCAGTACATGAGAACGCAAGAGAGACTCGGTGATACCGAGCAAGCGCAGCTGAAATAGAGAAAGCGATCAGTTATTTCGTCACGTGGCAGCTTCTCCCGGGAAATCCAAATCTTTTGGCGCGCAGCCAGCCGGGAGGAGCGCAACCTCATCTCTGCCGATGCAGTTGGTATAGGTAGCGTGCGTGACGCAAGTGGACGGTCTCAGCCCAGAGAAACTCATCGGCTTCCCATCGAGATTGCGGCAGGCAGCGAGGCCAGGAACTCGACGCAGAACTGGCTCAAGGTGAACAGACACAACTGAGCGGCGTGTAGTGCTGCGTCAGCCGAGAAATGTGATCATTGCAGCCCTCCAGCATGCTACGTCTGAAGCCGACGAATACATCACTGGCATCCTTTGCGCAAGCCTCCGCGCTGTTGTGAGCGAGGCTGATATTTGAAAAGCTACATCACACACGGCTGCACAACCAGGTGCACACCATGCATCTGTGCGCGCTCTCGGCTCCGAGAGACACAATGTGAGAGATGCACGGTGCGGACGAAGCCGCGCCAGCTGAGTGTAATGCAGCAGGCGGTGCATTGCATGGCAGCGGCAACAGACGCTCTGACAGATGCAGTGACACATGCTTCGCGAGCGTCGCCTCTGCAGCTGTGAGAGGAAAGGCGGCTAAGGTCGTGGGGGATCCTGTTGCCGGCCGTGCAACCGGCATAGTCCAGATCAGATCGCCATTGCGGCGCCAAGCGTCAACTGCAACCAAGGTCGCCTCCCAGTCGCAGGCGGGGAGAGTCAGATGCATGGCAGGATACACCGCACAGCCATACTATCGTAGCTGCCAAACATAGCGTGAGGTCGCTCTGGTGGCCGACGTGCAGGCCCGTGTACACCGCAGCCATGGGGATGTTCAAGTCGAAGAAGAATGGCAAGGTCAAGCTCATGCCGAAGGTGTGGCGATCACCACGTGCACGCCACGAGCTGCTGTCACGCCTTGGCATGAAAGCGCGGGCAGCGCAATCTCTTGCCAGCCAGCCTTGAAGGGCGTCCACGAATCTCGTGTCGGTCTCTTCAATCCCGCGCCACCGCCGCAGGCGCATCCGGAGGAATGGACGCGGGAGGACGTGCAGCAGTGGCTGGGCCATCTGGGCTTCGATCGCTATGATGACGCCTTCCGTCCCATCCAGGTGTGCAGGCCGTAGTGACAACATGGCTGTGGGAACGCGTGCAGTGGGCGGCGAAATGGACTTGGTGCAGCAGTACAGCAGCTCGTTGCACACCCTTCCGGACTCTATTACCCCATGGCTGCGTTTTGGTTTGGGTAAACCCTACACCCTAAACCCTAATGCGCGGCAGGAACGAGACGTGTACTTTGCGCAGGGGCGGCGGCTGCTGGCGCTGACCCAAGCGGATCTGTACCAGCTGGTGGACACCAAACTGGACGCCGACCTGCTGTCGGACGCCATCCATGACCTGCGCCTGCGCGCGGTGCGCTCTCCGTCATCCTTCGAGACTGGTCTCACCGTGGCTACACGACGGCAAAAGTGTCAACTCTTGCCTTCAGGTCGTGCCTGCTTTACTCTGCATACATTCGCAGACGCAGCTGTGCTCCTGACCCTAAACCCTAAACCCTATGCCAGGACCTCTAGTGACGCTGTTTGTCACTGCTATGGAACAGTGTGCATAGCATACGCACATGAGGATAGCATACGCACCTGCGTCTGCAGGCAGGCGTGACGCCGCCGCGCACGCCGCCGGAGCGGACCGCCTCCGACTCGCCGGCGGCATCCCTGTACGCCGGCGGCAGCGGCACCCCGCCGATCTTCGCCACCCAGTCCTCCTTCGGCGCCGCGCGCTCCGGGCAGTACGGCGGCGAGGAGGGTTTAGCGGCCCCTGGCAGCCCGGCGCCGGGGTCAGCGACGGGAGCGGCGGAGTCGCTGCGCGCCGGGGCGCCGTCGGCGTCCAACGCCAGCATGTCCTTCACAGGCCGCACGCAGTCCATGACGCGGGTGTGCGCGCCAGGATGGGAAGGTCGCATGCGTAGCAGCTTGCAGTTGGCGGTGACACGCTGCGGATTGCTGGCAGGATGTTTGCTGAAAAGTGCTTGGACAAAGCTGTCCGGGGCTGGTGCGGTTGTGAAAGGTCGTTGAGCGGCTTCGGCCGCTACTCGCGCCAAACCCCTGCTATGCATCCACTTCGTTCAAGTTGCAGCTGTTCATCCACTCCGTTCAAGCCGGGCATCGACAAACAGGGGGCGACAGACACGGCGGAGGCGCTGAGCGCGCTGGCGGGCAGCCGCGACGGCGCCGATGGCCTGTTCCTGTACCTCACCAAGCTGGGCATCAGCGGCGCCGGCCTGCTGGAGGTGCGCGGACGTCCCAGTAGCAGCATGGCCTCCCCATGTGTCCATTCTGTCACCTAGGTACTGCCGTCTGGCCTGTTGAAGCCAGTGCCTTGACAGGCTGGGCATCTGGGCCTCCAGCCTGTTGAAGGTCTAGGGTTTAGGGTTTAGGGTTTTAGGAGCAGCAAGCAAGTGCTCCCGCTGCGTGGCCGACATCGGCCATATCGATGTTTTCGTATGCAAACACCCGCCGAAACCGCCAAGCCGTCTACACGAAGTCTGTCGGTAACGGCCGCCGCTGCGTGCCTTTTTGCACAGGCGGCGCAGCGGGCGCCGACGGTGGGTCACATTGTGGGCGCGCTGTGGGAGCTGCGCGACCTCGCGGCGGTGGCCAAGGGCAACCACGCCAACTGCGCCACCCTGGATGCCTTTGGCGTGGACATCCTGCGCGCCTTCGACTTCCAGGGTGCGCTGTTTCATTGAAGCCTGGCAGTGCCCACCTGGGCGCTTGCATCCCCTTTTGGGCGAAGGGGATGCCAATCGCCCATACCTATCGCATCCCCTTCGCCCTATCGCCCACTCGCCATCTATGCAGCTGCCGTGGCGCACCGCGCAAGTTGGACAATGCACCACCCACTCTTCACCACCCCTCGATATCCTTGTGATGCCAGACAGGACGCTGGTCTGGGCAGCACACTTTCCGCACGAGTGGGAAATCAAGTGACAGTACTTTTGATCGTCACCTTCCAGAACATTCTTCTGCCAGGCTGAAAGCCGGCATCCTCGGGCCCGTAATCACTGGACCAGCTGCCGGAGTCGTCTCACTTTGTGCACCCGCAAACATCTGCCGCCTGCTGTTGCAGCCTTGGTCGTTCATCCAGCCGGCCTTGAATCGACAGGCAAGAAGCTGGCGTTTGTGGACCCGCACGCGCTGGACCAGCTGGCGGAGCTGCTCAAGCGGGGCTGCGACATCGCCGACGGCTGCGGGCGGCCCGGCTGGCTGCCGCGCATGGCGCTCAACGAGAAGACCTTCGAGGAGTTCAAGCTTGTGCACGAGACGATGCTCGTCATCCTGCAGGTGCTGCTGCTTTCCTCGTCACCATTGTGGTGATGTGCCCGTGTGAACCTGGCGTGAGCACGTGCACAAGTCGACGCTGGTCAGCCCGCGGAGCGGTCGTCTGATACAATGCTTGACACAGAACCGCCTTGCCGCAGTGCAGCCCTGTGACCGCAACAGCTGCACGTTTTCCGATGGGGGGGGGC
>JAABUL010006380.1_pt1 | contig 13629 bp, 14 predicted proteins | sample 5559151 | NCBI WGS metagenome assembly JAABUL01 (sample SAMN10711876, study PRJNA513368) | rock metagenome | isolation source: Antarctica rocks | place: Antarctica: Victoria Land, Pudding Butte sud | reverse complement strand
GGCGACGAAATTACTATACTACATATGTGATTATTTCAAACTGCATTACCACACCCTTGGTCCCCGAGTTCATGGACGGTAACTCAGACGTCACGTTTATATATACGACGATATTATAGCTACGTATTCAATGTCGAGCTGCCCATGAGGGTTCTTCGATGTGAGAGCTGTTACTTGGATTTTGACACCCGCTTGTCGCTAAAATTGCCTGGCAATCCCGAGGTGATATTTGGCAGAAACTTTCCCACTCTCTGCTGATACTCCCTGTAATCTGGGTACTTCTTTGCAGTGATAAGCTCAGTGAACCATGTCGAAGCTTGGAAGAGGATTAAGTACGAGACCGCGCCGACAACAGACCAGTTATAATAGGTCTCTGTAGTCCAGCAGGACCACGCATAAAGCACAACCCAGAAACCCTGCTCTGCTGCGAAATTGGGATGTCGGCTGAGTGACCATAATCCAGTAGTATTGAAGCCACGGTCAAGTTCTTCTTGATGAAAATCTGAAGGGACTTTTGCGTTCTTCTGGTAGACTTTCTTCGCTGATTGATACTCTAAAGAAGCAAAGGTTCAGCAATGAACCAAGGGCCAGAAATAACACTCGGGCGTTCACTCACTCCATTGTTGTTCATCCGCAAAGTAAGCTGCCAATACTAAATCGACAAGGACCAGTGAGAATAGAATATCCGAAGCCTGGTATTTATCCTCAGTGAACCTCGCCGCGAGTACCATAACGTATGTCGGCATAGAGATCGTGAAAAGCAGGATCTGGAAATGCGCATGTATCAGTCCACAGGCTCGCACTGGGAAGATTGAAGTAAACTCACACTTTGCGCTAGAGAGATGAAGAGTACATTGAAGACGAAAAAGAGCGGAGGGCTAATCTTCTCCCGAAGCACTTCCCAACGATAGTCTTCGGACCCAATTTGGTAACCGCCTTTCCGCCAGTAATTGTATGTCAAGCGCATCTGATTCTTATTAGTTTCACGTCTTGAGGTAGCTTTGAGACCGCGAGCTTACACTCCATATAACACTGCATACTAGCAACGAATCAAGACGCCGTGTCGACAAGCCAGCGGCATGTGCATATATGACAAAGTGGACATTGTAGACCGTTGGCAAGAGGCTCCAACATCGATCTACTTCCGAGTAATTCTTATTGACCTCGGAAACAATCAAGAAGATGGGGAAAAGAAAGAGAGAGAAAGCAAAGGCTGAGATCAAGGGATTCGTGGATATATAGAGCTGTTTGAGCGCGGACGGATTTGTAATTGATCGGAAAATCTGTTGCGGCAAATCATACAGTTGAGGAATAAAAGGCGTAACAGTGGTGCTGAAGTCAGTACAGCCGGCGAAGGTCTTGATCACTGGTAACGACATCTTTATGTGCACACCGTCCGTGACGATTGAATTTGTGAAGAGGAAAACGGGAAGTGGAAATTAATGACGTTCTTGATGCTTTGTTTACTTTTCCATTGAATGAACCCTGCGTCGGATCTTCGGGGCGAACAATATCAGATGCGCTAAATAAAATACTGTATCTTACGGATTACATGATGGTCTCTCATGGCTCTGTCCTTTATATGCTGATGCAAGACCTCTTCTCAGAACATGAAGCATGCTCTAAGTTCTCTAGAATCTTCTAGACAAATATTTCCGAAATGGTCGGTTGAAAAGCGCAGAGAGAGAAAATTGGAAGCATCGTATAGCGCCAAAAGCCTGTAACATGCATCCTGTTAACACATCCCCATTTGTCATGTCTCGTTCCCCAAGTTCGCATGCTTTACCAACAATGTGCGAAGTCTAAGTGTTTCCGTTGTGCTCTCATCAGTCCTCTTCTGAAGATAGATATGGTCAAGATCGTTCGGTAAGGACTAGCCATGGTGTCTAAGATCCTATGTGTAGCTGAAAAGCCTGCCATCGCAAAGTCTGTTGCCAATCATCTGGCTGGAGGAAACGTCAACGTTGTACGTCTTCTAGTGCTATTGCGGGAAGGTTGGCGGCATGCTTATGTACAATGTAGAGAAACGTAGCTGGTAATCCATATGTCAAGAATTACGAGTTCAATTTCTCTTTTGGGGCACCATGGGGCGATTGCCCTGTGACCATGACCAGTGTCATTGGCCATCTTTACGGCCTCGATTTCGATCAGCAATATCGGAAATGGCACTCGTGTCGCCCAGGTCAACTTTTCGATGCCCCCGTTGTCGAGACTGTGGATCCAGTAGGCTCTGCTTGGGTTGTGATTGAATATGGCTAAATGCATCACAGGATAAGAGAGCCATCGCGGACAACATAGCTCAGCAAGCTCGCTGGGCCAAGGCCTTGTTCATCTGGACCGATTGTGACCGTGAAGGAGAGTTCATTGGTGCCGAAGTGAGGCAAGCAGCCCATAAAGGGAATGCAAGGCTCGAAGTCAAGAGGGCGCAATTCAGCAATACCGAGAGAGCGTAGTTTTCCCGTCGGAGTTTAATATAATGATACTGTTCAGCTGACGCAAGTCCTAGTCATGTCATTAGAGCTGCTCAAAATCCGATTAATCTTGATGAGCGACAGGTTAATGCTGTCGGGGCGAGGATTGAGCTGGACCTACGCCTGGGTGCATCTTTCACTCGATTCCAAACTTTGACGTTGCAGACTATGGGTGGCGATCTTGAAGACCGTATCATTAGCTACGGTTTGAATGTTATTCCGAAGGTTGTCTTATAAATAGTGTTCCTGATTTTCAAATAGGATCTTGCCAATTTCCTACGCTGGGCTTTGTCGTAGACAGGTACTTCCGGGTCAAAAATTTCGTACCAGAGAAGTTCTGGAGTATCAAGGTCATTCAGCATCGAGATGATATCGACGTCTTTTTTTCATGGCGACGGTATAGACTGTTTGATAGGGCATCTGTGGTTGTCTTTTTCGAGCGATGTCTCACAGCTCGGCTTGCCAGAGTGTCGAAGCTGCTGAAGAAACCAACAAGCAAGTGGAGACCTTTACCATTGACTACGGTGGAATTACAAAAGCTCGGTAGCTTGTTCCTGAGGATCGACAGTCAAAGAGTGATGAAGGCAAGAACTGCATGCTTCTGCGATTCCGACCGTGGCTGACGCATAGTTAGGTTGCCGAAGACCTTTATACGAAAGGTTGGATTAGCTATCCTCGGACTGAGACAGACTCCTTCGACAAAGGAATTGACCTTCGGAAACTCATCGAGAAGCAGGTGCAAGATCATGCATGGGGCGATCATGCGCAGGGGTAAGAAAAACATTAATGCTTTCGATGTTCTGAATGCCTGGATTGACTTCACGTATAGGCTTCTAAACGGCAGCTTTAAGCAACCACGGACAGGTCGAAACAACGACCAAGCCCACCCCCCTATCCATCCCGTCAACTACGTGGCATCAACTACCCTAAATGACGACGAACGCCGTGTCTACGAATTCGTTGTCCGACGCTTCCTTGCCTGCTGTTCTGAAGACGCAAAAGGCGAATCAACGACGATTGAAATTGAATACGGCGATGAAACCTTCTTTACGAACGGCTTGCTCGTGCTTCAGAGAAACTATCTAGAGGTCTACCCGTATGAGAGGTGGGAAAGCAGCCAACAGCTCCCAAATTTCACGGTTGGTGAGACTTTCGAGCCTACGGAAGCGAACATTACAGATGGCGAGACTACTCCACCGGGATACCTGACGGAGCCGGAATTAATCACTTTAATGGACGCAAATGGCATAGGTACCGACGCAACTATGGCCGAGCACATTGCGAAAATAAAAGAACGTGACTACGTCAAAACCCAACCCCGAGCGGGCGGTACCCGAGGGAACACAGCAAGCGGTAGTGGAGCGCGCAGGGGCCGTGGTGGAGCTCGGGGCGCAAGAGGAGGCCAAGGAGGTGCCAACACGGGCGGTGGGGGAGATTCGGTTCAGCAATTCATACCCACCACTCTCGGTGTGGCGTTAATCGAAGGCTACGATAATGTGGGCTTAGACACCAGTCTGGGAAAGCCGTTCCTGAGGAAAGAGATGGAGATCAAAATGAAGGAGATATGTGCAGGAACAAAGAGCCGGCACGATTTTGTGCACGAAACGTTGGAGCAGTACAGGGAGGTATTTGTAAGGACGCAGCAGCAGGTTGAGGTTTTGAGAGCCGTGAGTGAATTGTATGGTTTCGCCGAGAGGGATGAAAAGCTGACTCTTGCGATTCAAAGGCGTGCAGGAAATATATTTTCGGGAATGGAACCTAAAGAGGGTGGTTGGGTTTTAGAACATGGACAACCTTACGGAGTACTCATAGCAAAGGTATTCATGTGGGAACGCTTCCTGTAACCAGACATCTACGCGGACCATCCTACTTCGAAAATGCTTGTCGAATATGAAGCGTCTATACACACCTTTATATTCGCGATTCAGTATCAGTATAAAGTCTACCTTAGGATTTCAGATCCCTTTCCAGAAGTCTGGAGTCTATCCCCACAACTCACCGGGCATTCGGCAACATCACTAGTATGTACAAGTCTCTATGGCCTGGGGAAGCACAGAGTACTTTCCGGCAACTGATACGTGGGTGGAATTGGCCAAGACGTTGGAGTTACAGTTTTCTTATGAAGGTAAAGTCGACGCACAGAACTTTCCAAGATTTGGAGCTTCGTCCTGACACGCGATTTGAAGAGCCGCCTTCGGCGTAAATGCCACGATTGCTTTCATACCGCAAGATCAAGTGTTTGTACTCTGTCGCTTCCACCACCAACGGGTCCGACAGCTTCGATCAGTTCTTGCTGATAAGGTATGTTGAGCATCAGCACAAATCGCCAAAATCCTCTCTACCAAGAATAGCTCGATCAAAGCAGAATTGATAGCTTTTGAGACAAAGATCGACAAGCCAAGCCGAGCACCTCCAGTGGGACTGCGCGGGGCTCCATGCGAACCATGGAATGACTTGCATGCTGCCGGATAAGAAATCCAGCGAGAACACAAACTAAAGATAAGGACTCCTGGTGCCACGTTGCCAAAGTATCGCAATTGCTTTGAGCTGTTAGGGTACTAGTCGTGATCGGATATGTGTTTATGCATTTCAAACTGCTCCTCTTCTTCCACACTCAACCTTCTGTTTGGAATCAACCTGAAACTGGGCGCGCTTATTGGGAGGATCTGAGCTGATTTGTTTTAACATGGTGAGTAATTGGGTATGGGCATACTCTTGCTTTGTCCCTTTCGATAGAAGTAGCTGGCGTTCAACCCATAGGAAAGAACGAGAAGTCTTTGTCTCAAAAATCACTCGGGCATTGACCGGTACTCGGACTTTCTAAGGCACTGATAATTACATACTTGAGGAATGTAAGGATGGTTAAGACTCCAAAAGTAGCAAAAGCAATAGAGCTCATAGCCTGGATTTGATAGGCGATATGATTCGAATCCCGCGCTCTACATAGTACTTCGGACGAGCCATCAAGTTAATCGACCGGTACGAACAAAGTACACCACGCTCTCTTCATTGACGCAGACTAGTTGCACTAAACTGCGCGACATTTTGATACGCTAATAGAAGCTAAAGATAATTTCGTACCGAATCTAGACTAGCTTGTAATTTAGATTAAGAAACCTGCCGCCGTCCGAGATCCTGAAAGCACTTGCTGACCCACCCAGACCTGGCCTGAACCGTGACCGAAGCTACCCTGCTTACAACCACTTGCAATCAATATTGCGAACACACCCTCCAACTTGCTTTCAGACTCCACAGTATCCAAACCACCAAGCTGCTTGCACCTGCATTGGTATGTACCTAATTCGCTCATCCCCACTTCACTTCACTTCACTTCCCATCTCATCTCACCATCAAACAGTATCACCACCAACAATTGCCCTTCGCTCACACAAGCATCACTCAAATCGCCCCCCCGTCGCGCAGTCATCAGAATAATATCATCTGAATCAGCTCGCATCAGCAGACCTTTGTCACGTTACAGCTCGCTTGTTTCTGTAAGTACCATCGACGGAAAGTTGAAGCTTGGGACCTTGACAAAGCAAAGCGGAGCACCTTCCCACTTCTTTCACATACATTACCATCAGCAACAAAGACGGCTAATCCGTGACTTCCAGCACAGAAACATCTAACCAAATCGACCATGGCTCTCGTCAACAACAAAAACACCTCCAGCATCGCTATGGCTTTGGCCGGCATAACTGCCTCCGTTGACATCTCAAAGCCATGCGTCACCACACTCTGGTCCGGCCGAGAGACCTTCGCCGCCGTGGCCGCAAGGTCCCTCCCGTCAAACAAGCAGCCGGCGGGATTGCCAACACCACCAAACTCCATTTCTCCCTCTCTCCCACCACAGCACTACAAAGGCCATACCTCTGTGGTACCCACGACCCCTCCAGCTCACCACCATGTCGACTCCGATATTGATCTCCAGGATGCAGTCGATCACGCAAAGGCGCAAGATCAACCTCAGCACAGCTTTACCGGAAACCATGGTCTTGACAAGCTTGCAGACTTAGATGCGACAGGTGCCATCACCCCTGGCCTTCTAGCTAAGCACCACCTCCCGGGAATTCTTCTCGACAACGGCCCCTTAGCTATCCGCCACGTCATGAGCTACCTAACAACCTCGGTACCAGGTTTTTCCAGCATCCCTCCTGCAAAGGCGCGAAGACTGGTAGTCGGAGCTTTGGAAGGACGCGGTAGTGGTGGAGAACAAGGTGGCATCGATGGCGATGTCATTTTCGAGAAAGTGGGTTGGGGAAGATGGGACGCCAAGCGAAGGGGCCAACCATCGCGAGACTCCGACATAAGACCAGTGCGCCACTCCTCACCACAAAGTCAGGGCGGACTTCGGATTCCTGGCGGTAGCTCGCGAAATGATCGCGGCAGGGGCATCGCCTTCTCGCACGACTCAGAGATGGAATACGACGACCCCTCAGATGATATCAATGTGCTTGATCACGAAGCAGACAAAATGTCTCTGGATGGAGACGGCTCCCACTCATCCTCGGATCCACCTTCAGAAGCCCATCCATTACCACCCTTCGACAACGGTGACGTTACAGACGAAGAGGATTGGAGGAGTATTGGGGCAGCCGCCCTTAGACAAGGCTCATATCCACGAACATCTGGTGGCGTGCGGAAAAACTCATATCCAACCCATCTAGCACCCAGGGCCAAAAGCAGAGGCCGAAGCAGGGGTCCTCCAACTTGGACTTTGGCGAAATCAATGCCCATGCGGACTTCCAAAAACATGTATAATAATCACCATCAACAGCAACAGCCACCAGCCCCAGACTTCGCGGGGTTCTCGGCCAGCGACTCGCAGGAGAGAGAAGCTGTGCAGGCGTTGCTGAAACTCGGTTCTGTGTAAATATTCTAGCGGCGTTACTTGGTTTGGGGGTAACACGTATCAGCCATCACTCGGTAGCGCACCAGGCTTGGGCATCATGCAGGCGGTCGGTCTCGGTTCAATGGGTCAATTGCTCGCGGCGGCAGCAGGTTTGGGCTACGGTTGTTACTACTCCTAATATCGGATGGAGGACTCATGAAGGCATCTCGAGTATGGCGTTATTCTTTTCTTCCGTTTCTCGCGAAACATTACTGGGACCTCGACCTTGAGCACGCACGATAATTCGCAAAAGTCGGAGACGTTGCTCGGTCGGTTCGTTTGGACTTTTTAATTTAGCTCTGTATTACTCCCTTCTCCAGCGGAACAGCGCTTAGGTGCTACAGACCCTTTTCAACATCCCCACTCCGGGTACGATAACGCAGGATACCAAAGCACAAATTTGGCAACAGTACTCGTGCTTTCGCAGCGAGCACTTGTATCTACAAGGTAGTCAAATCGTCTGCAACGGACATAGCAAAATAGCTACCTGCTCTAGAATCAAGTTATGAGCAGGTGCAATGAACACCCTACTTTGCCCAGATATCATCGTGAAGTGAATCCTTCTGGTCCTTCGTAGATGAATCTCATGTTTACCGTCTTTTGCCCGGTTCATGTGCCTCATTTCTTCCTCACTCTCTCACCCTTCCTACCACGATCCATCCATTAATTCACTCTGTCTTCCACCTTCTTATCTCTCTCTTCCGTCCATCTCACCAACACCATTTCCACTCTTAGCTCAACACACTCCTACACACACACCCCCCGGTAGTCGAGTTCAAGCAAATCCTAGTCTTTCATCGCCTACAGGCCTTACAAGCTCAACCACGGTGCGTAGAACGGTCAGGGATTTTACTTTGAGCAGTCCTTCTCCTCTACTGATTCCACTCCGTAAAGAACGGCATGCTTTCAATAAAGTTGGGTCAAGTATAGTTCGGTTTGGGTAGTCGGCCACAGAATGGCTATTTAAGGTTGGAGATACTGTAGCCGATTCGGTGGGTTCTATTCTCGAAATTCCTCTTTTCATAACAAGACTTGGCCTGCGATGGACAGCGCGCACGGAACTGACCATTCGATATCTCTAGAACGGATGTCAGTCTTGTAGATAGACATAACATGTCTCAAGCCGTAGTCCTGCATCTTATTTCGTGATCCGGAAATTGGTCCTCCGACAAAGCCTCCGCCCCGCGTGGCTTCGGGGCTCCCAGAGGCCTTTCTTGTTCGGATACAATGAGGCTCCATCGGCGTTCAAGCTTGATGTCGATGACTTGTCTCAATTACTGAGATTGGTACACATGCTTTGAACGACAGATGCTGAGTTCTCAGTACCGACACAAGCGAGGTTGAAACTCCACCTGCATGACGGTACACAGCTACCCTATTGGGAAGGTACTCCATTTTCAACCTACCTTATGTAGTACTCTAAGCTTTCAAGCTTTACAGGAACCCAGACCCTAGCTCACTTCTCCCGAGCTTCCCTTTCAAGCACTTTGCAGCGCGCGCAACAATACATTTTCACCGAACTCATCCTGTCGAATGTCGATCTAGCTGCGGAGAGATCCAGCTTCGATTGACTCAATTACCGAATGCAAGTATGGGCAAACGCGTGATAGTCCAAGCGTGGGCGACCAACATACAGACTATATATCTCGAGCTGTTCTTCATTCATTCCTCGGCACCATTGCCTCTCTCCTACGCCCACAATGCATATCTCCCTTCTTTCTGCTGCAGTGCTCTTGAGCACATGCGTTGCTGCAATCGAAAGCCCACACAAGCGGGCTGCTTTGTACAAGAAGCCATTACTACCTAAACCCATCCTCGCACGTGATGCTCGACCACAAGTCGAGAAGCGGGCACCCCAGTACTTGAATTCGAAATCATCGAGTAAGAGCGGCTCAGAAGGCAGACGCGCAGGTTTCCAGCTGACTTGATATAGAATTTGCTGTCAATGGAAAAGCCATTCCAGAGGTTGCTTTCGATATCGGCGAATCCTATGCAGGAACCCTACCAAACACTCCCTCAGGCAATTCCAGCTTGTGGTTTTGGTTCTTTCCCTCAGAGAATCCCAAGGCTTCGGATGAAATTACTATCTGGTTGAACGGTGGTCCGGGATGTAGTTCCCTCGACGGGCTTTTCCAAGAGAATGGGCCTTTCTTGTGGCAGTCTGGGACATATGCACCGATCAAGAATCCTTATGCATGGGTAAGAGCTCTCAGGAAGTCGTTTTTTGCTTCAAGTGGGCTTACGGTGCGGTATGCAGACTAATCTCACCAACATGGTATGGATTGACCAGCCCGCTGGAGCTGGCTTCTCACCAGGACCTCCAACGGTCAAGAATGAAATCGACGTTGCTCATCAATTTAATGATTTCTGGAAGAATTTCATGGACACCTTTAACTTACACAACCGCAAAGTCTATGTTGCTGGGGAGAGCTATGCAGGGCAATACATCCCATATATTGTGAATGATATGTTGAACAGGAAGGACAAAAAATACTTCAACGTCAAAGGCGTCCAGATCATCGATCCATCTATCAACGAGGACGATGTTATAATAGAAGGTTCGCAATCGTATCTCCACTGCGTCGATAAATATTCGACTAACACCCTCCAGCCCCTTCGGTCATGGCCCTCAACTACTTCCAAAACATCTTCAACCTTAACGCTACCTTCATGGCCGACATCAACAAGCGCGCTGACAAGTGCGGTTACACCAACTTTATGGAAAACGCTCTGCAGTTCCCTCCTAAGGGAAAACTACCAAACGCTCCCAACTCCTCTGTTCCGGGCTGTGACGTCTGGAGCGATATCGTCTCAGCAGCGTACTACGTCAACCCGTGCTTTAACTTCTACCATCTCACTGACTTCTGTCCTTATCTTTGGGACCAACTGGGCTTCCCTTCCCTTGGAGGAGGACCTAATGACTACTTCAATCGCACCGACGTGCAGGCTGCTATTCATGCACCCCCAACGAATTACTTGATATGTGGAGAGTACCAATTCTTCCTTCCCAGCGGCCGAGACGGCTCCGTTCCCAGCGGTCTAGGGCCTCTCCCTAGCGTCATCGAACGTCTGAACAACACAATCATCGCGCATGGAAACCTAGATTTCCTCCTTTTCACCAACGGCTCGCTTGTCACTATCCAGAATATGACATGGAATGGTCAGCAAGGATTCCAAAAAGCTCCCTCCAATGACTTTTTCGTGCCATATCACCCTGGTCTAGGGCAACTAGCTCAAGGCAGTGCGACTGCACCATTCACGCAGGATGCGGGGGCTGGGTATTTGGGCACGACGCATACAGAAAGGGGTTTGACGTGGGTTACGGTTGCCACGGCCGGACATGAAATCCCTCAGTACGCACCAGGAGCAGCATACAGGCAATTAGAATTTTTGCTTGGGAGAATCGGTAGTTTGACCCAGAAGGGGCACTTTACGACACTTCCTGGGAACTTTTAGGGCGCAAGCATTGCGTCGCTCTAGCAATAGGTGAAGCCTCAGAGCTCTACTTGGATATATTCATTTATGGTGTACTTGGAAAAGTATTAACGTAGGAATGTAAGAATCAAGTACCGGTATGATTATATTGAAACGTGTATAAGTTGCCGGCGCATCAATTAGGTTGTCATGCCGACGTCAAGTGGCAGGTGGTTGAAGATGCTATCCGGCAGGTTATGACGATTCAATAATATCTATTAACGATTTGACGATTCCCCATCTTTTCTGACTCATGTTGCATCGAGTTTGTCTAACCTTGTATATCTTCGCCAAGATGACCTATGTGCTTTCTTTTGGCCGTTTCGTTCTGGACCGATCTCTATCCCGGATATATCGACTACGAGTATAGGTCGAGTGAGGATGAGATGCGCGGCCATGCAATCGTGTTTTCTAGCGCTTGGTACCGGCCGATTGGGATGGCCGATCGGTGCCGGGGTATTGTCTCACGGCACGGGTGATGGGAAATGGTATTTGCTTTTTCCGTTGAGATATGGGGAGGACGAACGCTACCCCACATTTCCAAAGTGCGGAGTCTGCATCTGGGGAGGAATGGAGAAATAGCTAAGGCTTCGAGCATGAGGGAGGTAGTAGGATGCGGGGCTCTGCTTTCTTGTTATATCTTGATGTACATGGCCGCTCGTTTTCTCAAGTCTTTTCTTCTACATGCATAGCTTGCTTGGCTCTTCCACGTTGCATCGCATCTGGATCTCTCTTCAAGCAATCATGGCAGTAGCCAGATCTCCAGACCAAGTAATGGCCGCTCTTGAGGCAAGGATGGACGGCATAGAGAATGTGTAAGTCCCCTTTCAAAAATCTCTGCTAAACACAAACTCAAATCTCTCAAAGTCTCCACGCCATCGCCGCCCAGCTAGGCGTCCAGACCGCCTCGCTGCCCTCCCTCCCGACCAGCAAAGCCAAAGTCCTCCGCAAAGACCTCGCCGGATCAGACAACCTTTCCAACGGCATTTCCAATGGCACCACACCCGAAATCGAAACCGACGTCTTGATCGTTGGCGCAGGTTTCGGTGGTGTTTACCTTCTTCACAGGCTCAGAGATGAACTGGGGTTGAATGTCAAGTGTTTCGAAGCCGGCAAGGACTTGGGAGGCATCTGGCACTGGAATTGCTACCCCGGAGCACGCGTTGACAGCCCGATTCCCGTGTACGAGTATTCCTTGGGGAAGGTGTGGAAGAATTGGACTTGGTCGTGCAAGTATCCTGGGTGGAGGGAGTTGCGGCGGTATTTCGATCATGTGGAGGAGCAATTACAAGTTAAGAAAGATGTCTACTTTGACTCCACGGTCGTGGGCAGCGAGTGGGATGCCAAAAAAGAGCAGTGGATTGTGAGAAGCGAAGATGGCAAAGTGGCTAGATGCAAGTATTTCATTCTTGCGACGGGTTTTGCGGCAAAGAGGCATTTTCCAGATTGGAAGGGTTTGGACACCTTTGAAGGGACGATGCATCATTCTAGTTTTTGGCCAGAAGAAGATGTGGATGTTACGGGCAAGAAGGTCGCTGTCATTGGCACTGGATCTACGGGCATCCAAATTGCACAAGAGTGTGCGAAGAAGGCGGCGAGCTTGACGGTGTTTCAACGGACGCCGAATCTGTGTTTGCCGATGCAGCAGTCTACTCTTACAAAGGATGAGCAAGCGGCACGCAAGAAGGATTACGAGCAGTTTTTCCGACACCGGCTTACAACGTTCGCGGGTTTTCCATTTGACTTTGTAGATAAGAACACGGCGGATGATACGCCGGAGGAAAGAGAGAAATTCTTTGAGAAGCTATGGCAGAATGGCGGTTTCGAGTTCTGGCTAGCGACCTACAAAGACATGCTCTTTGACACCACAGCCAACAGACACGCTTACGACTTCTGGGCGAAAAAGGTCAGGGCACGCATCAACGATCCAGTTAAGAGGGACATCCTAGCCCCCCTCGAGCCCCCTCACGCTTTCGGCACCAAGCGCCCCTCTCTCGAACAAGACTTCTACGAGCAATTCAACAACCCCCACATCAACGTCGTCGATGTCAAAGCCAACCCCATCGTCGAGGTCAAACCCAAAGGCATCCTCACCGCCGACGGCACCTTCCATGAAGTCGATCTCATCGCCCTCGCCACCGGCTTCGACTCGGTCACCGGCGGCATGAAAAACATGGGGCTCCTCGACGTTAATGGCGTCCCCTTGGCTGAGAAATGGAGAACGGGCACCTGGTCCTACCTCGGCATGGCCTGCGCCGGCTACCCCAACATGTTCTTCCTCTACGGCGCTCAGGTAATTTTCCCAATGCCCCAGCACTATGCCCAAGCTAACCCGCCACAGGGCCCCACAGCCTTCAGCAACGGCCCCACCTGCGTCGAAGTGCAAGGCGGCTGGATCATCGACGCCATCGCCAAAATGCGCAAAGAGGGTATCCGTACGGTCGAGGCGACTAAAGAGGCGGAAGAGGAGTGGCGCAAGAATGTGACGGAGCTGAGCGATAAGACTCTGTTCCCGGGCACGAATAGCTGGGTACGTTTCCCCGGTCTCATCCCCCCCTTCTCTCGCGCCGTCCTTCTTCGTCTCCGAATATATTATGGAAGCATATCGAACTTTCATTCCCCTTTTCTCCCATCTGATCCACCATTCCAACTCAAATTTCACAAACATAACAAGGCAATGGCTGACGCCGATCGATAGTACATGGGCGCCAACATCCCCGGCAAACCGCGCGAGCAGCTGAACTACGCGGGCGGGTTTCCGTTGTATCAGAAGGAGTGTCGAGTCGTGTTGGA
>JAABUL010006379.1_pt1 | contig 13630 bp, 17 predicted proteins | sample 5559151 | NCBI WGS metagenome assembly JAABUL01 (sample SAMN10711876, study PRJNA513368) | rock metagenome | isolation source: Antarctica rocks | place: Antarctica: Victoria Land, Pudding Butte sud | reverse complement strand
TTGTGGCTCCGCAATAATTGCCTCAGCTCAAGGCCAGAGCATATTTCAGGTTATGAAGGGCTCTTCTCAATCCCGAAACGTCTGTATGTTTACAAGAAGAAGAAGACGAAGAAGAAGAAGAAGAAGAAGAAGGAGGAGGAGGAGGAGGAGGAGGAGGAGGAGGAGGAGGAGCAGAAGAATACTCCAAGCTTTAGCCAGCCAACAAGTCTGATAGCTCGTGGCAGAGCTGAGGCAATCCTGCCTAGTGTCATTCATTTGTGTCAAACTACATGTCGATACCTCCAGACAGACATGATCCGTCGGCAGAATCAGATGGAAATCTAAACTCAGAATCGCCTGGGCACAGTACAAACGCGTTTCTACAGAACATTGGGCAGCCCATGCCTCATGGTAGAGGCGTCATCCCTGTTCTGGGGGCTGGTACGATTGTGACAGCCCTGCGACGACGTCAGCATTTGGGCGGCGCCCATGACTATGCCCTGCATTGTCCTATATTCATTTAATACCTTACAGTCTGGGGTGTGGAGCCAATTGTGACTCATCAGACATCCTGGCTTGAAAGCACAGGTATATATATATTTGTCTGACTGACTACTGACCATAGGGTTTTCCCTGTGATTTGTCAGATTATGTCAAGCAGTAGGGTTTGTGGGTGCGACTAAAAGCCTTACAAACAGGGGCCTTTATGTAAGCAATGTTTTAAAGATTCAAATCCAGACCCTATCTGTCAGCCTAAATCACAGGTTGTAACCAGGGTTTGGGCTCATTCAGAGTCCCCAGTACTTAGTGCAGTACCTAATCTCCTAATTACTTAAATACATAATTACAAAGTTATTATAGAAGGAGTGAGTTAAGCGTTAATTTTCTATATCGAGGAGGAGTTCCAGGAATTGTAACTATGACTAAGACCAACTACTAATCCACTTTCTTTGGGAATTGGTGAAAAACTTAACCAATTTTTAGGATTTTCAAAATACATTATTTTTACTCCTTTTTAAAAGCCACTAAATGGTCATTTATGACAGATAAAGCAGGTTGTTTTACTATCGATAATCTTTTCATGATTGATATATTATAGATTTGTTTTTTTTACATATCTTTTTTTATAATAAAAGATACGAAAACAAGAATGTAACAAAAAAGATTGATAATTATCGTTGTGCTTCGCACAACCATGATTTCCCAAAGGGAAATAATTGTCACCCCATGGGTGACCATGATGCAAAGCATAATTGGCCCTTGCTGGCTGACCCCCACACCCTGACCCTACCTGTTTGCCCTTATTTTCAGGGTTGTGTTGGGGTTTCCCCAACTGAACCCTGAAAATCTATAGAAGATTAGTCAACTCTGTCATAATCCAGAAGATTCTAGAAGTTTCTTCTGCAGCCCTAGAGCTACAGAGTTCTGCACGCAGACTTATCCTCTTCTGCATGCAGACCCTACAGTGCTCTGGAGCAGACCCTACAGTGCTCTGGCGCTGACGCATAGAAGGTCTGAGGCAGATCCTACAGTGGTCTAGGGCAGATGTGCAGAGATCTACGCCAGATGCTGTAGAAATTACGTAAGACATTATCTGCATTATGATAGAGTTGACTAATCGTGACATAACTCTATATTTTTCTATACACAGAGTACTGTAGCTCTGTAGGACCTTGACATAACTCTGTATTTTCTGCAAATCGATGGCTCCCAGGGACGATAACCTGATAAAACACCTAAAATTGGCGTTAGGATACCTCGAAGATTTAAGCAAAGAAGCGATCTACTCTATCGAAGACGAGACGTTCGATCTTCTAGACAAAATCAGTGGTCTGTTACTAAAGTTGACAGCCCCGGGATCATAAAACAATGAGGGGATTCGAAGTCGTTGCGGCCCTAAGAGGGATAATAAATTCGACGCCGCTCAATACCCTAACAACAGAGGATAAAGTGGCCATCCGGTCGCTGCTGGACATCATTAATCTGTGTCTCTTCGCCCCGACTTACCAAGCGAATGCCTAACACTTACAACACTTGCTACGGTTGGTTGGCAGAAGATCTCAAGGACGTTGCTAGGGACTGCGAGGCCTTGGCTCTTGCAACCACCGAGCGTATCACCGAAGTAGAAGCGGCTTTGTGTCACGCACATCTCAGCAAGATCTTGCGGAGTCTGATACTAGCAACCAGGATCTCCAGAGCTACATGGCCATCCCCCTCCCTACAGATGCTGTCATTGATTACCTCTCGATCACCCACAGAAACATCTACAGACTCCCGATCACCCCAGACCAGCGCTGCATAATCAAGAAGTATCTACGCCTGATAGAGAACGAGATCGACGAGAACAGGGGTGTGCCTGGGCCAAGATCACCCTCGAGCAGCCAATGACCGCCTACAGATCAGCTCAAGCAGCCAGCAGAGATTTATTTGAATTTTTCATCGACTGTCATCCGGTGTTCGAGGGCATCAATTTGCAAGAAGTCAGACAATTGGAGGACAGGATTAGCGTGATAGCATTTTATCTTCAAGAGAAGAGAAGACAGCTACATAACGAGAGGCGAAGAAAGGCTGATGAGCATCACGCTGCGATTCGCCATGGACACCTGGGGAATCACCTACCAAGCTATGGTGCCGGGCCTTACTACGAGTTACCTGCTGGCGAAGGAGATGGCCAACTCGTTGAGGTTACTGTTCGAAGGCTTAGCTTCGGTTCACCAAGTCGCATGCTGCTCGGCTAAAGACAGAGGAATGTTTTACCTTTACGTTAAGTTCGATTGGGCCCCAGACCCGATGGTAGCGATAAAAGTGCTTAGCAGGGTATGTTTGGAATTGAATGGCTTGCACTTTGAGATTCACGACCCTTTGAATTTCCAGCAATACATTAAGTTGCCGTTCGAGCAATCGGCGGACAATCTAGACAATGCATTGCGATTGATCAGGGAGAACATACCGAAACTTACAGCGAGGGTTTCAGAAGGGTATGACGTGTATGTAGAAGATTTGTCATTACAATAAAATCAATCATCCTTGTAAGTACGGGAAAAGCGATTTGTAAACAACTTCTCCCTTATACTTCGCGAGGTTATTCTCGTAAACCTGTCGTGCTAAAGCAGCATGGTCTTTGATTCGCTGCTGTGCATCAGCTGGATCATCTTCAGAGGTCTCGCTGTCGCTGCTGGTAACATGCCTCCTCTTCTTCTTCGCGTGCCTCTTAGTCTTCTTCTTCTTCTTAACTGGGCTGGGTGTGGCCTCGCTTTCGGTCTCGCTCATGGCTGTGTCGCTGTCATGCTTGGCTGGTGATACTAGTTTAGTCACCGCTTGGTACTTCGCGAACTCCTTTTCTTGGACAGCCTTGGCCACGCTCTTTGCGAGTTTGCTTTGTCTAGCCTTCTCACGTGCCCTGGCGAGAGATGCCTTCTGCGCGGAGGACAATTGCTTCTTGGCAGGGGCCACATTCGCTTGAGGTGATGTAGGTTTGACAGGGCTGCCTGGCCTAGGGCTCTCAAGGCCTGAATCATAATTCGCTTCTACCATCGCTACAGACCTGCAGAAGGTCTACAGAATAGTTGCAGAAAAAGTGACGTCTGTACAATTTCTGTAGTTACTGTGAGGTATGTCAATCGTATCTTCCTCGTACAGTGCTGGCCTAGGGGGTAATTTCTACGGTTTCAGCAACGCCCCCTCCTCGTTTTCCATTGGTACCCCTGGTGCGTATTCCACAAGTTACAGCAGTTCTTTCGGCAGCTTCACGCCTGACCTAGCCAACACAGGTGTCAGCATGTCGGGCTACACACAGCTTCCTTCCGATTGGGCAGCTGTCAGCGGCGTCACTCAGATTTTGAATAAGCCTACCCTATCCGTGGTTAGTGCCACAGGAGCATACACAGATCTTCTAGATCTTCCGATCATCAGCACGTCAGGTCATTCGGGATTGTACTCTGACCTAATAGGTCAACCTGTCATAAGCACGGTAGGGCAAACTGGCAACTACACAGACCTACTAGGTCATCCCGTGATCAGTACGATAGGTCACTCTGGGTTGTACTTTGACCTAATAGGTCAACCAGCTTTCAGCACAGTAGGTCATTCTGGATTGTACTCTGATTTGGTGGGAGCACCAGCCTTGGCTCCAGTTGCGACAAATGGCACTTACGCTTCTTTGTACGGCACACCTGTCATCAGCACCATCGGGCACAGTGGGAAGTACAGTGACGTAATAGGCGCCCCGGTTTTGGGGATTGTAGCCACCTCTAACAATTACGGGGATTTGAATAATATGCCAGCGCTGGCTCCCGTGGCGACAGCTGGCACTTACAGCTCACTAACAGGCTTGCCTAACTTGGCACCTGTAGCTACAGCTGGCACTTATGCTTCCTTGACAGGTCAGCCCAACCTGGCGCCTGTAGCGACAGCTGGCACCTATGCTTCTCTGACAGGTCAGCCTAACCTTGCACCTGTAGCGACAGCCGGTACTTATGCTTCTTTGACCGGCCAACCAAATCTGGCAGCTGTAGCCACGTCTGGAAAGTATATAGATCTCAGCGCAACACCAGCATTCGCACCCGTTGCCACAGCTTGCACCTATGCAAGTCTGACTGGGCAGCCTAACTTGGCTCCTGTGGCTACAGCAGGCACGTATGCAAGTCTGACTGGACAACCTAACCTAGCTACGGTTGCCACGTCAGGGAAATACACAGACCTGACTGCGACACCTGCATTCGCACCTGTAGCTACAGCTGGCACTTATGCCAGTTTAACAGGGCAACCTACTCAACTATCGCAATTCACTAATAACATCAAGACATTCAGCACCTTGGCAACCCCAGGAACTCTAAATGTAGCCGGAGCATCTACTTTGGCAGCCACCAACATGACAAGTTCCAACGTCAGCGGGAATGAGGTTGTCACAGGGAATCTAAACGTTGCAGGAACCACCAACCTAGCAGCCACCACCATCTCTGGGTTGACCCTCACAGGCCTTGTGACAGGCACACCTTTGAACGGAGTTTACAGTGGCAGCACTGCTATCACCAACAGCAAGATTTGGTATGGTAAAGGGACAACCACATCTGGGCAGGCGACGTTTTACCCTACTACAACAGGCACATCTAGTGGGACGGCTTTGTTTACTACTTTGCTGAATGTACAAGCGAATGCAGTCATCACCACCAACAGCGGGGCTGCTTGTCCTTCTACCAGCATCAACGCAGCAACGACGACAGCTGTCACAGTAAATTGTATCTTGACTGGGAATCAAAATGCTGTCGCGAACGGTACAGTCATTTATTGCACAGTCACCGGGTATTAAATTCTGAACTAGGGATGTGACACCATGTCGGGCCTCATCAACCCCACGCCTGCCTTACAGGTCTTCAACTCAATGCAACAAGCGCCATACCTGAAAATCTTTTATTTCAGTGGTTCGGCGACAGGTGGCACTCTGACGGTGCACCCTACGAGCGATGCCACTGCTACAGGAACGGCGGTTTTCAGTAACATCTTCCATGCCACAGCTACACCTTGGGTAGCCAGCGGTGGAGCGTTGTCGGCTACACCTACCTTGATAGGTCAAAGCATCTCATCTGACTTCAAAACTGTGACATTCACCTTAGTCACCGGTCTGTCTTTAGATTCAGCTCCTGTCACTTGCACCGTCGTAGTTTACGGGGCACCTTGATAATTTTATGCCGTACGATTACCAGTTGCAATCATGCAGCGAGCATACGGACGTACCTCTTTCTCTGCACGTGGCTACCTCGGCACACACAAGACAAGCACCATGGACATGGGCAAACACGTGGCCATCAAGAGGAGCGGAGGTGCATCTGCCCCTCAGCCCTTCGACAGCCAGAACTGAACCATGGCGTAAGTTCTTATGCATCTACTATGAACAACTGAGATGAATCAGCAGATAGACACCAGTCTTGCGGGAGCTGATAATGGGTCCAGATCTGTGTACGCTAGACCGAACCAGAAGTTGGGTCAATTGACGAAGGCTAAGGATCTGCCGAGAAGCAAGGATGATTCGAACAAACCTTTTTATCACGAGCATGCTGTGCTGTCACAAGCTGCTTACGATCCAGTGAAGTTCAAATCGAATTATCAGCAGCTTGGTTATGAAATAGATCCTGAGCTGAGTCAACCTTCTAGAACCGTCTTTTACAACAAGTCAAAAAACAAAGCTGTAATAGCCTACAAGGGAACTGATCCTAAGCATGTGTCTGACCTGATAGCAGATGGTCAAATCTTCAATGGCATGGACGAGTATCTGAGCGGCAGATTCAGAGGTGCTGAAAAAGCATACAGGAACACAGCTAAGAAATACGGGAAGGAAAACGTACAAGTCACCGGCCATTCGTTAGGAGGATCCCAAGCTGTGCATGTTGGGAGAAAGTACGGGGTAGAAGGCACTGCTTTCAAACCTGGTAGCGGAGTGGCTGGTGCATTTAGGAGAGCGAGGGAGGACATTGGGAATGCTGCTAGTCACAAGCTGTTGAGCGGAATTCACAAGGTCTTCGGAAAAACCTTTTCCCCCGAGAAGAAGACTGCCGGTGTGCAAATAGTAGGATCCGCTTACAACCCTAAAGCAGCCATAGGCAAAGACAGATACGAAAATCTTTTTCATCATGCAGAGTACGGCATTTCTGCATTGTTTCATCTGCCTGGTAGCGAGAAGCGCACGTGGGTAAAAGCAAAGTATAAGGACAACCATACCATTAAGAATTTTGTGTAACAATAGTAGCAAGCCACAATGCCGCTTACTTCTAGGCCGCTGGCGTTATCGAAAGAGCGTAAGAGGCGTATGGCCCAAGGTGCACTCTTGCGTAACTCCTCCACTCCGACTAACCTCATCAACAAAACCGTTTTCGATTACCAACCCGCCTCAAGATGGTAAGCAAATGACAAGGGCCCCGCCCTAAGAAGGGGCGGTTAGGAAAGAAGAAAAGGAGACTAGTAGAAGCTCATACATTATCACATTTGCGTGGTAACGGAGCTGATTATTCACATTCCCATACACGTGTAAGACAGATAGACACCAGAGTCGGAGGTGCCGGCATACTAGGCGCACGCATCAAAACACCCAGCCACCATGGAGTCACTGTTCCTAGGGTGCCTAAAATGCCCAAACAAAAAGGCATGCAAATGCCCTTTAAGGCTCCAACGAGAAAAAGTCTAACGATAATGGGACCACAGGGACCTAAGGGTCAACCAGGGGATCCTGGCCAGAGGGGTAATAGAGGAAAGAAAGGAAGAGATGGGAAGGAAGGTAAAGGCACGGCAGGCATGGTGGCCAGGGCCCTTCAGGACCCTCGGGACCTAGCGGTGCTCAAGGGGGTATAGGCGCAACTGGCCCGAAAGGTGACCAAGGTGCCACAGGGATGCAAGGGTTGACTGGAGGTTACGGTCCAAAAGGCCCCGAAGGAAGGGCTGGTCAAAAGGGGCAGAAAGGGGATAAAGGAGACAAAGGGGCTGTTGGTGATAGAGGCGCGATAGGTAGGAAAGGGCTGAGAGGAGCACGAGGTGACAAAGGTGACAGGGGTCACCAAGGGATACGCGGTGGCCCTGGAGAAGCAGGTCTGAATGGGCTCACAGGCCCTATAGGTCCTGCAGGCCCGATGGGTTTCATGGGCCTAAGAGGTCCCTTAGCAGGCCCTCTCGTTTTCAAATCTGAGGGTAGAAAGGATAATGATACTGACATGGTGGTCAGAGGTGCTGACGTGTACAAGCGTCAAGCTGCACCACAGAAAGCACCTCCAGCTAAACCCGCACCTGCAGCTAGGCCAGCTCCTCCGCAGATGCCACCAAGACCAGCCGGCCCTAGGTACGGACCGTTTCACGAAGGTGCTGCTGGTCCTGCTCCGGCTCCTAAACCTAAACCTAAGAGCAGAAGACAAGAAAACAAAGAAGAACGGCAGGAGAGGAGGCAGGAGAATCACGGCAGAGCGAGGAGGGCACCTAAGAGAGATGCAACTGCTGACGAAGAAGCTGCACATGACAGAAAGAACATAGACGCAGCTGTGGCCAACAACAGGAAGACATCAGAGAAGAGAAAAGAATTAGCACAAAGGAATAGGGACAGGAAGGCTGCAAGGGAAGCAGCCAAAGGAGCCGTCCCAGCTGCTTCTGCCAACATCCCAGATCCTGCTGCTGCAGGACCTTCCAATCACGGGCATCATCACACAGGACATCGACACATGCATGACGATAATTTTCAGACGGGTTTGTGACACTTTTTATGTCTGATTGGTACAAAACGCTTTTGTAAACATACATTATCGTATGCCCGTTTTGCGAAGTCACGTTGCACTGCTCGAATTTTTTAGAACGCAAGCGACAGATGGCACCGAAGCGTCCAGACATGGTGAAGAAACAAGAAAGGGTGAAGAAGATCCTAGACGAACCAGCTGTGCAGGAAAAGATGAAGAAAAAAGTGGCTAAGAAGAGAGACAGGAAGTGCATAGAAGCAATTGTAAAGGCGGGAGGCGATGACAGCCACCCAGATGTTGTCAAATTCGTCGCAAAAAAGCCCAAGGGCGGAGAAAAGGAAGTCACATTCGTCGCAAAGCCTAAGTCAGTTCCAGATAAAAGTACCAAACCAAAAAGCCTTCGAGGTGGACACGCCAGAAAACCAAATGCACCAGTTGTTGCTGGCAGTAGCTAAGAAAGGAGGTGGTAAAAGTACGGCCGTCTGCAACTTGTTAGGTTTTTTGAAAAAAGATAAGTGCTTAGATAGACTATTTGTAATTACGTCATCATGGGAATCCAACAAACCTTTATTCGACTTCGTTGGATTGCCGATTGACAAAGAAGATGTATACGATCCGGATCATTGCGCAGCTGATACGATAGAAGACATACTGTCTAAGGTTACGCAAGAGACGAAGGAGTACGACGAGTACCATCATAAGATGTTATATATATAAGATGTTATAAGATGTACTTGCACAAGCAGATGAAAACCGCGTTGAAAAAGGTGAAGACTGACAGAGACATTGGGAATCTGGATCCAGCGTTGCTCATGGCTGCATACGACGTGGTCGAAAATCCCCCCCAACACAAATGGAACGGCAAAAGACCTGTGTTAGCCGTCTTCGTTGATGACTCACAGAGCACAGCCTTGTTTAGGTCAGCCAAGTTTCTTAACCTATGCATCAGACACCGTCACGTGGGTTCGTCCGAGAAGACTGGGATGGGAGTCAGCATGTTCATCTGTGTTCAAAATTATACAGCTCAGCACGGAGGTATTCCAAAAGCAATCCGTGACAACGTTTCTACGATGATGCTTTACAAGACACGAAGCAGCAACGTGCTAAAGACGATCATGGAGGACATCAGTGATCAGATCACAGACGAAGAATTCTTCTCTGTTTACCAACAAGCTTGCCAAGACGAGCATGATTTTCTGTTCATAGATTGGGCACCGAAAAAGCATAGGTTCAGACGTTGCTTCGATCAATACCTACCTGTATCATCTGACGCAAAGATAAATGGCGACAAGAGTAGAAGATCTGGTGCAGACCACCCCAGCGAACGCACAGGTGAAGATTCCAAGCAAGAAGGACCGCACAGCAGGAGCATGGCGAGTAAAATTAGTAGAGGATCTACTACATGATAAACACCGCCATTGACTTCGACGAGATTCAAGCTCTGAAATTCGGTAAGGATTATGACCCTGAGGAGCACGTGAAGGAGATTTTTCCTGCATTACAGTCAGATAGCGACGAGGATTCCGGCACGATCGTGACTAAGACAGAGTCAGGTGAGATACACGTGACAAAGAAGTCTAAGTTGAACGATGGAGAAGGAAAAGATAGGGCGGTTAGTCCTGAACAGCAACGCTCGCATGAACCCACTCAACAGCAATCCAGCCCAATGGCAGACTCTGGTTGACATGGGAAATCTCAGCAGCAATCAGGATGACATAATAACGATCGAGATAGATTACGTCACCCCCATCTTCTTGTCCTCGGACACTAATGGTCCGATCCAGTTTTGGGATTCGTTAGAGCTTGTGTTAGACTACATTCCGCAGCAGTATTCTTATGACAACGGTACTCAGACAAGCACCCAACACTTAGCTTTCATGGAGAAGAACTTCGGACAGACACAGAGCAAGACGTACACCCCTGTGACAGGTGGCACCATCTACAACCTACTTGACCCACAGAACCAATGCCGGGTCTGGAACTTCACTCAGAAGCCGAGTAAGATGGTTGTGAGGCCCGAGGTACTGCAGAACAAGCTGTGGAGTCTGAGGTTGAAATTCATCACCCAAGCAGAGCCTTCCAACGTGCTGACTAATTATGCAAACAACGGCATGGCAAGCACTAGTATTTTGCCTACTGCTATCAGTGATTACAAGATCGTTCTGTCTTGCAGCAAGTGATCATGATGAATAAGTGAACCCTGGATTCGGCGCTCTAGCAACAGGATTCATTGCGGATACTAAAGTGTCTCCTGATTCCAGCTCGTTAGCCCTTGTGAACCCTATCTGCACTTGGTAATTGGATACTCCTTGTCTCTACTCCTTGTAATTATCTTCGTAGTCCGCTGGCTGAACGAACAAAGAAATGCTTATCTCGTCGCTTGCTTGCACCAACGCCGTAGTAAAGACCGTCAAGACCTGGTTGGCGGTCTGGGTATTGTTTTGTACCGTTGTACATGCTAACGTGTTTGGGCTGCCCGTTACTAATCTTGCTTGCACAGGTATCTTAATGTACTGACCTGTAGCTGTATCCTGCACTGTCTGATCATTGCCATCCGTCAGATTCGTGGAAAGGTTAGTGATCGGAAAATTCTTACCGACTATTAGGTTACTGTAACTGCCGATCGCTGTATCGTATGTGGTAGTTGTGTCCCCTGACTTGCCCGGGTAGAATGTCTGCCCAACGAGACATGTGGCAAATACCGTCATGACCGAATCATACGGCACCGTAACAGAACTAGCCGCAAAGGTGGGAGAAGATGGATCGTCGCCAGGTACAGGCACGAAACTGTTTGTCATGTCTGTCGTGCACGTGACAGTCGCAGGTTCGAAACAGAAGTAATTCCATCCCGACTCTACGTTCTGACCCCCTAGCGAAGTAACTTGTACGTCGTAATACGCATACTGCTGCCCTGTTGGAAGAGCAGACCCGCAGGTCAACGATTGTGGGAACAAGATAGCCTGTGATTGCGAATCCACATAAGAAGAGACTCTTGACAATGGATCTGTTATAGCAAAATAAGGGATTCCCAAGTTAGCCATTTTACAGTTGACTAATAGTATTGCATAAAATAATAGTCGGATTTCTGCTGAGGAGGCAGACCATGCAACACTACAGGTGGGTTGTACACGTTGCGAGTGCCGTTGGGGTTGACAGGGGGGTGACCCATAGCCACCTTCAGACCCCCTATAGTACTCGGATCAGGGACTGCTCTAGGAGTATAATCGTTGCTACGGGAATCTAAATTGTGGTTTACGAAATCCCTCGTGTCGAACATCTTCCCGACACCAGCATTGTGCCTTCCGTACTTGTAATGAATAGGGTAACTGCTATCTCCATTCTGTCCTCCGTAATTGCTCCCCAAAGCCAATGTAGGGTTGTTGAGTTGACTGACGTATAGATGGGGTTCTTGTAGAACCCTTCGCTCTGCATAATAGGGTCTCCTAGGCAGGTTGAACCCACTGGAGTCTCCTTTAGTATAACCTCCCATTGTCGTTCCATTTCCTCTCTCTGTCCCCCCTTGGGTAGCGGATGGCTCGCCGGATGCAGTCATGATCACCGACTACTAAGTCAGCATAAAATCAGTTGACCACTGAGATTGTCCTGTCTCTAAACACCATCAGGGTACTTGTCATGTTACAGAAAATAGTAGGCCTGAATCCTCCACCACACATGGCCCTGAGCTTAGCCCACCAGCCCAGAGCATCTTGGGTCATGTTGACGCTGAAAGTGATGGGAATCAAAGACCCTGTTGTGTTAAGACCGGAAATCAAATGGTCTTTTCCGCCGTCATCTGCATGATGATCCAAACCAACAGCGAACCCAAAGTATGCTTGGGTGAACTGATCCAGCGACTGTACCGTTGAACCGTATGTCAAGGACAGAGCATTTGCATCAAACAGGTTCCTCATCAGATGCCAAGCATCGTGGACATCAGCCTGGAATTGCGGATACAATTTACTGTCGATGTTGAATTGATAATTCGCAGTCCAAGAGCCGGTAGACCCAAATGCGCCAGCACCATTGGCGATAGGCTGCTCCCCTGAAAGGAATGTATGGTACCAACCCAAGAAAGACTGAGGTGGGAAAGGAACAATGGCAGTACCGGTAGAAGCTGCTGTGCTTCCACTGTACAATTGTCATGTGCCCGTTGTACCAGCCACATCACCGATGGTTGGGTCAGCTCCCAGCTGTGGCACGTATCTGTTACCTGTGCCATCGGACTTAAAGCCCCCAATGGTACTAGTAGACTGGGAATCGTAATTCTGGGGTCTCAAAGTACCGATGATTCCATTCAAACTCTCTGTTCCCAATGTGAACTGTTGGTTGACATTTTGACTGGTTGTGTTACCCTCAAACCCTGACCAATTGTAAAAGGGAATGACAAGGGGGTTGTTAGTAGACATCCTCGCGTCTACCATGGCCCTGTAGCTCCCATCTCCGAAGCTAATACTCTCCATGCTCAATGATAGGTTCTGAAGCAAGTATCTGAAAAAAGAAGCATTTGAAGAAGGAAGAATGGTCGATGGTGCCAACTGGATCCTGATTTCGATGTCAGGCATCAAGTTTGTGTCCAAAACCCTCATAAACTGCCCTCCAGCCAATCCCAGCCATGAACTGATGGTGAGAGGAATCCAAGGGGAGTTCCCGGTAGAAGCGATGGTTTGAATAGTAGGGTCTGTGATAGCTGTCAGATAACCTGCGTGGTCGGTTGCGCGCATATCCATTTCTGTCCTGTGAGAAGGAATCTTGTTCGCAGCCATCAAATGGTAACAAGCACCGTAATCGTGAAGGGAACCTAGACCAGTCTGCATTCCGCCCATTGTGATATCGAATCTTCGGATGAATGATTGTGTGTATCTAGGCAAAGACACCTGAGCGGAAGCTGACCCAACATTGGACAACTGCGCTGAACACTTGAGATTCAGGGTATGCAGATCCAAGATGGAGTTAGTAGGCAACCTAAAGATCACAGTGTCACCAGCGTTGTATGTAGGCTTTGATTGTGGAAGAATACGAATAGTATTCTTAGAATACCCAACCATACGCTGGAGATAGTACTCGACATTGCGAGGTTGTGCACCTCCGCGTTCCATGATTGCAAGTACGGACAGAGAAGCGTAAGGTGACTACCTATTACATCAACATAAAAAAATACTACATCTCCCCCTTGAGCAGCAGCATCTTTAGAAGCTGTATCACTTCTTCGTCATCGGCAGTCTGCTTCTTCAATTCCGCTAGGGCCAGAGCAGGGCTGTCTTCTAAATGCTCTATCATCAACACGAGTGACCAATCGTTGTTCGGAACCAGTTTAGTAAGGAACTTATCCGTGACTAATACGTTCAGTATGTTGACGGTAGTCCTGCCCCTCTCGTAGATAGCGTTGATGCCGGTATTATCCGTATAACAAATCGTCCCACCAGCAGGCACCAACACGGGTATGT
>JAABUL010006378.1_pt1 | contig 13631 bp, 11 predicted proteins | sample 5559151 | NCBI WGS metagenome assembly JAABUL01 (sample SAMN10711876, study PRJNA513368) | rock metagenome | isolation source: Antarctica rocks | place: Antarctica: Victoria Land, Pudding Butte sud | reverse complement strand
CATACAATCTTCGTCCACTCCAGCAGCTTTAGAAGAGCATGCGGCCACCACTGACTCCCCAAGTCATGGTAGCCCAGAAAATGGATCGGACAAACCCATACAATCTCCAACAACTTCAACAATTGCGGAGCAGCAGGCACCCCGCACTGACTCTGGATATCAGGTTGCGTCAGCAGACGAATCGATTGACCCCGTACAATCTTCGCCTGTTCCGTCGACCTCAGGAGAGCAGGCGTTCACCGCTGATGCTGCAATTCAGAGTAGCCCAACACACGAACCCAATAAACCCACACAGTCTTCACCAACTCCATCGACTGCTATTGTGGAGCCGGCAGCTGGTAATGGCTCTGAGCTACAAGGGGCCTCGACAGACGAATTGATTGGCCCTAGCCAGTCTTCGTCAAACACCCCACTGGATTCCTACAACTGTCCGCCATCAAATACTACCCAGACACCAGCACCATCATACGACATCCCCTCACCCTCCCTCTCCCCCGATTCCTCCCACGACAATGCCAGACCCCGATCACATTCCATTTCCAATCTATCACCCACATCACCATCAACCCCTCGCACACCATCTGAAAACCTCAACATCGCGACGGCAGCGTCCACCCCCCAGGTAGGGCCCACGACTCCTCACACCTCACTCAAGCTGATCGCGTATCACAGCATGGAAATCCTATTCGCCCCTTCTCTCGTTCCTCATCTTCCCCGCCTAGCACAAAATCTCCTGGCTTTTCCTCGTCCTCGAGCCAAGCCGCACCCTGGATGCGAAGCGAGCTTGAGCATCTGAAGGCTGCTGGGGACGAGGGGGAAGGATCTCCTATGTCTTTGGACGAATTGAGTAAAGTCTATGAGTTGTTGTGCTGCTCGATCAAAGCTAACTGTCCAACTCGCCAGGCGCCTTCATCTACACCAAGTCGAAAATTTTTCAGTCCAGCAAGCCCTCACCATCTTCTAATACTGCACCTCCAACACCCTCAGCCTCCCCACCCAACTCCCCAACGCCCAACCCACCACCAACTCTTCCAAACATAACCCCCCTCTCCACCCAAACCCGAGACGAAACCACCCTATTCCCCCACGCCGCCCCCCCACTCTTCACCCCTGGCCAGCCTCTCTCCCCCCTTTCCTGACTTCCCTCGCCAAGTACAGCGCCGAGGACCAATATATATCCGATCGAGAAGAGATGGACACAAGTGGCATACAAGAAGCTCAAGTGAAGAAGCATCGAAGGCGGAAACCCAGACCTAAAGCTTCGCATTTCGAATCTGGGGGGTGGAGGTTGCGGAATGTTTTTGCGCAGAGTCGGGGCTTGGAAGGGGTTTTTGATGATGAGGGGGATAGGGGCGTGGTTTGTAAACTTCCGCCGTCGTCTGTGGGGGAAAGATAGGGGGAGAGTGCTGGTTGTTTTTTATGGATAGGCGTGCGGTTTGATTTTGCGAGATTGATTGTTCTAGTTTGCGAGGTGTATTCTCGATAGGTGTGGAGATTCATGGTTGAGATATAATGGGAGTTCTGGCTGTAATGTTGTTTCTTGATGCAGTGAGGTTTGATTCGTTTCGGCAATGCTCCTTTGCACGGCCCGAAGCTTCCTTCATGCTCACTGGGTAATAAGTTGCTATAGTAACAAAGTCGAGTTATCACTAGTGGGTTATGCGCTTGACGGATTTCCCAAAGAGCCGAACGGATCGATGTCAGCTTCACGTAACCCTGTTTGATTGTATTGAGGGTCGCTCTCACACTAGGAACCTCCCTCTTCGCGCGCCGGCAGCGCGAAATCTTCCATCTTTCTTGGGAAGACGATAGTCCCGAACTTCAACACATCCTCCACCCTCTCCTCCCTCCAAATATCCCACTCCGCCTCCGCTATTGCAAGCGCCTCCATCGTTTTCCTCGACAGCACGTCATCTTCGCCCATGATCCTGCCAGTCAGCTGAGCGAAAGCTTTCAGGATCCCCACAGTCTCCTCCACAGCTCCTTGTGTCCACAAAATCAAGCTCATCTGCAGCCCCTCTTCGTTGCAGACCTGCTTGCCATCATCGCCCCTAGCGCTACAGTACAGCTGTTCCAGAACGCCGATGAATATTTTCATGTACTTGTTTGCTTTGGTCTCATATCCCGCTTTTAAATGCGCCTGGGGGCAGTGGCAGTGGTAGAAGCGGTAGAGTAGGAGCGCTGCGTGTAAGGAGGATAGGCTGTTGGTGCCGAAAACAGTTTGCGCTGTCTGCAAGGTCTGGAGGAGCGTTTGGAGGGATTGATCCGGGTGGCCTTGTAGGCGTAGAGAGGTTGAGAGCGTCTTCTTGATCCACACATACGCGCTCTGTAGGTCTCTGGCTAGATCTTGATCTAATTTGATAGGGTTGACAGGCCCGGCCGTACGGGTTTTGTAGAATGTCTGCTTGACAATTCGCTCTGCTTCTTCTGGCCGACCCAGCTTGTTCATGATGATGGCGTAGTCGAGGCTTACGTAGTGAGCTTCGGGGCTGTTGTTGTCGATGGATATTATCTGGAGGCATGTAGAGAGCATGCTGGAAACATCTCCGCTGGCTGCGTGGCGGCTCCCTTCGATCAACAGTTTACGTACCTGCAGCAACTTGTGATCAGGTTGCGAGATAGAGTCTATTGGGAGGATGCTGTACATCGTGAGGAGATCGGCTTCGGCTACTCTTCCATGCCTATAGTGGATTCGGATGAGGGTGCTGAGGAGATCGAGAAGATATTGGATACGAATTGGCGGCGTGATTGACACGAAGACCTCATTGATATATTGAGGTTTGAAAATGAATTCTTCCGTAGCTGGCTCTGTCTCTGGAGGAAAGCTGGCATTCTCGTTGTGTTTCTTCTCGGTCGTCTGCAAATTGACGGTCGGTGATTCCGGCGGAGGTGGTTTTTTGTCATCAAATACTCGATTGCTTGAGACTGGTTCATTGGTAGTTGTACTCGACGAATCATGTTTTTCTTTATCATAGCTACCTTCCAACTGCTTCTTGTTCAAAACTTTCTGGCTGATAGTTATATTTATAGACTCTTGAATAGCCTGTTTATCTGTTGGAATCAAGTCTTCTGCCCCCAATGACCCTGAATCAACTATTTCAGTTAGAGCCGTCGTCAGGGTATGCAGGGCCATAAGACCATCTTGCTTGACAGGATCCTCACTCGGCCCTAACGTTTGAGGCCTGGTGATGTTGCTGGAAAAACTTTTCTGTTTTTGATCATTGCTCGCGTGCTCATATGCTGCTTTTGCTAAAGGGGTCATTTGCTTTAGCAAATGGCGCAAATAGATTTGATCGGAGGTATCATTAGAGGAGGTGTATTGGACCGTAGATGCCTGAACGTCGATAAGTGATATCATAGCAACGACGAATAAATATTCTTGATCTTCCATGTCTTCCTCCAGGACTTGTAGAAACTCTTTGGAGTATCTATATAACTCATCCATCGCGCCGTAATTCTGCCATGCAAACCTATAGTGGGTCTGAAGTAGAGCAAGGCAATGAATAACGCAATTGCGTTTCCGGCTATCTGCTGGGAAGCTCTTGAGTTCCTTCATCTGCCGCATTTGTTCGCGGACGTGCGGAAAGTGCACCATATCAGCATCAGCAGTCACCGACAATTCGATAAGCCAACCAAGGCTTATTCCTTTCCAACGCCATTGGTTCTCAATGTTCATTCTTGCCCGACTGAGGTAATGCACCAGAGGATGGAGGGAGATCGTCTTCTTATCCGACTCAACCTTGACACGAACAAGTGAGAACGATATAAGCAACCGAACGGCTTGCAGTACGCCCTTTTGATCCGCTATGACCTCTTTACGAAAAAGAGTCAGTCTTGCGTCAGTGGACGTGAGCAAATCCTCCGGTACACCCCCCGCATCCAGGAACCCGATGAAGCACAACAATTTTGCAGCGTCCATATTGCGCTTCACAACCGCTTTGAATGATAAATTGAACGTTTCGAGCACTGACTCTTTATGCATAGAGATTGCTGGTGCTTGCTCCAATGTGTCACGCTTGCTACTCTCAAATTGTTGCAGATAGTCTTGGAGAGTCCCCCCAACGGAATGTATATACGCCCCGGCATGCTCGATGGCAAGTGCAAGGTAACCTAGTCGCTTCGTGATCTCGGTGCCAGTGACCTCTTCCATGGAGGTAGGGTGCTTGATGTCGGCTCTACTAAAGAGGAGCGCAACAGCGTCCTCTGCATCCATTTCCCCCAACTCAATCGCTATCCCAAGTGCTGCAGCCTCTCTATTCCGACTCGTGATTATCACACTTCCCTTGTTAATCGGGGGTATCACGGATTGAATGTTTACTTCATCAAGTTGGTCCGCGTTGTCGATCACCAAAAGCCAGTCTCCCTGCTCGTGATCCGTAAACCAATTCCTGACAGAGTCTATGACTGTCTGTTGATCCCCACCGGACGGAACGGCCAGACCAAGGTATATCGCAATTTCTGCAAAAGGTTTCCTCAAGACCACTTCGCTTGAAGCGGTCACCCAGAACACCGCAGAGTATTTTGATTGACTTCGAAAAGCGTAGGTTGAAACCAATTGGGTTTTACCAGCACCTCCAGGTCCCCAGACGACTACCCTCCGCTGCTGTTCATTCGAAGTTGAATCGTCGAGGTTGGTTTTCAAGAATTGCAATTCAATTTCTCTACCAATGAAAGAGGTGTGGGAAATATAGGGGAGTCGGCATATTCGTTTTGCTTTGATAGCAGGACTTGCATCTGACAGTGCATTAGGTTCTGTGCAGGACTCGTGCTTCACGAAGCGAGACCAATGGTAGGTTTCAAGACTCACTATCTAGAGTACTCCCAGCTAAAGGTCTGTCACGCTTGTGATCTTGCTGACTATCGATGACACACCTCGCAATCACCCTGGACACTGTTCTATATCCCTCGTCATTCGCATCGCTAAACCGAGCCATTTCCATATGATTTCCCCTAACAGTCTCCACGATTTCCAAGGGATGGCCGAGCTTAGACGAAAAGTCACTGACCACCTTGCCGCTGAAACCTTTCAATCCAGTAAGTCCCGACCCTTCTTGAAACGAGTACACGCTGAAGTCACTGAGTTGCACCATCTTCATGAATTCGGTATTGATTCTGTCAAGAAGTTCGTTCTCCACTTCTAGTGAGGCTAGAAGGTGCTTGTTCGTATCTCGCAGAGAAGCAGCGGCTAGCCGGATTAGTGTCTCGCCCATTTCATTAGCCATCTGGCTTCCACGGTGCGGAACACCCAGGAAAACCACATGTCTTGTGTGATGGTGCAATTGCCGGTATCTTGGACTTAAGTGCGACTTTGACCAATGGAGACCCTCTTTCACGAGGATACCACCGAGGCTATGTGCGATAAAAACGATCGGCTCGCCTTCAACCTCTCGTTCTAGCTTCAGCATTAGATCTTGTCCATGCTGGGTGATGTTATTCTTGCTGGCGCCTTTAAAGAGGCCTCCAACAACGTCGGCATCGTAGCCATAGGTCAGAATTCTCGCGTCTGAGATGGTTCGCGGAAGCAGATCTCGTGGCCAGTAGGTCGCTGCAGGAGCAGACACTGCTGACCCATGCTCCCCCCTAACCAATGCTTCGGAATTTTTGTGGCTACGCCAGCTGAGGAAGCGGCTGGAGGACTTCACTTTCCCCCCGTCTTCTTTTTGCGGGGAAGGCTCTTGTTCCCACGTGTGTTGTGGGTGTCCGCGAAGACCATGGATGAAGACAATGCTATAATAAATCGACTTTAGCACTTGATGTCCGCGGGGAGAATATGGGGCTGGAGCGCGCGATGTTATAAGTGCATCGGCCTGGATAGAAGAGCGGACGAAAGATTGCTACTTACTTTGCTACTGGCCTCTGACCATCTTTCTCACCAGTGGCTAGCACAGAGAATCCCAAACGATGGACAACACCGTTGCTCATTGCTAACGATGCGAGCAAGAATGCCAGATGAAGTTCATGGCAGAGGAAGTAAGTCTGTGGTTGTTTCGGACATAATCGCGAGCTAATCCAGACCTCAACTAGATCGAATGCCAAATACTTGAGACCGCGGTCTAGACGCTCTAGGATAGCCCTTTTCCAACCAAAACCCAATCGACTAGTAATATTATACTAATGTATACTTGATAGGATAGATCAATTGCTTACTAGGAGCACGTTCATGTCAAACGTCACCAACCTTCTGAGGTTTACCCGGCTACTGTTTAATAAAACACTTATAGCCCTTACCTATGACAATCATTGCATAGGTAGAGGCTTCAAACCGTCACGATCTCTAAGGAAGTGCTCCGAAGGGTCCTCAATGCTCCATGTCATGTTATTGATACTTAGAGGTGTCGTGGGCGGCTACCACCGGATAAACCTCGGATGGTCCAGGCATGGGGAGAGCGCAGGTCTATTAATAGCCAGCCTTTTCCTTTTCCGTTCTTGTTTCAGTCGCGCTGCACGCCCTCGCTAGTACAATCTGACTTCCTACCACGCTTTCCAATTGCGGACGTGATGGCAAATCATCACACGAGTTTCGCCGCTCCTGGGCATGCCACCTTACCTATTGAGGTTCATTGGGATGGAGATTGTGAAGTAGAAGTTAGCTTGGGAGGACCATGTTTTCGCCTGCAGTCAATCTCCCCCTGACATTTATATCGAATAAACTTGAAGCTGTTTAACAAGAGTGGCCCTTGATCGGCATCAACTTCGTTGGGGGAACGTGATGACTGACTCGGCCAATTGGGTTCATCGGATTCGGTTGACCATACTCTTTGACTGAGACAAAGAGCACCGCAAACAGCTGAAAGGCAAAGCTTCTGTATTGGCGACCCGGCAATGATCTCAAGATTGAACAGTATCGCACCTTTCTGCCTCTTCCAGCCTCTGATCATTCTCAGGCCCTTGGACTATAGGCTCAGAATTGAGAACCAAAGCGGCTATGCTCCGGCTTGGAGCTGCCCTCACTGTGGCAGCGGCGATATCCACATCGCTCGCCACGGCTGAAGAAGACCGAGTCAGACGTGTTCTCCCCGGTTGGGGCGATAGCATTTCGTCGCTGTTCTTGCCTTCTCGGAGAACCTCACCAGAAACGGGGCTGACACCTCTCAACAGCCTCCACCCCCCTCATCCAGACAACTGTTCGACGTGTCTGTTTGCCAGTGGAAATGACGGATCACCAGTGTTGGTAGGACAGAAGTTGCCACATACCAACTACAGTCATTTTAAGCTACTGCTAGTACCTGAAAATTCTCGTATACTCGCAACGGATCCATCATCTCTCAGAATCGGCTCCAGATGGTTCTGGAGTACCTTGTGGGCCATCTTAATAGCGGCGATTTCGGCAATAGTGGCGTGGGGCCTCCTTAGCTTGCGAGAGACCCACCTTAGGCATGGTCGTCTTGTAGTGAATGGAGCCACTCCGGTAGACGCAGCATCGGCGAATAAGGACAAGGGAAATGACTCGGTGGTTGGCCAACAGGAGAATCACGAGCATGAAAAGACTTTTTCAGAGTGGCTGGCCGCTTCACTGCTCAGAGGGCACCTAAATGTGCTTCTAAGATGGGAGCCTATCTCTGGCAGCAAATCGTTCGACAACCCGTTCGCCACTGACGATCAGACTGTGGAAGGGCGGCCTCAAGCAAACGATAGAAAGGACAATGATACTGCATGGATCGAAAGAGATGAGGTCTTCGAAGCAGACCACGAAAAGAATGTGTCTGACCTGGAAAACGTCATTGAGCGATCTCTAATAAACGCTGCTCTGCAACAAAAGAGAATAGCCCTCACGAAAGAAAAAGACGTCGAGATCGAATCTCTTCGAAGAAAGCTCGATTTCACAACCGGAAAATTTCGAGAGTTTTAAAGGGAACATGAAGAATGTCGTACGAGGAATTCTCTCCACGAGAAACAGTAGTCTTTCTACAGCGACAATCAAGGGCCTCGAAGTTGGCAAACACCATGTTGGAAACAAGGGGGGAAACCGGTCACATTGCCTTTCAGGACGGTAGCGGGACGCATTTGAAATTGATAATGCTGTAATTTTCTCATGGCACGGCTGGTGTGCAATCAACGACTATGCTTAGATCTTCAATTTTGAAGTAGATTTATCTGTACACCCCAATGTCTCACTCCTGCTTTGTTCTCCGGCAAGGAACCGATGAATCAAAATTGCGGGTCCTGAGACAAAGCAGGCAACCGCGTCTTTCTCGTCTTGCCGGTTGCGGCGAATGTCAAGCAAATGCAACCTGTCACCTGCTGGGATATAGATGATAATGCTTTGGTACAGGCCCCACATTCTTCTATGTTGGAGATAGGGCACCCAAGTGTAGCCCGGTATAGCTCGTACCGAATAACGTTAATGATGACTTACAGAGGTCATCAAAAAGCGATTACGTCTTTGCTGGCTGCTTTGGGGCTGGGTGGAGCGGGCTACGGGACCCATAAATACATCAAATACAACCGAAATCACACAAATTCGCTGGCAACACGATACCAGAATGGGTCTTCCACCGTTTCTGTCCCGCGATTCATAGCAACCCCAGATTCGAACACATACACGACGGATCCCAATCCCAGTCCGACCGAGGTTCTCATCGAAGTTGAGAGTCTGCCGTCTGTTCCACCAAATACAGCATTTCGAAAGCAGGGTTTCGGCGGCTCCCTCCTCCGTTCGTCTATCATCGTCGGATTAGCGTCTATCTTTTTCCCAGCGGTTCGCAATGTGAGCGCTCTTGGCTGGGTACTCTGTGGGCTTGCTTTGCTCGTCACGCTGTATGCGGTGTTTCAGACCGAAATTACCAAGTACTTACGCAACTGGCCGGTCCCCCAACATACCATGCAGATGAATATACAAACGCAGACTGACGAAAAGTACGTTGAGGTTGCGTCATTGCAGTCTGACTTCGACGCCGCCAAGTCTATGATTGCCGCTATTCATCAAGCTTTAGACCCAGAGTCTACGTCGCCCAAGACCAACGTTTTAGACCTGGTTAGAAACCTTGAAAGAAGTCGAAAGCTTAACGACAAGCAGCACAGAGACAAGGCTTCTCGAATTGAGAAGGACCTCGTCAAGGTAAAGGCCAACCATGAACAATTCGAAAACCGCATTCGGATGCTCGAGGAGACCAATCGTAGTCTTGAGAGTGATCTCAAACAGTCTGAAGATGAGATCGGTCGCTTGATCGAGCAACGTGAAGCTGATAAAGCGAATTACAAGCGCAAGAAAGAGCATTATAAAGCTGTCGCCCATCACGCGGCTAATGCGAACAATGCGACCAAAACTACCGAACAGACCACCGAAGACTCGTTACAGAAGAGGCTGCGTGAGGTAATGGCTGATCATAATAAGAATCTGGCAACTCTGCAACAGGATAACGACTCTCTTCGATCGAGGCTTACTATTGCGAGACAGCACCAAGAGGGAATGGCGCAGAAACTCGCAAAGTTCGATCAAGAGACAGTCCAGCAGAACATGGCCATAGAGGCCGAAGTCAAAAGGCTGCGTGCCAATGAGAATGCACAGCTCTTGAGGACTCAGAAGCTTGAAGATGCATCTGCCGAGCGGGAAAGGAGATTGAGGGATCAATTGGAGAAGGTGCAGAACGAAAAGATGACGGAGGTGGATAGGTTCGAAAAGAAGATCAGGGCTTTGAGAGAAGAGACGAAGACTCTGGAGGATGAAAATAACGTAGCTTTGGGTGACTTGCAAAAGCACGTTCAAGACCTTGAGCGGAAACTCGATAGGGCTACGCATGAAAGCAATAGCACAGCCAAGACTGAAAATGAGGCGCTGAAGACCTCGGTGTCCGCTGCACTGCAGAAGGAGACTGCATTGGCGAAAAGTAACTCGGAGCTTCAGAACCGCCTCCAGAAGCTAGAGACTGAATTGACCAGGAAGTTGGAGGACAAGGAGACACAGTTACAACAAGAGAAATTGAAACACGATAAGCTCAGAGACTGGGTGAAGTCAAAGGTGAAGAAGCCAGTGCAAGCAAACACAACGAAGCACCTCGCCATCGAGAACAACGAGTTCAACCAGCGATCTCCCGCAAGTGGAACAGCTAGTCAGGATGCACGGCCTCAAGAGGAACAAGCCCATAACAAGGGCAGCCACCCGCAGAATATGGATGTGTTAGGATCAGTAGAGCCGCAGCGTACCACGGCACAGACGGACTTTACAGTCACCCGACCTGAGCAGGAAGATGTACCAGCCCTTCAAAAGGAAACCCATTCGCCGACGCATACGCCAGATTCTCTAGCTGATACACCACTAGCTAATACAGGACGCTCTCCGGTCGATCAGCCAACCGGCTCTCAGAGTCAAGATGTACAGTCCGTAGATGACCCAGCTAGTCACATACAACAGGAACGACCAGTAAAGCTCAAAGCACAAGCAGACGAGTCGAGAAGAGAGACGGCAGGATCATCTCTATCAACGACGAAGGATCCCGCGATCAATATGACAAATCCTTTGCGGAAACAACAAATTTTCAATAAGCTGACAACCAGCATCCCGGGATTGTTTCCAACGGCACCTCAGGCAGATTCAGCAGATTCAGCAGATTCAGCAGAAAACTTGCCTGCGCCAAAGTCATCAGATCCTACCGAGCCTCCGCCCATACTGCTCAACTTCGATCCGGTGGAATTCACCGCATCAGTCCCTCCAGTACCACAGCCTTCTACGCCAACTGCACAATCTCCTCACAGCACCGACCCCTACCAATTCACCTCGACTCTTCCAGCAGAGCCAAGATACTTTGAAACACTTTCAAACGGTAGACGAAGTACCGAGGCCGAGATAAGCACCAGGCGTAAGATTCAACCCCGTCGACGGAATCAGACGATCAACAATTCACACCAGATAACACCTCGGAGCCAATCCACGTCATCAACTCTACAATTCGACCCACAAGCGCTGTTAGCCGCTATGACTCCTCCTGCGGCTGCCGCTACACAGCCAGACGCGCTTGCGTTATACGATCAAGGGAATGCCCTGGCGAAGGTATGTCATTGGGTTGACGACAGACATTATTCACCAGCGCTGACGATTCTCCAGCTTTTTACAGAACAAGCAGGGGCTACAACTGGAGCAAAATCGCCTAATGCCCCCCCTGTCCGACCAAACATCTTCGAAGGCAAAATGTTCGGTAAGTGTGCCGTTCCTTCGTCCAGAATCTGCTGATATAAGTCTTAGACATCAACGTGCCACCTCCCTCTAATGGAGGCACAGATATGGCCAGCGCTGATGCGCAGTCCACGCTCAAAATCGGTAATGATGCTGAAGAAGATATCGTGGATTGGGACGATGGGCTGTAAGTCGTATATCTCTCACAGCCACAACCATACGCATCTCCCTTGCTTCCCAGCCATTTTTCACTACGACGCGGTAGTAAAGGTATCGTTATCCACGTTACTTTTGTTGTTTTCGAGATAATACAAGCAAATGAAAGAATGGAAGGTGTAGTAATCAGACGATACACCCCCTACATCAAGGGCAAATTGCATCCCATCCAGTCTCGTCTATGACTTCCCAATCAAACAATAGCCAAAATAGGCCAAGTATACTGTTCAACAAACTCCTAAACTGCAAAAAGCAACATAGCTAGCTTAAGCCAACGCCCCCGTTCTCTGCTCCTACCTAGCAGAAGTGACCCTATTCCCCCCTAGGGAAGTCCTACTACGTCACCCGCGCGCGAAGCGTGAAGGCGCGCGGGTGGCAAAATTGCAAGTGTTGAAGCCATTCACTCAAGTGAGGTGAAAATAACCAACCCCCTCTTTTTCCAAATTTTCACCTACAACAAAGTTGAATCATCCCATGTCAATGATGTCCTTTGGCGATAACTGCATACAATCTCCAATTGCATAGTACGTACAGACGAGATTCCGCTGCCCTTGGGTCGCGAATGAGACTGTTTTCGTTGAGCTGATTGGCTGCAAAGGCGTCATGTATACCTTCCTCCCCCCTCCCATACCACCAAATCCGGTCTCGTACCGTTGCGATTCAGACGTTTTGGGCTACGCCATCCTGCTGCTGGTATCGCTGTTAGCCGTTTCGAACTCGGGGAAGCTGCGGACGCTGCTCTGTCGTTTGGTGTGGGGACGCTTGTTGCGCTGTGATGAGGTGAGATCGGACGATATTGAGGCTGAGGAGGAGCGGGGGAGGGATGTTGTGGCGCTAGAAGATACGGCGGAGGTCAGAGATGGACGTATCGGTGAGCTGGAAGGGGAGGTTGAAGAGCTGAAGAAGCGTTATGAGAGGGAGCTTGAGAACGAGAGGAGGCGTCATGGGGATGAGATTGAAGCTCAGAAGAAGCGGTATGAGACGGAACTCAAAGAGCAGAAGTATCATTACATGACCAAGCTCATGGACTCCGAATCCTCACTCAACACCATCACCCTCAAAGCAGCCGCAGACATCGCCAAAAAGGACAAAGAGATTAGCACCCTCTCCAACAAATGCCGTCAAGCGCTCGATCCCCACTACAAATACCCCGACACCATCACCATCGCCATGATAGCCAGCTGGGGTGCCCGACGCGCCGAAACCATAGAAAAGAAGCTCAGAAAACGAGAGAGAGCGCTCGCGGACGGGTCTTTGGCTATAGCGCTGGAGAAGACGAAGAAGGCAACGGGGGATAGGATACGTGCGCTGCTAAAGCAGATTAGAGCGAGAGATGAGCGGATTGTGGAGCTGGAGTCTTTGGTGAAGTCGCTGGATGAACAGGGCTATATACTTATGGAGATGAATATGGACAGCAGCGAGATGCTTGCACGTACGAGAAGAGAGTTGAGGGAGCAGAAGAGCGTTCGTGAAGAGTTGGAGAAGGTTGTTGTGCTGAAGAATGAGAAGCTTGAGGTTGCTGGGGATAAGGCGTGGGCGTTGGGTGTTCAGCTCCGAGAAGCCAGCGTTGAGACCGCGATTCTGAAAGCCGACATCGTCGCTGCGGGCGAAAAGTACGAGGAGCTAGCGCACCATCATAGGGCGGCGGAGATAACAGTGGGGAGGCTCCGAGAGAAGGTCCATGATGTGACGAGAGGGTACAGACGCCTTTCGAAGGAACTCGACAAGCTACCTGGTCGGAACCACCATCACTGGAGTGATGGTAGGCAAGCGGCATGGCTCAGGGAACAAATAGACCTAGAGTTGGGCGCCCGCGAGGGGCAGGAACCGGAGGAAGAGGAGTCGGCATGCAATCATGTGGAGGAACTCGCAGCTGCTGCTACTAGAGAAGGGGAGCTGGTTGGTCGCATTCGGGCTTTGGAAGCTGAAATTGTGGTCTTGAAGCAGCAATTGACCAAAGAGTCCAATACGGTGTCTAAGCATACGCAGACGGAACCTACGCCACCTCAGCCATCTTGCAACCATGAAGGAGACTTAGCAGCAGCAGCTGCTAGAGAAGGGGAGCTAGCTGGTCGCATCAAAAAGCTGGAGTCAGAGAATGCCGTCCTGAAGAAGCAGTCCACCACCAAGTCCAAAGCGGTCTCTAAGCGCACGCAGACAGAACCAGCAAAGCCTCAACCACCTTGCAACCATAAAGCCGACTTTGCAGCAGCTGCCGTCAAGGAAGGGGAGCTCACTGGCCGCATTAAAACGTTGGAGTCAGAAAATGCCGCCATGCAGACACAACTAACCGCCAAATCGAATA
>JAABUL010006376.1_pt1 | contig 13636 bp, 18 predicted proteins | sample 5559151 | NCBI WGS metagenome assembly JAABUL01 (sample SAMN10711876, study PRJNA513368) | rock metagenome | isolation source: Antarctica rocks | place: Antarctica: Victoria Land, Pudding Butte sud | reverse complement strand
CCAGTGCCGGTCCCACTACGCTACTTCAATCCTGTCTGTGCGTGCATCGGTGCTTTTGCCTGTCAACTGTGTCTGTCTGTCTGCACCTCTGCATGTGTCCGCAACCCATTGGCGGATTTTGTTGTGATGAGCTGCAAATGCTGTCACGTTTTGCAGAGCGCCAAATCCTGCTGTTGACTGCTGCAGGTGTTCTTCTACTTCCTCATGGGTGAGTCATGCAGACACATCGAGCAGCGTGTCTTCCTTGACGAATGCACTGTACATGTGGATGATACACATGCTGACCCCTGCAAAGCGTGTTGCGTGCCAGGTCTTTGTCTGATGTTGGCAATGTGCTTCACCTGGTATGGTGGCTGTACTGACCCTGCATTTTCTGCAAGTACCGCAAATATGCTCTCAGTCTGTTACTTGTTGATGCCATCTGACTGCTGCCAACTTGGTACAGTGCGAGCACAGAGCATTGATCCTGTCAGGTACGACGTGCCCCTTTTCTGTGCTGCAGTCACAGCTATCATTGTCTCAGGCCAGCTCATCTTGGGTGGATCTGCAGTCATTACAGCGCTCACAGGTAAAGGCTGCACATGCAGCATGCACGAGTTGCATGTGGCAAGCTTACCTCTCCACAAGCTTTGCGTGATGTCAACATGTAGACTACACAAGTCATGATCCTCGGTCAAGTACCTTTGAGCTGAAAGCCTTCGTGTGTTTCACACACAATCTGGCACTGCACCAATCGAGCAGAGGCCTGAGTGGGATGCATCAGTGCATATACACATCACACGATGTGTGCTGGAGCAGCATGTGGCCAAGGTTGTGCATCCTGACCGGCAAAATGTGCTGCAGGCATGAACATCTATGCAGCGATCTTCATCATTCCATTCACAGTGGTGCTGTACACATCTACTGGAGGGTTGAAGGTGATCTCCTTATTGCGCAATTGCATCGGTCGTCATCAGCAGGATGCAGCAATGCCACTCCACCTGATGCTTCACAGCATCTGCTGCTTCAACGCTGTCTTGTTTCAGCGCATGCCTCACTGGCTTGCTGATGTTTTGAGTTTGTCAGCAAATTCAAGGACATCGCATGCAGCTGCAGCAACCCTGCAGGCATGCCAAAGGCCTCTGTTGACATGACTCAGATTGCATGACAGGAGCTTGACATGATTTGTGTGACCTGCAGGCAACCTTCACATCATCCTATATCCACACAGGTGACCTGCCCACTTGCATTCTTGCTTGCCTGTTCACCAACTTTACCTCACTACAGTCTGTGGAAGCACTGTTGTAGGAGCAATGACAGATGTTGACTAGTCATCTGTCTGCTGCATCTGCATATTGAGAAGCTGAGACACACATCAACTGAGAGATCTCCTTCACACAAAATCTGTCAGAAGTCTCTGCTTTGACTCAGTGCACATGGCCAGCATGCACAGCAGTTTCTTTCTGCCAGTGAAAGAAAGAAGAAAAGAAGTCTACGCCGGCAGGCGTCATAGCAGGAGCCTTTAGAACTGGGAGCAGCCCGGGTTTGCTGCCTAGGGCAGCAAGCAAAGCCTTTCTGCCAGTGTCAAGACAGGGCTTGATGGTGTCCAAAGCTGACAATTCTGACATTGCCTCTTGCTGTGCAGTGATCATCTTCATCGTACTGCTGATCTTCATGTTCGTCACCTACTGCACCAGCAGCAAGATCGGCAACATTGGTGTGATGTATGACAACCTCACAACAGTCGCTAAGTTGGGGCCTGTGAGCGGCAACCGCGGGGGGTCCTACCTGACATTCTGGTCCATTGCTGGCCTGAAGTTTGGCATACTACAGACTGTGTCTTGCTGGGGTATGATGCTGACCCCAGTCTGTGTTTAGCTTGTCTGGCGTCATTGCTGGTTCAAGATATCTGTCTGTTAGAACTGCCTGCCTGCCTGCCTGCCTGCCTGCCTGTGCATCTGTTTGTGGCCACCTTCCCTGCTGCTTTGCCATGAGTATCAGCTCATCTGGGCTGTGTGCCCTGTAAAAGCATCTCGTCTGCAGCCTGTGCTTCACACTTACTGCTCATGAGTGGACAGAGATGAGAACACACTCGGCCGGACAGAGAAGAGAATACTCGGCTGGGCAGAGTTGAGAACACCCGGGTGCAGAACTGCACCAGACCCGCACCAGAACCCACATTCATAGGGCACTTCAGCTGTCAGCAGCTGGTGCATCATCTTTCACTCTCAGAGGCTGTGACCGTAACCTGACAGTGTTGAAGTGATCAAATGTCTCAGCATCACTTCCGTCAAGACATCTATTTCTGGAAACCACATCTTTGCCTGACCTGGCTCTTTAACGATCAGCTTTCATGCAAATGCAGGAATCACCATCGTGGACCAGGCCTACTGGCAGAGTGCCATTGCTGCCCGTCCTAGTGCCGCCTACAAGGGCTACATCCTTGGTGGACTCCTCTGGTGCGTCTACTATACATGCCTGGCTGCTTGCTCTGCTCACCTGTACCTGGCTGCAAGCACTGATTAGGCGCCACACACATCAGCTTGGCATGTAGTCACAAAATGGCCTTCAGCTGCAAAATGTACAAGCACGTCTTAGGAGCCCAATGACCGTGACATTGCAGGGCAACAGTGACTCAGCAGGGTACATGCACCAGCAAGATTAGACAGGGTCTTACTTGCAAATGAGCCATGCCTTTGCTGCAGGTTTGGGATCCCCTTTGGACTGGCAACATCCCTAGGGCTGGCTGTAAGAGCCTTGGACCTGCCCTTGACCATCACAGAGGCTGGAGATGGTGAGTCCACTCCCCAGCCATGTGCATGCATTATCATGCTTACCTGTTAGCAGTGCATGCTGCGAGTGACAGCAGTCCTTATCGATGTCACAAGTTTGCATGCGCCATGCATGTGGTCAGCCACCCCTTCCTCATGAGGTCTTGGCGTCACATGGCCAAAACCGTCTTGGACCGAATAGCACATGACAGTCAGAAGGACAAGGACCCGTACACAGATGTCATGACCGTATACATATGTCATGACCGGTCAGCAGCACGCTCCTACACTGCCTGTGTGAAGATTGCACAAATCTGCACCACATTCAGAGTGCAGCAGGCAGGACACAATACACTTCAGCAGCAAGAACAGCAGCTGCTGCAGTCATGTTACGTGCTGTTGTGGTTTGGCAGGTCTCGTCCCCCCGGCAGCTGCTGTGGCTGTGCTGGGCAAGTTTGGCGCCATCCTCATTGTCATCATTGTGCTCATGGCCATCACGTAAGCTATGCCACTCTCTGTCTCACTTACAATGCAGCAGCCCTGTGGCACCTCATCATTGCTGTGACGCTACGCTGGACTTACCTGACGAGGCTGCACTGAGTCCCTTGCTTTTGAAGTGTCTGTGCTCACTGAGGGTCAGAGCACTTTGTGCTGCACATCATAGCATGGCAATACTATGCCGAATAACCTGCGCCCCTGCTGGGCGTTTTGTGTGTATCAGGTGTATTCAACTAGCAGCGTAATCTAGCAGCTGCAGCAGCAGCATATTGGCAGTGTGTAACACTATGCGGCACTATGACCAAGCCTTGCGTAAAGTTGATGCTGCGCACATTATCAGCTGCATACAACCTTCTTCTGTCTGACGTCTGATACTTTTGCAGATCGTCAGGATCTGCTGAGATGGTGTCTGTCAGCTCCTTGGTGAGTCATCTTACGTTTTGATTTTGTTATATTGAGCTTGAATCATCTGGCATCTGCATTGCTCGTGGCACTAGATGTTGACTTCATGTGCATGACATGCTGTTACCGCTTTCGGCTAGCAGTTCCTCTGCACTATGCCAGCCCAAGGCTGCCTGTTTTGTTGCTGCGCAGCCTAAATGCGGTCTAGAGCACAAGTCTTCAGCATTGCTGCATGGGCAGCTTCCGACCGCCTGCGCAATGTGCTGTTCAACAGTGTCCAAGGCTATGCATAAGTGCAGAACATGTGATTCGCTCACAAGGTCGTGGTCTGTGGCATCTGGGAGCCATACATCAATGTGCTGCTGTGCAGATCACCTATGATATCTACAAGCCATACTTCCACAAGAATGCATCCAGCAAGGAGCTGCTGCTGGTGTCTAGGGTTGCAGTTGCCTTCTTTGGCTTGGTCATGGCGTGTGTTAGTGTCATCTTCTACAAAGTATGTCAGATGCTGCCTCTATCTCCTGCCCAGCTTTACCACTGCGCCCTGCCCTGCAGCAGTTGCCCTGCCCTGTTGCAGACCCAAGTTGCCCTGCCCTGTTGCAAAATCACATTGCCCTACCCTGTGACACAGCCATAGTGCCCTGTCCCATGCCACTCCTCAGCCCTGCAACAGAGTCGCTGCTGAGGCCTAGCCTCACCTTGTCATCGCTCAAGCAGTGGTCAAACTGAACTTTGGATGGTGTGACTGGCACGGGCACAGTGTCAATGTCTTGGCCCTGTACAACAAAATTGGCTTACACCTCTTTCTTGCTTGTGGTACAGGCCAACATCAATCTGAACTTCCTGTACTTCCTGATGGCAACAGCCACCTGTGGCGCTGTGCCGCCATTGGCTGCTTCAATCACATGGGCCAAGACCAGCAAGGTTGCTGCCATCACATGTAAGTCCTGTGGAAGAAGACCCACATGATTTACTCAATCGCCAGGTCACTTGGACTCTAATGTGCAAGCAGCAGCTGCCTGATTGCATGGGATCCTTGCGAGCAATGGTGACTGGATACCAGCACAACACTCGTTCCTGTGCCGCTGCCAACTTGTTGGGTTGGCACGAAGGCCATTGTCCAGCTGCGATGCTCACAGATCTTGCTCACTGAACATGATGCATTGCACCATCTGCTGGTCTGTGAAAGACACTTAAGTGTATGTATGTCCCGGCAGCAGCTCATGCTGTTGGATGTGCACCTTCTTGCGACAAGCAGTCGTATGAGTTATAGATATGCTCATGCTGTTCAAGTGGTACAGGTATGCACCCTCTGCTGATGGGTCTGTTTGCCTGAGTCTCACCGACATGTGTGTGTCTGCAGCTGCCTTTGTTGGGCAAGGTATGGGTGTAGCGGCATGGCTGGTCGAAGCCCACATTGAGTTTGGGGAGCTGTCAACCACAACCTTACAGCAGATTGGTCCCGCCCTAACTGGAGGCTGCTTCAGCCTGTTCATCTCCCTCATCCTGACCATAGTCCTGTCCTTCATCTTCCCCCAGAACTTTGACTGGAACGACATGAAGTCCATCTCAGTTTTCAATGACATTTCCAAGGATGTGAGCTTTCCAAGCACTGTCCTGAGCAGTAATGGCATTGCGCCTAGCTTGCACGTGCTTGCGCCCTTCAGCAGCACTCACGATGTCATGCAAGACATCACTGGTGATGATGTTTGTTGTCTGCTGTATAGCGGGCTGCAGTGCTGCATGTAGGGTAGCTGCCCTGTTGCGCTGCAAGAAGTCTGCAGTGTAGCAGTCGCAACGTGCAGATGATTCTTGTTGTAGCCTTTGCCCCAGTAACCCTGGAAGCAGGGGTCTACAATACTGTATTAGCTGTACTTTGCAGCTGTACTAGCTGTGCCTTGGCAGGCCTGGCATTGGGAAGTTGCAACAGTTCACATAAGATTGGACTGAAAATCATGGGCTTACATGCGCTCTACTGTGTGTGCTGCAGAAAAAGGCTATTGCCAAGGAAGAGACCATTGAGGCACTGAACAAGGCTGAGCGCAAGATCTGGATTTGGTGCATCATCCTGACCATCATCTTCATCTTTGCCTGGCCTCTGTTGGCTCTCCCTGCTGGAGTCTTCCCCAAGGTACAGTCAGCAATGACACAAGCCAACTCAGCGGTGATCATGTCTGTGCTTGTGAGAACAGACATCATCGTCATCATTGTCGTTGTGGTCATGACGCTCATCAGCATCATCATGATCACAATAGTGAAGGTCATAGCCATATCGAGTCTGCAAGAATCATGGACACGACAGCACTGCAAGAAGTCAAGATGCTGCAGCGTTCATGTCATGCATGTTAACAGCTGACACTCAGCATCACATCAGCCACACACCAGCCTTTACATCAGACCCACATCAGCCTCACAGCAGACCCACCAGAAGCAGCACCTTGTGGAGCTTTTGCACCCTGCTGCATGTATACCAGTTTGCAACAGGTCTCCTACATTGCACACTTTCCCATTGCCTGGGCACCCTATCAAATTGCTGACAGCAACTGGTGCTTGCAGCACACAGTGTGCATACTCTGCGTATGCTTCCCAAATAATGTGCACTGCAAGCGTCAGCCAGCTGCATAGGTCCAACATGCTGCAGGGCATTCCATACCCTCTGGTCAGAAAGGGCACGTCTCACCATAGCACATCTGCCTGCTTGCAGGGGTACTTCTACTTCTGGGTGATTCTGAGCTTCGTGTGGGGCTTGATTGCCGCAGCTGTGGCCACCACCCTGCCCATCATCGAGTCACGCTTCATCATCTACTCGGTCGCAGCCACCTTCTTGCCATGCTTCCCCTTCTTGAAGAGGTGGGCTGCCAGGGAGGATCATGGCCTGGCAACAGGGCCATTGGACAGCTCTGACAGCGATGACTCATCAGACTTCCCTAAGCAGGACCCCAAAGTGAAGCAATTTGTGCAGCAGTCAGCTGTGGCAGCTCCAGAAATTCCCAAGGGTGCACAGCCCAACGCGAGCGACCTGCATGTCATTAAATGACAGCCCAGACTTGATGTCTGGGCAGGGCAAGGGGGTTGGACTGGGGCAAGGATATGTTTATGCCTTTTGCTCTTGGCACTCCTGTTCTCAGAGGAGGATATGGTAACGTCAGGGATGCATGCTGTGCACAATGGTGGTGCTCACGGAGTGTACTGCTTGGGAATTCACACAAGTAGGAAATGGATTTTGGGTCGTTTGTGCACGTAGTACATGATCTGCACGAGAGCTAGCACTAGGAATTGTCACAAGCCTTGTACATGATTTGCAACAGAGGTCAAGTTATGAGTTGTCTGAACAACAGCCAGGTTTGGTACAGAAGACACTGCTTTTGAAGGTGGTATTGCAGGTGCACTGCATTTCTACATCAAGAGCAGCAATGTTGGTCTCTGCAACAGCTGCTTGATGCAGTACGTCCATTGCACAATTCTCTAGAGCGCTTGTCTGATGTTGCGCCTTGCCGCTTGCCACAGCTTCTTTGCGTGTACCTCTTATTGGCACAAATACGCCATGCGTTGTAGATGTTTTCTTTGCTCAGCACTGAATACTTGGCCAAGGCCGCTTCAGGTGGCTCAGAAATTACTGTCGTCTGGTCGATCTTTTCTTGCAAAAAGCTGATCCAGACACACCTCAGCTAGACCTGCACTAGTTAGCTCGCTGCTTCTAAAGCAATCACGATGTATGTGTCACTAGGCTTATTTGGCTAAAACAGGAAGCTAGTTTGCAGACTGATTCCTGGTCCCCATCCTCTGCTCTGTAATAACAAGTACTTGAGTTGATGGCATGAGCCGCTTCGATCAGCATTGTGGGGTTCTGATGATGGATGTGTGTGACAGCAAGTTAAGCACAGATACCACGCTGGTGAGTAAGTATCCAAAACGCATTGTACCCTTCTCTGGTACTGATCTTTATTACACTCTCGCACACTGGTTCAAATTGTCATGGTGCCAGTGGACCAGCAAAAGCAAACCACAAAATTGGGCAGGCCATAGCACACTCTGACACATAGGCTCTACGGGAAGATGTATGCTTCACAGATTGGACTCAAGCAACATGAGAGTGAACAGCTCACAGAGATTTCATCAATTCTGAGCAGCTCACAGTACTGAGCGCATCGCAGGCTGTGTCACAAGAGCAAGCATCAGCAAAGCTATGTTTGCCTCAACATGTCCACCACTGCGCCAATGGAGCTCAGCTGGAGATCCTCAGCTCGACTCCGAGCAATTCCTTGACCTGTGTGCCACATGCAATTTGCTGGAGATGTGAAGTCAAGCACAAATGAGGAAGTATGGGGACTGCATCTGTCTCATGAGGCAAGGGGCAGACCTTGCCACATCACAAGCACAGCCGATGACCACATTGGCAAACCTGTGACTTTAGGCAGCGATATCCTAAGGCCAAAGGGTGCAGTTGCCAATGACACTCGGTGCAGCAGGATCACTATTCAAAGGCACACATCTTGGCAGCAGTGAAGCACTGACTGTGGCGCAACAAAGCACATGCATTGTGTTGCATTCTGCCTGCAGGCGACGAACCTGTGACGAACAGACGCACTTGCTGGACTGTGAGGTCATGCTGCAGACGTGGTGCATGTTGGGTGGCGTGACTTTGAAGCTGAATAGTCATAAGCCAGGGAAAACTCAGACCTACCTGTTCGTAAAAGACAAAGGCGATAGCAATGGAAGGCACCACCTTGACATAGTTGGGCATCAGGCCCTGCAAGTACCACATGACTTATCAAGTAAGGCTTGAGTCACTTCCTCAGTATCACATGTGAGCCAGGATTGGTGAATCAGCAGTACTTGAGCGCAAGAACTGTCATGCAGCACACAGACACCTGCATTGACTCTGTGCACCTGCCTAGGCAGTGGGCAAAGGGCAGTGGGCAGTGGGCGGTGGGCGGTGGGCAGTGGGCAGTGGGTAGTGGGCCAGCAGAAATAGTGCACAGGCATCAACGTGCACCGCAGAAAAATACACAGCTGCAGGGAGACACAGCTGCAAGCCAAAAGGTGCTCGTTGTGTGTTGCTGAGCATCTGTGTCCCATCAGGCAGCTGACGCTCCTGGACAGGAAGGGAAAAGAAGATATAGGAAGGGAAAGGAAGGGCTGGACCAAGAAAGGGGAAAGAAGGGCAATGAGAAGGGGCAGCAGGAAGGGAAAGAATAGGCAAGAAAAGGAAAAGAAGGGAGACAAGGGGGTACCTTGAAGAGAGCCCTGACCCCCTCCTCCTGAACTGTCCTTCTGAAGCAGTCTGTCATGCCGCTGTACATGATGGCTTTGCCTGACTCAGCGTGTAGATTCTGAGCACCAGCCCACCCTGACATCTGCACAAAACAAGTCGCAAGTTAGTGACAAGGCCAGTTGTACTCAGTCACTGCTTACACTCTTTTGTCTGGTAGCAATGTAGAAGCAATTGTGCAACTGGCTGTTCTCTTGTGTGACGAACAGTGATCAGTGATCAGTTGCACTGAATGGGCGGTACATGACGCAAACAGAGAGTGGTGTCAGATGGTGAGTAGTGTGCCTGGATGCATTCTGTGCAGACTAGCGGCAGGACAACAGGCTGAAACAGCAGGCTCTAACTGTGTTCGTCAAGGCAATCAGCCAGAGCAAGGAGGATCCTGCACTGCCTTGCATGTCGTGAAGATTGTGGGACCCTTTATGAGTCAGCCGCAGAGAGTCTCAAACTGTTATGCCATTGTCGAGGCAAAGGCAAACAGTCAACAGCAGATTGTAAAGCGGGCTGCTTTCAGGTCTGCGGGGGTCCTGTAGTGATGCCTGACGGTGTGGATTTATCTGATGTTTCGTTTTCTCTCAGAGTGAGAGTGGGGGCAAGAACTGACCTGCAGGCGTCGCCTGACCACATCCAAGGGGTAGGCCACCGTCTGTCCGGTTGTCCCTGCAACTGCTCCACACGCCAGCCTTGTGAACACGCTGAGCTGTCGCTCATCGTCCAGTTCTAGCAGCACATACAAACGGACTCTGAGTCTGACAGTCTTGTAAGGCATTGCATTGTACCAAGTATTACACATCACAACTGCTGCTTGAACGACAGGCAAAGAAGCGGACTCAACAGCAATACGCAGGTGTGGTGCAGGCTTGCAATCGCAACTGCATGAACACGCACAATGCAATATGGCATTTGCTGCATAATTGTGCAGCGATTTTGTGGCGAGTGTCTGCTGTTGGCAGCAAGCTGTGCTGCATGTACAACATCAATGAGACCATGAGCATCAAATATGCAAGTCGACCGCACATGCTTTGGAGCGACTCACTGGCGGTGCGCATGTGTGGTACGAGCTTGCATTTGCCATGTCATGCGCAGACAGAGCGCAATATGACTGTTGATGAATAATGTGCAACAAGAATGACTCACCATAAGCTTTGAGGGTCATGTCTTTCAGAGTCTCATAAACACTGAAGTTAAGGCCAACATATGGGATCACACCGATCACACTTGGCAGCCACCCCCGCCACAGCGCTATCATGCCTTCCTGCAGTACACCAAAGCGCATTTTGGAGTTCACATACCCATACTTGCAAGGGTGTGCCTGCTGCTTGTACTGCCAGATAGAACTTGATCTGCGCTGTGGTGGATCTTGATAGATGTTGCAGCATGAGGTGCGGATGTCATCCCAAGTCATGTCTGTTGCACAGCTTACATGTTCTGACTGTTGCTAGTGTTGGTGAGGCTCAGTAAGCACCGTTGCATATTGACCAATGAATTTGAAAAAAGTCATGCAATTTTCAAGCATGGCAACCTGCTCTGAAGAAGCTTTGCAGCTGATTTCAAGCAAAGTCAAAGCTTGCAAGAAACCTGCTAGTTCTCAAGGAGCTGGCCAAAGCAGAGCTGCATGCTTTACCAGGATGATCCAGTACTTTGAGTTCTGTCAGATATGAGTCAGTGAAAGATTGCAGGATTGCATGTGTATGCCCATCAAGAGCAATTCAGGGATGCAGCAATGCATGCTCAGCTACCGGAGCGTCTTGCCAGCCTCCATGCAGGCACATGTAGCATGTCACATATAATTTGTGACGTTGCACAGGTAAAATGTAACAGGACTATGTTTCTCAGTCGACCATAGTTGTACAACACATGACATGTAACATGTGACATGCAACATGTAAACACGCACCTGTTTAATGATTGAGCGAGTGGCATGCATGATGCCGGCGTACTCCTTCCCAGCCTGCACCGTCAGTCTTCCTCTAATCATGTCCAGGGGGTAGGTCGCAGTCATGCCTATGATGCCGGCACACGCTCCAGAGCCCAGCCTGAGCAAGGGGGTCATCTGACCATCACCCCCATTTTCCAGCAGGTAGTGGGACACCCGTCTGCACATGCATGTCCTCACATTGAGCAGAGTGCTTGTTCTGCAAGAGGACTGCGAGTCGAGATACCGCCCTGTAGAGTTGCATTAATTGAGATGTGCTCATGCAAGAGCTTTGTTGGTGGGCCAAATCACACTGCTCGATGTCAGTGACTAGGCTAGGCGAGCTGTGAAGCTGCACAATGGCAGGCGCATGTACAGTATATAGTAGCATTTAGTGCTGATCTTAGCTGACCAGTGTTGTGCAACGCCATTGCAGCTTGCAAGCGTCTGCATTGTACTACTGGCCTAAAAGACGCACTGTATGTTTGGCACTTTGGCGGTGCGCATGCAGGCAGAGCAGTAGAGCAGAGATCCCTAGGAAAGCTGTGTCTGAGCAGGCAGCACGCACAGACACACAAGCTTGAACACAGCCATGCATGACAACGCACCCTATCTCAAGACCGAACTATGGTTTTGCTGAAGATACAGCAGACACAGTGCTGGGAGGGAAGCGTGGAGGGGTGTCAAGACTGGCATAGGCGCCGCTGAGAAGTGCACGTGCAACCGCAGAGGCAAGGAATGTGCAAGATGCCCAGCAAGCAGTGTAGGGCGTAGCAAGACAGCATTTGTGCTTTGATGGATTTCCTTCACATAGCGCAAGCACAACTTACATTTTCCATAGACCTTCAACATGAACGAACATATGAACACATACATGAAGTGACACATGAAGTGATCCATGAACACATACATGGGCGTTTAGCAAACATCAGCATGAACATGGACATGCAGGCTGGTGGTGTCACTTGTCACGAGCCTACCTGCTGATCTGTTCATATGCAAGGAACTTCACTGCAGAGTTGGGAACAATTCTGACACAGTTGGTGCCATTGCCCTGGAACATGCCCTTGATGCCCTCCCTCTGGTACATGTGCTTCTATCCCTGTCGTCGCACCATCAGTCATGACAGGCAATACATGTGTATACTGAGGAGTTGTGGGTCTGTGCTTGCTGCTGGTGCATCACAGGCAAAGCCCAGTGAGTTGCAGAGAAGCAGGTATGGGATGTATTGAGCAGTGTCTACGATGCCAGACTTTGCTGATGCCATGATCGCAAGCATTTAGATGAATACCTGCCAGACCCCTGTGTACAGCTTAGAGCTGCCTTGCACTTGCATCAGGATCTTCAATCTTTCTAGGGGAGCAACTGCTGTACGTGACCTGCACAGAAAGCTGCGTGATGCAGGCTGTGGCATGGTGTCGAAGTTCGCCAGCATGGCATCGGCTGCTGTCATGCAGGCATCACACTCTAAGGTTTGCACTCACAGGCCGCCCGCCACTCCTCCGGCAACCAATGACTTGCCTATCCATTTCCAGGTCAGGGACTTTGCGTTAGATATCTGACCAGGTGGTTCGGTAGGTTTGCGAACGTTATCAGGCTTGCTCTCACTCATGACTGTAACGACCTAAACTTTATCAAGGCTGCAGCTGCTGCTCAAGCTCGCAAGCTAGACCTGGCACTCTGCCAATGCTACAAAGGATTCTGGCAGCCATACGCGACCTGCTCGGCGTTCGCAAGCCTGTTACTCAAGTGCGTATTCCGCAACAATGGCTGCTATGAGATATCTGCGTACAAAGGTCGAGCAGGGCGGCGATGTTGCCGGCAAGAGGCGACAATGCTGCAGCTACAGGATGAGCTAGACGCGGCAGAGGTTGAGCATGTGTGGCATCAGTGATCAAGCGATCGCAAAATATTTTGGGCTACAGGTCAGCGCAACCGATTTTACCGTAGGTTTACTGATTTGTGTCATCAGTATCTTTGTGCAACCGATTGAACTTTACCTCTGTTATTGTACAGACTGTGCACATGTTGTAGTGCTGGTGCTCTTGGGGATGAGCGTCATTTGGTGTTTGAGTGTGTTGCTTTGGCACCTTTGAGGCAGACCTACGCTGATTGATTCACCAGTGGCGTTGACAGTATGAGGGCATTCTTTGCTCAGCAGGATCACATGCGGGTCTTCCACTTCGTTGTGGCCTGCCTTGATTTCATGGACAAATAAACGCACCTGTTGTTCTTGCCATTCTTTGGCACAAGTGATCAGCCTTGTTGGCTGGCAGAAGCTTGTATAATTCTTCTTCTTCTTCTTCTTCTATGCAATGTGCTCCGGCAACATCAGCGCTGATCAGGCAGTCAGAGTTGTGGCGCAAACTCTGCACACAATCATGCCTCGGAAAATGTACATGGGACACAGCACACCGCTTCTATAGATGGACACTATGTCTTCTGAGTTTACACATATCTATGTGCTGGTACCTGCACACCAAGCAAAGGACCGTCCTGATCCAACATTCTGCACGCGCACACTGAAACTTGCATTTAGCTCATGTGCATTTCAACATGATCAAGCAGAACAGACAGCATCTGCTGCCACAAGCTCACTACTTGTGCAAACTCCAATTGGGTAGGCTTGATAGATCGAATCTCAGATACACGTTCCCAAGGATGCAGTGATCTGCAGAGCCTGGTAAAATGCCTGGATCACAGAGATATTGTGCCAGATACAGTATATACTGTATATATATGCAGTCATGCAAAGATGTGTTAGGCTGCATGATGCACTGAAATGCAGTGATCTCG
>JAABUL010006373.1_pt1 | contig 13641 bp, 2 predicted proteins | sample 5559151 | NCBI WGS metagenome assembly JAABUL01 (sample SAMN10711876, study PRJNA513368) | rock metagenome | isolation source: Antarctica rocks | place: Antarctica: Victoria Land, Pudding Butte sud | reverse complement strand
GTGTTGATCAGCACTGGTACCTTGCCGTCGAGCAAGCGGTGCTGCGGTGCCGGCAGATACAAGTACCCTGGGAGTGAAACTTTGTTCGGGGCTTGGCCTGCCACGGGTGCTTCTTCGACGTAGGGGATCTCAACCACTCTCACTTCGCATTCGAAGAAGGGTAGAGCGCAGCGGAACAAGCTCTGCACTTTTCTAGCGACCGGCAGCGCGCGTGGGTCGTGGCTCTCCAGCGTTGGCCCGTTGATGCGCAGGTAGCCGCTGGCCCTGGTGTATGAGCTCGCGCGAAGGAAAGCATCGCGTGCCGCTACCGTGTCTCCGCGGGCGAGCGCTTCCTCTGCCAAAGACTCGGCAAGAGAGGCAGCGTGCGCCCATGCTGTCGCCCATGTTGCTGGGTCGTTGGGTTTGATGGCCGCGATAGCGGTAAGGAATTCGGCCGGATCACAGCCACCGTAGGGAGCGGTAGAGAGGATTCGTAGACTTTCAAAGTTGAAGAATGTGTTGCCGGGAAAGAATGGGTGGATGACGGCAAAAGGAGGAACAGATGATGCGCCGAAGATAGTCATCTTTTGGCACAGTTGAGAGGGAGCCAAGGGATCGGTCTAGGGAAGGAGGAGCACTTAGACGAGGTAGTGATGAATGTATGCTGCGTTCACATTGGTCTTATTGCCAATTAGATATGGCAGAAATGGCGCGCATTTCGTCAGTGTTGCGCATTGTGCACGTCTACTTCGTACAATCCCCCGTACTTTGTCGTTCGTGATCAGTATTTCGGAAGGGCCGAGTGCTGACGGCGGCTCGTCACTAACGGAGACTTGTGATTCGGAATTCCGAATCACAGACGCACACAATACAATTGGATAACGTTGAGGTCGCCTTTATGCATTCTAAGCGACGAGATCGGGAGATTTGAGTAAACAATCTAAGTACAACATAGTGGTGCTGACCTGACGCCTCAAAATGAGGAAGGTCTGGGATAGGATTAAGGGGAAACAGGGGCCTAAGCAGCCTGTCATGGACTCAATGAATGCCGCCCTGAGATTGATTGGTGTGAGCGCGTTGTATGCTATGGAGAATGTTATTATGAAAGTACTTCTGTGCCACAGAAGATAAATACAGGTTTTCATTGCCAAGACGTTTACGCCACCATCAGCCACGTCCAGCCTGATTCTGTAAGCAGGGTCACGTGATGATCCTGAAAACGTTTCATGTTATATTAGGTGTTGCTATACCATCTGAAAAACCGTTACTTACCAAGATGGTAAAATACATACTGAAGCAAAAAATACATACCGAACAGAGAACGGAGGAAACCTGGAGTATAAAATAAAACCCAAATCAAGCGCGAAGTAACCATCTCCGTAAAGCATCCCCTAGCGATGATTTAGGAGGGTTTGCTCGTTTTGCGCCCTCATTCATCCTCATAGCTATCGTAGGCCTCCTGCAATTAGCTTTCAACAGCTTTGGAAAAACAAAAGGCATCTCCGCAGCACTATTCAGATACGCCGCAACGAGTTCATCCAAGCCTTCAGCAACAGCCGCCCTTGTCCACTCCCCAAGACTCATGCTTTCGAATTCCTGTCCCGTCTGCCGCTCCAGAGATACTCTCATGTCATCAATCGCGACCTCCAAGTCGCCACATTCGTGCACATACTTTACCATCCCGCCTGGGTGCGCGCTGTCGTTCTTGACTTCGTCGAGGATATCGGCAGCGACTCGCTCGACGGATACAAAGTCCACTGTGCCCTGCCAAGATGGCGAAACGGGCACTTTACGCATCTTTTTGGAGAAATCGAGGATGTTGGTCATAATGTCGAGTTCCGGTGCATCTTCGCCTGTGATATTGCTTGGGCGGTGGATCCAGACTGGGATGGAAAATTTCTCGCTGACGAGCTCGAGGATACGCTCGCTGGCCCACTTGGTTGCGGTGTAGCCGTCTGTGCCATCTTGGGGCGGCTGGAAGATGGCGACAGATTCTTCGCCGAACGAGGTCTTGCCTGAGAGATGGGCAACGCCGGCGGACGAGACGAAATGTATGGGGACATGAAAAGGAAGACACAATTTCACCAGTTCGCGCGTGCTACCAACGTTTGTCTTGGACAAGGATGTGTATGTCTTCATGAACGAGACATCGGCACCATTGTGAATGACAGCGTCTGTTTCAGCAAACATTTTCCGCGCTTTTGCTTCAGAGAGGCCAAGACGAGGCGCTTTGAGATCGCCTTGGTGCAAGTCGACCTTTGGATTGGAGAAGATGGCCGGCAGGTCTGATTTCCGCCAGCGAACAGCTATCGCGTGGATCTTATCGATGTGAGTGTCGTCGATCATTTGGCGGATCAATTCTTTGCCCAGGAATCCAGTAGCGCCCGTAATGACAACAGTCTTAAAGGGCAAACCTTGATCCTTAGGTTCAGGGTCGATCTCAAGCTCGTATAGATCGTCTGTCATTGCTGTCTCTTGCGCCCAATCGATCCTTCCAGCAGGGGTAAAAGACGGTGGGGTGACCTCGACCATCTCGGGTGCGGTCATGGATGAGATAGATTCATCATTGATTGCTTCGCTAGTTGCATCAATCTGTCGGATCAACGCCCCAAGCGTAGGATTCTCAAAGAGTTGAACCAATGTCAGCTCGACATTGAGCTCACGTTTGATGAGGCCCTGAACGTTTACAAGAGTAAGGGAATTTCCGCCGATGTGAAAGAAATCTGAGACTGCGTCAATCTGATGAAGCGACGTGAGCTCATCGCCTAGGACGCGCTGCCATATCTCCTTAACCTTGGTCCCTACAGTTTGTCTCTGCGTAGTTGTTGAGGTAACTTCTTTCGTTGTCGGTTTAATCAAAAGGGCTGCGATGGCCTGACGATCGACTTTGCCTGAGTGATTAAGAGGTAAATGCGTCAGCGGTACGACTATTGCTGGCCGCATGTATTGAGGAAGTGGCAACAATATCGGTAATCTCCGTAGCATATTATTGTAGTCTCCCTTGAAGTCCGTCGACACGACGACGTGAGCCACAAGGTATTCGCTCTCTCCGGACGCCCGGACAGAAACGACCGCCTCCCTCAAAACACCTTTCGCTTCTTGGAGAAGCGTTGACTCGATGTCTTGTAAATCGATTCGGATGCCCCTAAGCTTGATTTGGGTATCCCCCTTAATCCTACCCTCGAGTAATAATCCACCTTCATCGGTGAGCCGGCCACAATCGCCGCTCTTGTGCATCTTCAGCCACTTGCTCGTTATATATTCAGGTGGGGCAAACTCGTCAAGTAGAAAGCATTCTTCAGTTAATGCGTTGTTATTCAAGTAGCCCTTGGCAACGCCAGCGCCGCCGATGAATACTTCTCCGGGGATACCGGGAGGCACTGGCTGCATTTTGCTGTCGAGAATGTAGACTGAGTAGTTCGGAAAGAGCTTGAAAGGCTTGTTTAAGTCGTCTGCCGTCTCATATCTGACTTCTGCGCTGCCTATAGCTAAGGTGATCTCTGCCGGCCCATAGGCATTGACGAGCCTGAGGTCACTCTTAGCAAGCTTTCTGAACTCCTGAATCAGATTCAGCGTGATTTTCTCTCCGCCGCTCATTGCAAACTGCCAATTCGACCTCCTCAGAGCACTGATATCTGCATGACGAAGCCAGCTAACCAATTCTGTTGGAGTAGCCTGAACATAATTGATACCCTCTGAGACAATAATTCTCGACATTGCAAGTGAGTCCCCTCGCTGACTCTTTGGGACAATGAATAGAGATGCTCCATTCGCCAGTGCAACGAAAGTCTGAGAAATGGAAATATCAAAGCTCCATGCACTGTGTTGAAGATGGGTGCCGAAGCCAATGTCAACCTGCCATGCCTGTGATGAGGATTGTATTTGGTTCAGCCATGATGAATGGCTCAATAAGATTCCTTTTGGTGTACCAGTTGATCCGCTGGTGTACAAAATCACCGCAGGCGAATCAGCTTCAGCGTCGTTTGGTACAACGGCAGAGTTTTTCAACAAAATGAGGGACACATTGATCTTCTTGAAGTTAGAACCCAGTGCTATCAAGTCCTTTTGGTTTGACTTGTCGTAGAGAATTGTATCTAGCTTGCTATCTTTGACCATAGACGCTAACCTGGACAGACCTAGTCGAAGTTCCAAGGGAATAAGGATTGCTCCAACGCGGAGGATTGCAAGTAAGGAACAAAAGAAGTCTGACGTAGGATCTTGGAAGACGCCGACTCGGGATCCCTTGGAGAGACCGTTGGACTTCAGAACCGATGCTATGGCAATGACACGCTCAGTCATTTGATTATAAGTGAGTCGATTGTGAGGTGTTTTCAAGGCGATCATGGAGCCATAGCTTTTAATCATCTCATCGATGCGATGCACAAGCGTCTCTGGCCAGGCAGTAGTCAGAGAGGGCCCTTTTCCAACATTAAGGGCCTTTTGGATGGCTTCAACATCATAAAGAGAAGGCCGGCCGAGTCGCAAAGCTGGGTTTTTTGCGAATGCTTTCAAGAAGTTATGGTAACATTGTGAAAGAACTTCTACATTGGCTTTGGAGTATAGTTCGCGTTGCCCGGAAAGATAAATGGTGCTGGTAGCTCCTGGATTCTCGAGAATATCAATGCTGATATCGTAGGCGGTTTGACTGGTATCGACCTGCGTAGCTTCGATATCACAGCCACAATACTGCCTCTTATCTTGGACACCTGGTCTGTAATTGATGAAAGCTTGGAATAAGGGGTTATGCGTCGGAGCTCTCGGTGCTCGCACTTCATTCAAGAGAACATCGATCGGAACTCTACTGTTCGCAAGAGCTTTGACCACCTTTGAGCGAGCCTCTTTCACTGCCTCATGGAACGTCTGTGATGAATCTGTCTTGAATCGTAGAGGAAGAAGATTGAGAAAGAATCCAACGCTGTCTAAGACTGATTCGGTATGACGGCCACCGTCTGCCATGCCGATACATATGTCAGTCTTGTCGCTTTCGACGTATCGGTGGAGCAGTGCCTTGAAAGTGGCGAGAAAGAAATTGAAGGGGCTAGTTTTGGTCTTCTTGCAAACACTTTGGATCTGCTTGGAAACAATTGAGTCTAGATTGAATTTAGAAGTGTTGCAGGCATATTTCGTCAGTGGAGAGCGAACGATCTTTGTTGATAACGGTAGAATTGGCAGTGGTGCAGGAAGATCGGCAAATTCGGATTTCCAGAAGGTAAGCTCACGATCCCACTGCCCGGAAGAGTGCTCCTTTCTCTGTAGCTGAGAGAAGTCCGGATACTGCATGGCTACTGGGGCTAGACGTTGCTTGTAATAGAGCTTTTGCATATCGCTGAGGATGACTTCTAAGCTGATACCATCCATGTTGATGTGGTGGTAGCCAATTATTAATTGATGTACGTCCTCTCCCAGAGTCAGGAGCACCATTTGCATAGCCTCGCCACGATCAAGAGCGTAATGATGATTCTTGATTCTTGTATATTCGGCGGCTATTTCGTCATCTGCGTGGATGTAGGTGTGCTGCAGCTGAATTTCTGACTCTTTCAAAACCCCCTGCATTAATTGATTGTTTTTGTCCGTGAAAAACGTTGTCCTCAAAGCCTCATGCCGTCTCCCCAAAGCCCTTACGGCTCTTTTGAAGTTCTCAATATTCAGGTAGCCATCCACACGGATTGAGGTGGTGATATTGAAGGTAGCTTGGTCTTCCAGATAGATCCTAAGAAACCAGAACCGCGCCTGTCCAAATGACATTGGAACTACTCTCTCCAGTCCATTATCGCTCTTTTTTGGGAAATAGTCATCGATATTTGATTCCGAGGTTGGAGGGGTTGACCTCCTCGATCTGCCCATTGATTCATTCTCAGGATCCGAGTCTAAGGACCTGTCAGAGCTACTCCCTCCTGACTTGATAATCGATGCTGGTGGGCTGATGGAAGTGTCCCTGGTTGTCCCAAATTCCATTTCGTCGGGGTTCGACGAGACCTTGGTGCTTTTGGGAAGCTGTCCGGAGTGGAGAGACTGATGTTGTTCCTGAGCGACCTCGTTGGACTGATCTAGCACTTCAAGGTCTCGTGAAGCTGTGTACACTGGGAGTACTTCGTCTTCATCAAAGGCGGTAAAAGCGCCCTTATCAGTCGCTGTAGTAGGCTTCATCTCTGGCTCTGGAACCTTCTGTTCAACCTGCCCTCCTAGGGTAGTCTTAAGAGATGGATCAATTTCCTTGCCAAGATTCGGAATGAGAGACTCATCAAGAGCTTCCTGGGCTGCAGTGACAAGTTCCGAGACAGTGAACCCTCCCAAGATCTTAAGTACCGGCATCTCAACCATAAGCTCCTTAATGAACCAGCTTCGTAGTTCAACCGCTACTAAAGAGTCCATTCCCAAATTATCAACATTCATGTTGATTATAGAGACAGCAGCATCAATCTGTAGCGACGACTTCAATTTGGCGACGAAGCTCTCTTCGATGGCTTGTCCAACTTCCTCCGTTGTAGTTGCGAGGAATAATCGCGATTTGACAGAAACATTCTGCTTCTCCATGACGGCATTTGCGCTGTGAGACTCGGGGATGAGAACGTAGTGAGAGAATTTGGGATTATAATACCACGACAACACATTCTCATCTCCTGTACCCGCTATAGCCGGGCGTAATCCTGTCATGAGTTCTGGATTGTCGTTTGAAATCTCGTTGCCAGCGACGACGGCTTCAGCAAATATTTGGTGGAAGTCCTGTTCTGACATCGGCATGTAACCTGATCGATCGAGAAACTCCTGTTGTCCTTGTGTCAGATGTTCTGTCACGTAACCATTACCATAAATGGATCCTAGGTGCATCACAGAACATGCCAAACCACGCTTCCGTCGCTGAGCCACAAGGGCGGCCATGAACGAATTAGCAGCGGAGTAGATCGATTGCCCCGCGTTGCCCGATACGCTCGCCATGGACGAGAAGAAAACAAAGAATTCAAGTGGGGTGCCTGAAAATATCTCTTCTAAGTTCATAGATCCTTTGACTTTGGGACCCATGACTCTCTGCACACGTTCAAGATCCAGGTCGATAAACATCGCATCTGCGAGAACCATTGCACCCTGCGCAACCCCACCAATGGGTGGGAGCTCATCACAGATTCTCTTATACAGTGATTGAACAGAGTCTCGGTCCGTGATATCGTTGGGGTACACCTTGACCATTGCCCCTTGCGCTCGGATGTGTTTTTCCCATCGAGAATTCACCTTCGGATTGCGACTTGTGAGAGCGAAATATTTTGCCCCGTTTTGCACCATCCATTCACAAAGGGACAGACCGAGGCCGCCGGTGAGGCCCACCAGCCAGTACGTTTTGTCTGCCGAAAAGAGAGGTCGTGTGTAGACAGGTGTAATCCGTACAGGGATCGTATCTGTTGAGATCCAACTGAATATTGCGGTTTCCTCTGTTGGGTGATTTCCAAGTTTCAGATCAGAGACAGGAATAACGGTTGATTTCTTGTCTACGCTGCTCACATCGTGATGTGCACGAACAAAGGCTAAGCGTAGATTCGATGGTATAAATGCCATAGATGAGAAAGAATCTATTTTCGAAGATTTGAGAGTAAAGAATTCTTTGCCATGGACTTCGCAACTGGATGGCAAACAGGCCACCACAATCTCCGCGAATCTATCTTCGTTCGAGCATACAATCAGGCATGAGGCGTTCATGGGCAGCTTAGAGCTAACAACACGCTGAGGCAAATTTGGGTGTATGGAGATCCAATTGCTGCTTTTGGCCTCGTCTTTAGTCGTCATCACTATCTTGATGTCTTTGTCGGCCGCGAGGCGTGATAGAATACCACCAAGCTCCTCACCAGGCTCGAGGAGGATCAAGGTCTGACCACTTGAGAATTCAGAAATTGTGGCCAAAGCGATCAAGTGATTTTGTATCATCGGCATAAGGCGGAGCGCGGCATCTCTGGAGATGCTGCAAGGGACAGTCCACGAATCAAAGACTCGGACAAGAGAGTGCCTTTCTGGAGAAAGTGCAAATACTTGTTCTTTGGTCCGCAGATTTGTGCCTAACACAAGGTACGCAAAATCGGTCCCGGTGACGCGAATCGCTTCTAATGTAGAGTCGGTGACTTGAATCTCGACCCTCCCATCGATGACATGTTCAGTGCTCGCTGGCATTTCTTCATGGAGCTCATAGTCTTTTCCTGACCAGCGAAGGCCTATATTACATCCTGCGGGGCTCAGATCTTTTGTGATGAGTCGCCTCGCAGAGTTGTATCGATCGTTGCGAACTTTATTCCTAATCAGACGCGGAACAAAGCAATGTCCTTTCTCGTAAGAGATTTCGACTTCCGTCGACCAAAGCATATTTCTAGCTAAGCCCTTCTGATCCCATATCTCAGTGGCTTCCAATTGGAGCAGCTTTTCGGTAATCAGGCTAGCCGTGAATTCGGATATTCCGTCCAAATCCAGAGATTGGTAGCGGAGGTGGCTCATTTCTAATCTTACCACTCTTGCCATCCCAACAGACATATTCTGGTATGGACTTTCCTTGTAACACCCCTGCGTGATCCATAGACATGATCTAGATTGCTCGAAAAGCACTTGGATGCCTTTCAGGGTGTCTGCTTCCATATCTTGGAAGATGGGCTTATCCAAATCTGTCAGGCAGAGCACAGTGCCCATCAGATGAAAATCGACCATGTTGACTCCTGATAGCAACTTGACTGTCGTGACTCCACTGTAAAAAGGTTCAAGTAAAGTTGCGGCATTATGAGCAAGCTCTGCCACCCTACTTGTGCTGCCACCAACGATAGTCAAATGCGAGCCGAGAACCTCCAAAGAACTCGGTACAAGCGGTTCGCGAAGAAAATTGACGTATTCATCAACAGCTTGACCAACGATCACAACCATAGACACAGGAAGGTCTGGTGGAATAGGGGTTATAGCGTCCACACCGGAGAACCCAACCTTCTTCATACATGTGTCCCATGCTTCTTCCGACATCATTGGAGAAAGCTTGCGATTGTCATCATAGCCCATCCACCAGCCAGGTAGGGACCCAAAGATGAGACCCGTCCGATTCTCTATATACTCACCCAGTTCAAGAATGACGACGTGGCCACCGGGCTTGAGCAGTCTTCTGACATTTTTCATGGTGACTTCCATTTCATGCGTTGCATGCAACACAAGAGATGCGACGACAAGGTCGTAGGAATGCTCTGCAAAGCCTTGCTCGGTCGGGTCTTTCTCAATGTTGAGAGGTTTGAACGTCATCTTCGATTCAAATTCTTGGAAAACCTCCTTTGCCTCCTCAAAGAAGCCGGTAGAGATGTCCGTATATGTATATGATCGAAAGCTCTTGCCTAGCTTCTTGAAAATGCGTTTCGTGGCGCCGCCGGTGCCAGCACCTATTTCTAAGATATTCATGTGCGGATACCTGTGACTGAAATGGCGAACTTGCTCTGCCATGTTCTCAGTATACTCTTCGAACCCTATACCATGTACGTATAGGTCGTTGAGCATGTCATCCTCCCGCATATATTCAAGCATGGTCGTTGTCCCGCGTACGACCGGCACCAGATGCTCCCCTACAGCGTGCATTAACCTCATGTCGATGCTTCGTGGGTATTTGTTGACAATGTCTTGCACTTGCGAGTGGGTATCATCTATCCATTCGCGCTTGTTATATTTTGCTGTGCCCGTTTTCACGCTAGCCACGGTATAGTCGACGTATTCGAAGAAGATTTTGTGATGCATTTCCGCCTTTTCGCGATCTACCTGGGTTGCAACATCGCTCAAATGGCGAAGATAGTAAAATGCTACCCGTTCGATATCGAAAGACAGTTGTACTTCGTTATGAAAGGATGGTATGTTCCTAGCTGACATTCCTCGGCTAGGCTCAGCAATATCCCAAACCGCCTGCGCAAAAATTGGAGTGTCGTTATCAGCAGTATCATTTCCAAGTGGCTTCGTTTGCAAGCATTCGACGTGCATGAGCGCACCCTCCCCTCTTTCGTCATATACTTCAACATCTCCCTGAATGGCAAGCGATCTTTCGCTCGTAAGGGTGGATTTGAAGCGGAGAGAGACTTCTTTCCCAGCAGTTCGCTCGCAGAGAAGAGGGTTTATTTTGATCTTCTTTATGCCGATGGGTAAATGGACAGACCGAAGCCTTCCATCACCCGGATAGCAATAAGTGAGAAAGATGCTTTGGAAGGAGCCGTCCAGGGCTGCTGGATGTAGCAACAAGTTGTATGCCGGATCTGTACTTCTGGGGGTCTTGATGATGCCGGTCGCTTCGCCCATCTTTCGATGCAGAGAGCTTAGACATTTAAAAGACCCAGTTAAGTCAAACCTGACCTTGCGAAATGGTTCGTAGAAGCGTTCAGAATCAATTTCGAGCATGTTAAACTCTTCGCCCATCCTTCGCGGAAGCACATTTTCTTCAGGCTCTCCTAGAACAACTGAGATCTTTCCGAAAGCATTACGATCCATGACCATCGGGTTCCTTTGAGACGCAGAATAGAAAGAGAAGAAACCATGCCACAGTCCTTGATTGATAGTAATATCGGTAAGCGTGAACTGTGTCTCGACGCTAGCATACTCATCGTTGAAAGTGAGCGCTTGACCGATGACAAAGTCATCGATCTCCATAACCTTGACAGCTTGTCCTCTTGTGAGAAGCTTCGCAGCTTCCAGTGCGGTAGAAACGTACCCTGCCGCTGGGAATACTACCTGACCTTGGATTTGATGATCAGCTAGCCAAGGAATCTCGGAAGGTCGTAGCCTGTTTCTCCAGCGGTGCTGTTGCTCTGAGCCATCAGGGCACTTGGTACCAAGGAGCTCGTGGATAGGTTCGGCTTCTTTACGACTCGCCATGTATTGGCGTGACTCGTGCCAGAAGATGCGATCATGATCCCAAGCGTAGGTTGGAAGGTTTGACAGTACAGGGGGAAGTGGCATATCAGGTCCAGTGGCAAACCTCTCGAGCGACCTGTAGTCGACTGCATTGTCACTTAAGGCTTGCCAAATATACCCAAGGCCTTCAGCAAAAGCTTCGTTGTCATCCCTACCGCGACTCAAAAGACCGGTATATGGGATAGAAACTCCAAGACATTCTTGAAGAACTTGCAGAGATGGACCTTTGAGCGCAGGATGAGGTCCACATTCGATGGCAATGTCGAATGGTGCCTTCTCAGCGGCAGCAAACTCGACCGCCTGTGCGAATAAAACAGGCTTAGTCATGTTTTCGATCCAGTACTGGCAGCTCAATTCATGTCGGTAATTCAGGGCATCCTCGCCGTACACACTCGATATCCAGATAGTGCCATTTCGCGTTTGCCGCAGTACTTTGATGTTGCAATCTACCAGTGACTTTCTATATGCATCGGCACAGGCGAGCATGTGATGGGAATGATATGCCTTATCGACTTTCAACAATCGTACGAATTTCTTCTCATCTTCAAATATATCTTTAGTCCTCTCAATGGCGTCCCAATCTCCGGACAGGGTCACACTCGCAGATGAATTGCTCGCAGCGATGCTCACACGGCCTTTGAACGCAGGTAAGTCACAGAATTCTTGTGCGTCCGCGATGGAGGCCCCCACAGCTATCATAGCTCCCCTTTCCCCTTTGGGTCCTTGAGCGGAATGAAGATGATAGCCGCGGTAGTATGCTATGCGAATGGCATCGATCGCGGAGAGGTAGCCGGCCGCGTACGCGGCAGCTATTTCACCTGACGAATGACCAACAACTGCTGCAAATTGCAAACCCGCACCTCGTAATAAGTCCACTAGGACCACCTGTATGGCTGTGCATAGTGGTTGGCTTATTGCAGCCTCATTTAATCTGGATGCATGGCCTGTTGCAATAATTTCATCCTTCAGAGACCAAGTCGGGCCATCAGGCAGTTCCCTTAGACTTCTCTCGAGGTCATGGATCATGGAAGCGGTAGCTGGGATAGTGAGCAGGAGATTAGCACCCATGGCTGCCCATTGAGCCCCTTGACCAGTAAATACCCCGAGAATCTGAGGTTTAGAGGACAATAACTTGGGTGGCACCTGCACCAAGATTTTGCTCTCTGCCTGGGCTCTGGTCCGTAACCTCTGGCTGAGCTCTGACGCTGTGGTTCCATAAACTGTTGTACGTACCGCGAACCTGGATCGACGGGTATTAAGTGTCCAAGCCAGGCCACGCACATTGATCGACTTGTTTTCATCCAGGAAATCGGCATACTTGGAGAGGGTGGCACGGAGAGCACTCTCCGAAGCTGCTGAAAAGTTCAAAGCAGCTATGACTGGAACATCTGAGCCGGATATGGTCTTAATTGGGCGATCGGGCTCGGGTACGTAAGCCTCGAGAACGGCGTGGGCATTGGAGCCACCAAAACCGAAGCTGTTGACACTCACACGGGGCACCGCTCCTGGCGCGAGCGCCGGCCATGGTTTGGCTTGGATGGTGGCAACCTCAACGTTGGCATAGAATGGCCGAATTTTAGGATTAAGAGTATCAAAAAGAAGATTCGGAGGGATGCAGCGGTGTTGGAGGGCAAGGCTGGCCTTCAAGATAGCAGCAATGCCAGCCGCGCCTTCGGTGTGACCAACGACAGTTTTTATGGAACCGACGTAGAGGGGCACATCACCACTGGACTTGCCATTGGAATTCTCATCGCCGTTACTGTAAAAGGCTGTGTGGATAGCCTCGGCCTCGATGGGATCCCCGGCCGGTGTACCAGTTCCGTGACATTCAAAAAATTGGGGTCTATCGCTTGCTCTACTCACGTCAAGACCTGCTTGCTTGTATGTTGCTCGGATCAATGCTGCTTGTGCCGTGGCACTGGGCATGGTGAGCCCTTTAGTTTTGCCATCTTGGTTGACCTGCGTACCGCGGATAATGCAGTCAATGTGATCTCCGTCCTTGATTGCCTGTGACAGCCTCTTCAACACCACGGCCCCAATGCCTTCTCCGCGTGCGTAGCCGTTAGCATTGGAATCCCACATCCGGCTCCTTCCCTCCGGACTCAACATTTTCAGGTTAGACAACGCTATGGATTGGTCTGGGATGATGATCAGGTTTGTTCCGCAAGCAACAGCAACGTCGGTCTCAGTGCCAGAGCGCAACACCTGCACAGCCTGGTGGACGGCCACCAGGCTCGATGAGCATGCCGTATCGATCACCATCGAAGGGCCATGCCAGTCATAGAAATAAGACACTCTAGTCGACACATTAGATCGAGCGGTTCCCGTAGCGGAGTAGGTTGGAACGTTGTCCCGGTCGTGGATCTGCATGTCTGCATAGTCGTTCGTCATCACGCCCACATAGACAGCTGTCTGCGAGCCACGGAGCTGACTGATGGTTAGACCAGCTGCCTCAATACCTTCGTAGACCGTCTCTAACAGCTGCCTCTGCTGAGGATCCATCGAGTTTGCCTCCACGGGTTTGATGCCGAAGAACTGGGCATCGAAGACGCCGATATCTTCCTCTAACGAGTAGGTATGCCGAACGTTCGTTGTACCATGGTGTGCGTTGTTGGGATGATAAAAGCCATCGACGCTGAATCTACTAGTCTCTTTGAGCACATCGTGAGGCTTGTGTAGAAGCTTCCATAGTTTCGAGGGGGAGGTAGACCCCCCTGGAAATCGGCATGCTGAGCCAATTATGGCGATTGGCTCATTGGCAAACTT
>JAABUL010006372.1_pt1 | contig 13642 bp, 4 predicted proteins | sample 5559151 | NCBI WGS metagenome assembly JAABUL01 (sample SAMN10711876, study PRJNA513368) | rock metagenome | isolation source: Antarctica rocks | place: Antarctica: Victoria Land, Pudding Butte sud | reverse complement strand
CTTTAATAGTAACTTAATTAAACAATATAGATAACAACTTGCAAGCTATTACGAAAGAGATTCGCGCAATTAAGACAAGATAGATTTTATTAATTCAATAAAGTTATAAGATTCTAAATAGAATAAAGCGATATAGTAATAGATAGTAATTTGATGTTGTTATCTAGAGTTAAATACGATCAAAGCTACAAATGTAGTAGCAAGACAACAAGAATAATGTTGACGACAATGTAATAGAACGTGCATAATAATGCTATTTAATATAAGTTAGAAGATGCGTAGTACAAGCAATAAGAACGAAGTAACGAAGCGTATTCTTCTATTGATAGAGATATATTGCATCTTGGGAGAAAGCTTTGAAATATATTTTGTACGAAGCAATTCAATAGCATAGCTGAACAAACTACAATAGTTACCAATTAAATAACAACAATCTAATAGATGTTGACGTTAATATTATTATATTTCGACAAGAGTTTTAGACATTGTCTTTTTGTATTGTTTCGATGCTCTAGATTTACGAATTATTGTAAGAGAGTTATATTCTCTAGATCTTTCCAAGAAGAGAAAGAGAGATTAGTATTAATTGATAATTAAGTTGACAATAACTTTGCAAAAGCATATTTAGCTACTTGGACTTCGTATTACTATTAAGAGAAAACAAACTAGATACGACATTCGATATAATAGAAATAATTCAACTAAAGTTATGTCTAATCTTCTAGCTCTACAAGTTGTTATCTCTATTAATAATAGCAAATGCTTGATATTGTCAAACGCTTCAAAGAAGAAAACAAGAAATAATAGCAATTAATAAATAGATTATTCTAATCTATGCTTTCTGCAGACGAAGTTGAAAATAAGCGAAGCTATTTTGTCGATAATAAGTAGCATCGAGACGAGACTTTTATGTAGTATAATATTAATATTGGGCGTCTCGAAATTATTTATTGTCTTAATTATTAATTATTGCTCGACTAGTTAAGAGAGAGATTCTTGATTAAAATTAGAAGAGACTTCTAAATAAAGTCTACAATTTAAGATTTACTTAAATTGTCTTTCTCTCTCTCTTTCTCTCGAAAATTATTAACTATCTTAATTTTCGTAAATATTAAGTAATAAATAATATCAAATTCTAGCAATTGTTATTTTCTCGAACGAAAACACTTGCTTTCAAAGATCTACAAATCGAAGAAACAAATACTTAAGCTTCTTTCGTTAGTAACAATGCTATTTTTACAAGACTTTATAATTGGAACGAAACTTTGCAAGCTCTCGACATCGTGCAATTCGTAAATATAATAATACTAGACAATATAGATCTTGCTACGCAATCAATAGAGCGAGAAATCAATATAGAGCAACTAGACTTCTTGCAAATGCGTCGCTAGCTTGTCGAATTCAAATATTCTTCGAAGCTTGCTCCTCTTTATAGATATAACAAATAGAAGAAGTTGTTAAACTCTATTAACTTAAGATTACACAATTCTTAAGATAAGTAATATAATCTTTGCAATTTAAATATTTTTTGCTTATAACTTTTAGATCATCCCATTTTATTAAATAAGAACAACAACGATAATAACAAGTTTAACGTTAGTTTAGAATCTATTTATGCTAAAGAAGAAGAACATAATTGACGACAAATAAACTTAGTAATAAATTATAGAAGTAACAATTTGAGCGCTAAGCAACTAGATAAGAAGCGAGACGTGTCTAAAATTTAATCGACTTGTATAACAAGTCTAAAAGCTAAATAAGATTCAAACTCTTTGCTCGATAATTATAATGCTAATAGAGATTTCGTTTATTTAGTTGTATTGCGATTTACGAGAAGAATCTAAACTTTGTTTTAAACGCTTCTACTTCGCTTTATTACAATCTTCTTTTGTCGAGATTCGACAAACAAGTATGCAATTCCAATAATTAAGATTGCAAATATATTAAGTTTACTCTTTTAGTTAGCAAAGACAAGAACAATATTAAGAAGCTTCTCTCTTCTATAACGCGAAATAAAGTTTCAATTATTGTATCTCTAAGTTTTGAGAGCACGCTTAAGAGATTGAACAAGCAAACTCTAAACAACAATTTTATCAACTATAGCAAGTCTAGACTAGACAACAATCAAAATAGATATATCAATTTATTTGATTACACAAATATTTTTCTAACTTTATTTAAATAAATCGATTATGCTAGACAAATCTAACAATATTAGGATTAAGATTAAGTGCAATCTTTTTAACGTTAACAATACAAACGTAGATATAAACGAAATCGCTTCTTTCTTTTTTCTAGAGACTAGAATAAAGCGTAACATTATATTCGATTTAACACTTTCTTTTCTTTTTTCCAATCTCGAAGTATTTAACAATAATAGTCGCAACAAGAATAACGAGAAAAATGCGTAAATATTGTTCTCTATACAAAGAAGATTTACTTCTTTTTATAGCAACTTTACTTTATGCTCTTTTAGCGAGTCGACGCACAATAAGATAGGTAAATAAAGTCTTATCTACTTTGATTGTAATAATTCTAGCAATTTAGACTACAATTCTATTCTTGATATTGTAAATAAGAGCAATAAGAAGAACAAGAACAAGAAGAATAACAATAATAATAAAAGTAATAAAGATAATAAGAATTTACAATTTGCGAAGCGATAAAAGCTTTCTATCTTTTTACGCACTAGTTTATCTTTGAAGCGTCTTCGCACACGTTGTCTTCAACAATATTATTGTTTCTCTTTATTGATTGCATCGATTAATAAGTTAGACTAGAACAATATTGTATTATCTAGAAGTTAGAATAAGCGAACTTTGTTTTTGAAGTTTGATTAACACGTTAAAACAATCTCTTTTGTTGATTTCTTCTCTTACACTAATAAAGCGACGTTGGTAGCAATATTAATTACTAATACTAATTGATAGAAAATGTCAATTCGAGACATACTTAAACGCAAGAAGATTGACTCGAAAGAGTTCTACACTTTGAACTTTAATTTTTAATATCTTTAATGTTAACTTCTGTTATTAATAAGCGTTGTTACATTAAAACGATCTAGCTTCAACATAAAGATTCTCGCAATAACCATAGATACTTCTAGTATCTTAAAATATGTTAGAATATCTAAGCAAGCTTTATAGTCTCAAGGAAGAAGACTAAGATTTACGTCGGAAGAAAATGCGCAATTAGTCGATTTGAAGTAGAATCGATTTTTTTTATAGAAACAAATCGAACGTTTCTTCTCTAAAAGAAGTATCGAAATATTGTAGATACATTATTGTACAAAATTAAAGATTACAAGTATTGCTCGAAAGAGGCGACAATTGTAAAGAGTTGTTAACAATAAGTATATATTAAGATTTTTGATAAAACTTAGAATAGAAATAATGTAGACTATAAAATAGTAGATTATAAGCGATAAAAGAGTATATTATAGTAAAGTAAGCAAATTACGATTGCAATAGAAGCTAACTTAAAGAACACTTTACGCTAATACAAGTAAGAATTAAAAATGTTAAGAAACGCTAGAAGAAACGTAGTCTCTAGAAGAGAGTAAGTTCTAAGAAATAATTTCGAGAAAGAATCTTCGAGAAGAATACTTCTAAGAGAGCGTAATTTCTTAGAAAGAATAATTTGCCAAGAATTTGTTTTTGAGAGAAGATTTCTAGAAGATAGTTAATTCTAGTAAAGAAGAGTAATTGTTTAGCTCGTAGCTCGCGAAGCGATAAAGATTGTGTTTTTGTTGCTTCTAATTAAAATTGTCTATTCTTAGCTAAAGTAATTCTATCTCTCTCTAGAAGTGCTTCTAGGAACAATCTTCTAAATAACTATATTGTAATATTGGTGCTAAATTATTTGATTTATTTGTCAAAGTAGAGCAAATTTTGAACAATTGCTTACAACAACTGTTAAATTTACTTACAACTTTCGAAAGTTGGCGCAATCGCAAAGAAAGAGAGAAGAAATAAGATAAAAGTTTTCGCAAGTAGTCTCGATTAATTCTTTCTATCGCGTAGAAACTTGTTCACTAGTTGGTCTTTTCTAATAGCTTTAGTCGCTAAACTTATATATTTGTTTAAGCATTCTAAGAGATCTAAAAATTTCCCAAAATTTGCAATAGCTCTCTAAATGTCTCTCTATAAGATCTCGATTATCTAAAAAAGTAAGCTTTTGATATTAGCTAAGAATGTAAAAGACTATAGAGTTTTGCAGGATAGGAGAGCTAGTGCTAGGAATAAGGAAGATTAAGAAATTAGTGCTTAATCGTTTGTTATACTGTAGCCAAATAATTAGGTAATATTAGACTATAAACTTAAGAATGCTTGCTATTAGTATTAGCAACCTATTTGCAATATATATGCGATCTCTCCCACTTAAATCTTAGAATCTTAGCTACTTAATATACTATTAAATTATATAGTGCGATTTATGTATGCATTGCGATAAGTCTCTATTGTTACAATTGTCTACTAATTAGACTGATCGTTCGATTCTAATAGTTGGAACCGAATTGCATAAATTATAAAAATACTAAATATATTAGGTTAAAACTTAATCTAATTAGATATAACTTTCGGGTCGGGTTATAGATTTTGGGGAAAAACCGACTCGAACGGTCAGTCTACTACTAATTAAAATTTTATCTTTATTTTGTTATATTAAAGCTTAACGCGAAAATTTAGTTATAATAACAAATATTAAGACAACAGATTGTTAATATATCTCTAAAAACAATCTTAGAAATTTAGAAATTCAAAAACTTAAAAACACAAGAAAAAGAGTATAAAAAACAAGTTAACTTTAACGAATTATTAAAATCAAAAACTTTAAAAATTAAAAACACAAATTAACAACTTAAAAATTAAAGTATTATTAAATTAAAAAACAAAAAAAAAGAGACAAAGTTAAAGTATTAAAAATAGCAATAAAAGTTGTAAATTTAAAGATTAAAATATTTTATTAAAATTGCGACTAGTATTTACTATTAAAATAATAAATTGCTTGCTAATTATAATAATATTATTAAAAGAAGTTTCTTAACAATATAATTAATTTATTTGCTTAGAAGCGAGAACGCTATTTAAACTCTTTTTTTAATAGAGACTAAAACAAGTCTTTAACGCAAAAATATTTGTTAACAATAAATCGACAACTAACTAAAAAAAACAATAGATTAAGAATATCTACTTATAAATAATCAAAAAGATAAAAAAGCAATAAACAAAAAAACAACGCAAAGTTTAAAAAAAAAAAAAAAATCTCTTTTTAATATTTTTGCAAAGAAAAGAAAAAAATTTATAAATTAAAAAAATTATTCTTTAAATTAATTATTATTATTAGTTTTTTTAATTTAGTAGTTGTTACTTTTACTATTTGTTATTAAGTTATTTTCTTAGAAATAATATCTTAAAACAATAAAAAGATTGCAAAGCTTTTCTTTAATATATTTACGTTAATAACAAATTTATTTAATAATTTTATAAAAATTATAGAGTTTTATTACTATATAATCTTTATATTTTTTTAAAAATATTAAGAGTATTGCACTTTAATAAACTTAATATTATTAATTTTCTAAATTAATTCTTAAATTTTTGTAATAAACATAAAGTTATCTCTTAGCACAAAGTTATTAAGTTGTCTTAATATTGCGACAAACTTATAAAAGACTTTATTAAGTTTATTATTGTTCAAACAAATAAAAAGTAATTTGAAATAATAAATAAATTGAAAAAAAAGTATAAAAATAAGGAATTAAATTAAAAAATTAACTTTTGTGCTTTTTTAAAGTTTTTAAAAAATATATTAAAAGCAAAGTCAAATAATATTTGTAAATATAATCGACAATTTAAAATTATTTCTTCGAAGTTTATTAAATTTAATTAGATTAATAAATATATTAAATTTTTGTAATATTTAAAGAATCTTTTTTGTAGTATTTGTACTAAGATAATGCAAAAGCATAAAGTTAAAATAAACAACGCAATTATTATAATATTTAAATTGTTATACAAGACAATTATAAAATTAATCGAAAATAAGACAATTATACAAGAAATAAATATTAATAGCGATTAGATTACTTAGCGAGTTGCAAATATTAATATAAGTAAATTAATAAATATAATAAGCAAGAAGCAAAATCTAATAAAGAAGAAAATTACGTTAAAAACAATTTTTACTTTTCTAATATTATTAATAGTTGCAATCGAAAATACGAAAATTAACAAAATACTAAATATTTTAAGATTAACAATATTCGCAAAATAATAAAAACCAAAATTTATTAAATAATTTAACAAACAATAACAACGCAATTATAAATTTTTTTATATATTGTATTTTCTTAAATTTAAATTAAAATTTAGAGTTTATCTTAAAAAACAATTTATATCTATTAAGAACTTGTATTTGTTTTTAAATACAATTAATTTTAACTAAAATTAAATAAATATTTGTTTTGTTATAATTTGTATAAAGAATAAGTTTATTTAAAGTTAATAATCTTAATAACAAATAAAAATATTTATATAAATAAAAGCAACAAAATTTGTTATAAGTTTAACAATTCTAAGAATAAAGAAATAAAATTGTCTCTTAATAATACAAAGATTAAAAAGAAGATTATAAAAATTTGTCTTTAATAAAGAACGCAAAATTGTATTCGAAATCTTGTAATTACAATAGCAACAATAAAATTAAATACTAATTTTTTGTCAAAAAATAAAAAGGATAATAAATCGAATTAAGCAATAATAAAGATTTAAGAAGCTTAATTAGAATAAAATTCTTTTAAGCAACAAACGCTCTAGAAATTTTTAATAAAATAATTAATTAAAATAATTAAAGAAAAGATTAAAAAAAAAGATTTTCGAAAATTAAAAACGTTAAATTTAGAAATTATCTAAAGATAACAAAAGTCTTAAATAAAGAAATATATATAAAGAAAAAAGTAATAAAAACAAAAGTAGAGAATATTATAATAAAGAACGTTCTTGCAATAATTAACTTTAACTTAAGAATTATCAAATATTAAAAAAGTAAATCTAAAAAAAAACAAAAGACTTCTATAAATTATATATAGCAAACAAAACATTTAAAGAGAATATTATAAATTATAAAGAATTAAGTCGATTTTAAAACTCTAACTTAAAGTATTTTTATCTCGAAAATAAAAATAAAATTAATAATTTTTTTTAGATTTTTGTTCTAATTTAAGTTGTTCTTTTTTTTGTTCTTTTTTTAATAAAAAATTTGATACTATAATAACAAAAAGAAAATCTTAAAAGCTTATGAAAAAAAAGAAAAAAATAATTGTTATTATAAAATTAATTAGTATTAAATTTACTAAAATTGTTTATTTTAAAAATATTATTGCAAGAGTAAAATTTTTTAGAACTTTATATTTTGTTGTTTGTCTAATTATATAAATGCGATTAAAAAATATAAAAGTTAAAACAATATTTAATAATAATACGAAAATTAATTGTATTAGTAAAAGCTTTATAAACAAAACTAATCTAGTTATTTAACAAAATATTTTTATTTTATTAGTAAAAGTTACAAAAGTACGTGTTTGTTTCAAAGAAAAAATAAAAAATAAAAAAATATTAATTAAGAAAGTAATAATTTATATTTTTATCTTTATTGTTTTTCGATTTAATTATAAAATTCTATTAAATTAATCTTTTTAACAAAGTGCTTAAATAAGCTTTGTAAATATAAACAACAACTTTTTAAAATTAACAATTTATTTTAAAAACAAAGTAAAGCGTATTAATATTTTAAAAATATTTACTAATTATTTTAGCAACAAAAATAAAAACGTTGTGTTCTTAAAGAAATCTTTAAATCTCTAAATAATTGTTCAATTAATACAATTGCTCAATTTCGCAAATTTAATTACAAAAAATCTTCGAAAATAAAAAGTAAAATTATTAGAGTAACAACATTGCAAAAAAAATAAAAAATAAATTAATAAAATTCTAATTAATTAAAGTAAACAAACAATATTAGCGTCTATTTGTTTATTAATATAATTAATTCGAATTAAGTAAATATTTAAATTAATGTTATGTTTCGAACATCTTTAAGATTATTAATAATTCGAATTTTTTAATTATATATTATAAAAGAGACTTTTACTATTTAATTGTTTAGAAAGTTCGATATTTTTTGTTAATCTTTTATTGCGTTGCGTTTATTTGTTCGAATAAATACAATATATAAGCGAAAGACTTAAAAAACAAATTCGATAAATATTAACAATTTAAATAATTTTATTTTAGACGAATATCTAAATTAAAAAAAAATATTAAAGTTATTAACTTAATTGCTTTGCAATAAATTTGTTTAACACTTTAGTAATTTGCTAATTAACTTAAATTTGTTTTTTTAATTTTAATATATAATATATATTTAGTTAAAAGCATACAACAACTAAGAAATTTTTAAAAAAATCAAAAGAATTGTTCGACAATATTGACAAAATTAATAAGAAAAATATTAATAATTTTATTAACAATTAGTTAAATTATATTTATATTTGTTTTGCACAAATAACAATACTAAAGAATAACAAAAATATTTTTAAAGACAAATATTTTAATAAATTCGAATAAATTGTTTAATATTTAATTTTGCTACAAAGATTAAATATAAATTAGAAGAATTTTCGCAAATTTAAGAATTATACTTTTTATTTTTTAATAAAAGAAGAGCGTTTGTTTTAAAAAACAAACAAAAATATATTTTTGCGTAGAGTAATAAATTAAACAAAAGACAAAAATCGAATTGTAAAAAGCTTGCATAACAAAAATAATTATAAAGAGAAAAATAGTATTTATTAATATATTGCAAATCAATATTAATAGCGAAATCTATTTAATTTTTGCAAGAAATATATTGCAAATTGCAACAAATATTAGCAAAGAGCTTTTAATAAATAAAAGAAAATTATATATTTAATTTATATTTTTGTAAAAAAAAATTGTTATAAATTATATTTATATATTAATTACAAAACTATTTATTAAAGTAAATCTAATAGTTGCTTAAAACAATTTAATTAAATAAATAAAATTAAGATAATTCTAAACTTTAAAGCACTTATTATAATAAAATTTTTATAAAAGAATATTTTTTGTTAATATAAATATATTAAGAAAATAATTATAAACAACAAACTTAAAAATAAGGTTAATATAACAATTAAACTTCTAAAGAGATATAGTATTAAAAAAATAACAATATTAACTTATTATTTACAATCAAATAAAATAATAAAAAGAAAATATAAATTTATAACTAATATTGTAGCTAGATAACTAGATGATATTAGGCTATAAACTTAAGAATGTTTGTTACTAGTACTAGCGACCTATTTGCAATACATATGCGATCTCTTCTACTTAAATCTTAGAATCTTAGCTACTTAATACATTATTAAATTATATAGTGCGATTTATGCACGCATTGCGATAAGTCTCTATTATTATAGTTGTCTATTAACTAGAATTTTATTTCTATTTTGTTACATTGAAGTTTAACGCGAAAATTTAATTATAACAACAAACATTAAAACAACAAGTTGTCGACGTATCTTTAAAAACAATCTTAAAAATTTAGAAATTTAAAAACTTAAAAACATAAAAAAAAGAGTGTAAAAAACAAATTAATCTTAACAAATTATTAGAATCAAAAATTTCAAAAATTAAAAACACAAAATTAACGATTTAAAAATCAAAATATTATTAAATTAAAAAGCAAAAAAAAAAGAAACAAAATTGAAGCATTAAAAATAGCGATAAAAGTTGTAAATTTAAAGATTAAAACGCTTTATTAAAATTGCGATTAATATCTATTGTTAAAATAGTAAATTGTTCGCTAACTATAATAACGTTATTAAAAGAAGTCTCTTAGCAACATAATTAATTTATTTGCTTAAAAACGAAAACGCTATTTAAACTCTCTTTTTAATAAAGATTGAAGCAAATCTTCAATGCGAAGTTATTCGTTAATAGTAAATCGACAATTAATTAAAAGAAGCAATAAATCAAAAACGCTTGCTTATAAACGATCAAAAAGATAAAAAAACGATAAACGAAAAAATAGCGCAAAATTAAAAAAAAAAAAAAATCTTTTTTTGATGTTTTTGCAAAGAAAAGAAAAAGATTTGCAAATTAAAAGCATTATTCTTTGAATCAATTATTATTGTTAATTTTTTTAATTTAATAATTGTTATTTTTATTAATTGTTATTAAGCTATTCTTTTAAAAACGATGTCTTAAAACAATAAAAAAATCGCAAAGTTTTTTTTTAACGTATCTACGTTAACAACAAGTTTATTTAATAATTTTATAAAAATTGTAGAGTTTTATTATTACGTAATTTTTATGTCTTTTTTAAGAACGTTAAGAGCATCGCACTTTAATAAACTTAATGTTATCAATTTTTTAAATCGATTTTTGAATTTTTATAATAAACATAAAGTTATTTTTTAGCATAAGATTATTAAGTTGTCTCGATATTGCGACAAGTTTATAGAAAACTTCATTAAGTTTATTGTCGCCTAAATAGATAAAAAGTAATTTGAAATAATAAATAAATTGAAAAAGAAATATAAAGATAAGAATTTAAATTAAAAAATTAACTTTTGTACTTTTTTAAAGTTTTTAAAAGGCGTATTAAGAGCAAAGTTAAATAACATTCGTAAATATAATCGACAATTTAAAGTTATTTTTTCGAAACTTATTAAACTTGATTAAGTCGATAAATACACTAAATTCTTGTAATATTTAAAGAATTTTTTTCGTAACATTTGCACTAAGATAATGCGAAAGCATAAAATTAATTTAAACAACGCAATTATTATAATATTTAAATCGTTATACGAGACAATTATAAAATTGATCAAAAATGAGACGATTATGCGAGAAATAAACATTAATAGCGATTAAACTACTTAGCGAGTTGCGAACATCAATATAAATAAATTAATAAATATAATAAGCAAGAAGCAAGATTTAATAAAAAAGAAAATTACGTCAAAGATAGTCTTTGCTCTCTTAATATCGTCAATAGTCGCAATTGAAAATACGAAAATTAACAAGACATTAAATATTTTAATACGAGCTTTTGAAGATTTCAAAATTAATAGTGTTTGCGAAATAATAAAGAGCGAAATTTATTAAATAATTTAATAAGCAATAACGACGCAATTATAAGAAATTTCGCATGTCGCATCTTCTTAAATCTAAATAATAGTTTAAAGTTTATCTTAAAAAACGATTTATATTTATTAAGAATTTGCATTCGTTCTTAGATAAAATTGATCTTAATTAAAATTAAATAAATGCTTGTTTTGTTACGATTTACATAGATAATAAATTTATTTAGAGTTAGTAATCTTAATAACGAATAAAAAAATTTATATAAATAAAAGCAACAAAATTTGTTATAGATTTAATAATTTTAAAAATAAAAAAATAAAATTGTCTCTTAATGATGCGAAGACTAAGAAAAAGATTATAAAAATTTGTTTTAAATAAAGAGCGCAAAATCGTGTTCAAAATTTTGTGATTACAATAACAACAATAAGATTAAATACTAGTTTTTCGTCGAAAAACGAAAAGAATAATAAATCAGATTAAACAATAGTAAAAATTTAAAAAGCTTAATCAAAATAAGATTCTTTTAAGCGACAAACGCTTTAAAAGCTTTTAATAAAACAATTGATCAAAATAACTAAAAAAAGAATTAGAAAGAAAAAAAGATTCTTAAAGACTAAGAACGTTAGATCTAAAAATTATTTAAAAATAATAAAAATCTTAGACGAAAAAATATACATAAAGAAAAGAATAACAAAAACAAAAATAAAAAACGTTACAATAAAGAACGTTTTCGCAATAATTAATTCTAACTTAAGAGTTACCAAATATTAGAAAAATAAATTTAGAAAAAAGCAAAAGACTTTTGCAAACTATGCATAGCGAACAAAACGTTTAAAGAAAATGTTACAAACTATAAAAAATTAAGTTAATTTCAAAGTTTTAATTTAGAGTATTTTTATCTTAAAAATAAAAATAAAATTGATAAATCTTTTAGATTTTTGTTTTGATTTAAGTCGTTTATTTTTTCGTTCTCTTTTTAATAAGAAGTTTAATACTATAATAACAAAGAAAAAATCTTAAAAACTTATAAAAAAAAAGAAAGAAACGATTGTTATTATAAAATTAATTAGCGTTAAATTTATTAAGATCGTTCATTTTAAAAACATTGTTGCGAGAGTAAAATCTTTTAGAATTTTGTATTTTGTCGTTTGTTTAATTGCATAAATATAGTTAAAAGATATAAAAATTAAAGCGATATTTAATAATAATGCGAAAATCAATTGTATTAGTAAGGGTTTTGCGAATAAAATTAATTTAATTATTTAACAAAATGTTTTTATCTTATTAATAAAGATTACAAAAGCACGTGTTTGTTTCGAAAAAATAATAAAAAATGTAAAGATATCAATTAAGAAAATGATAATTTATACTTTTATCTTTGTTGTTTCTTAATTCGATTACAAAATTCTATTAAATCGATCTTTTTAGCGAAGTGCTTAAATGAGCTTTGTAAATATAAACGATGATTTTCTAAAATTAACAATTTATTTTAGAAACGAAGCAAAGCGCGTCAACATTTTAGAAATGTTTGTTAATTATTTTAGCAACAAAAATAAAAATGTTGTGTTCTTAAAGAAATCTTTAAATCTTTAAATAATTGTCTAGTTAATATAATTGCTCAATTTCGCAAATTTAATTGTAAAAAATCTTTAAAAATAAAGATTAAAATTATTAGAATAATAACGTCGCAAAATAAGATTAAAGAAAAAAATCGACAAAATTCTAATTAATTAAAGTAGACGAACAATATTAGCGTTTGTTTGTTTGTTAATATAGTTAATTAAAATTAAATAAATATTAAAATTAATATTATTTTTTAAACATCTTTAAAATTATTAATGATTCGAACTTTTTAATTATGCATTATAAAAGAGACTTTTATTATTTAATTGTTTAAAAAGTTCGATATTCTTCGTCAAATTTTTATTGCGTTGCGCTTATTCGTTTAAGTAAATACAATATATAAACGAAAAATTTAGAAAACGAATTCGATAAATATAAGCGATTTAAATAATTCTATTTTAAACAAGTATTCAAATTGAAAAAAAATGTTTAAATTATTAATTATAGAAGATTTTTAAAAGAAATTTAACGAAAGATATAATTTCTTTTTGATGCTTAAGTTCTTAAGCATTAAGTGCGACTCTCGTTTTATTAAGAAACGCATTTAAAAGCTAATTATAAAATTGGAATTCTTTTTGCAAAAATAAGAACTTTTAATTATAATGCTTTTTAATTGTAAAATTGTCTTAATATAAAGCTTTGCTAAAATAAATAAAATTAGACTAAAAATCGCATTTAATTAAGAAATTCGCACTATAAAGCACAAAATATAATAAGTCTTAAAATTTCTAATTTTTTAAGCATTAAATTTTATAATAATTAAAATGTTAAAGAAACGTCTTTAAACGAATTTGTTAAAATATTGTTATAATTTCAATTAAAATTCTTGATTTTTAATAAAA
>JAABUL010006365.1_pt1 | contig 13657 bp, 11 predicted proteins | sample 5559151 | NCBI WGS metagenome assembly JAABUL01 (sample SAMN10711876, study PRJNA513368) | rock metagenome | isolation source: Antarctica rocks | place: Antarctica: Victoria Land, Pudding Butte sud | reverse complement strand
TGGTATAACCTAAGGCTCTGTTACAGCATGTTCACAAGAAAGAGGAATTTGAAGGAATTACTTAGCTACTCTTGATGTCTTCGAAATGGGGCTCCCTTCTATCGGGGTTGGAGTCCAAGCTGGACACACTCTTGGCGGACGAAGAGACGGCAAAGAAGGCGTCAGATGCAAGAGATGGATCAAAGCAGGACCAACCGGGGAAGAAGGAGGCGATGGCAGTCCCTCCAACAGGGAAGGCAGGCTCGTCGAGGACACCTTCGACCAATCGAACACAGGACCGCCTCAACGAGAAACTAGCAAAGGCTATGGCGAACAGAAATCTTGGAAAGAAAGGGGACACTTCAGTCGCAACTTCCAGTGTGCCTTCTGCGACCGCTAGCCCTGCAATTTCTACCACGAGTCCTCGGAATAGCTTGGATGTACAGAGGGAGACAAAGGTTGGACAGGACGCCAAGGGCGGAGGGGACCCATTTGTTAATGGTACTACTGCTGAGGAAGACGCAAAGGATGCCGTTTCAGGCGCCGCGTCGCCCGAAAAAGAAGCTGCTGCACAGGCGCCTGTCATTGCAGTGTATGAACCCAAGGAGGACAACAGCGCAACGCGTCGTTCAATAGACTCCCGAGGTTCTGTCTCGACCAGGCAATCTCTAGAGTTGACCCGTGCAACGACGCCTAGTGCGGAAGAACTGCCTATAAGTAACGGCGTCGCGGTCGACGCAGGGATGAGGATACCAGAAGAATACGAGAATATGATAGCGCAGATGCGATCAGATCACGAGGCGGCAGAGTTACGGCGTCAGGAGGAGACGCATACCTACCTTGAACAAATAGATGCAATGCAGTCCAAGTTACAGTATTTGACCAAAGAGGCTGCCGAGATAGCCAGAAGTGCTTCGGCGGCAGCCAAGCCTGGCAGTGTCGAGCAAAAGCTTGCAGCAAAGGATGAGAGAATAGCATTACTGATTGAAGAAGGCCAAAAGCTATCACAAACGGAGCTAAAGCACATGACCATGATCAAGAGACTACGTGCTAAGGGGATTGAGGATGACAAGTCCGTAGCTGATTGTAAGCGGACGATGGAGAAATACGAAAGGACAGCCCGAGAAGCTCAAGAAAGAGTCAAGCGCGCAGAGACCGCAGAGAAGCGGGCATCTGAGAGGAATAAGTCCCTGTCAAAGGTTGACAAGGAGCTGGAGACGGCCAGGGTGGAGAATGATGCCAAAGATGTGCTCATTCAGGATCTCCAAATACAGCTTTCGCGAGCCACATCCGCGGCGAAAGAAATAGAAGCCAAAGCTAATGCCGAAGCTTTAGAATCCGAAAAGAGACGTGCAGCAGATCTTGCAGATGAGCTGTCGACTACTAAGACGGAGAAAGACTTGGCTAAAAAGCAGCATCAGAACGAGCTAAGGGAGCTCAGAGAGAAGGCGGAACGGGAAAAGGAGCGAGCCCGAGTTGCTGAGATAGAACGACAAGGCGAGCAAAACATCCTAGAGAGTAGGTTAGAGGCTTACCGCGCGCGAGCTGAGGAAGCCTCAGCTGGGCAAGGTGGCGATTTGCAAGCCAAACTTCTGCGGCAAAATGAGACGCTCCAGAATCAGTATGCTGTGGCCAGTGAGAATTGGCAAGGCATCGAGGGATCATTGTTGTCTCGAGTTGCTGCATTAGAGAAGGAAAGGGACGACATCGCAAAAAGAGAGGCAGATTTACGTAAAAAAGCTCGTGAAGCCGTAGGTTCTCTCTTACATGAAGAGCCCAGCAAAATGAGAAGCTAATACGCAGCAGAACACGAAATCCAGACGAATAGAGGAAGAGCTTGAAAGGGTCAACTCCAGAACACAAGACATGGACCACGAGCTGTCATCTAGTACCGCCCAAGTTGCAACACTCCAGGAAAGACTGGCCAAATCCGAAACCGAGATGATGTCCACCATAAACGACCTCAAAGCTGAGAGAGAAGGCTGGGAGACACGCCTAGCCCAGAGACTCGAAGACGAAAAGGCTCGCATTCGTGAAGAGACAGCACGTTCTACCCCAGACCTTTACCAACAATTTCGCAATGAATCTCCTGTAACACATAACCGCACCCGAATGTCCTCAACTGGAGACAGGAATAGTCCATACAGTCGACGCGCGCAAGGCCTGGCCATCACCGGCTCTGGCACCTCACCACTTGAGCGACCCGTCAGCCGAAAGTCATCGACGCAACCACTTCATACGCTGCAGACTCTGGAATTCCAGCCTCATCAGCGACACTTGTCTCGTCAAGACTCGATGAGCACCATTCCACAGGTTTCTTTCAACAACGGCATCCCAGAGACACCATCTGTAGTAGACAAGGATGATGACTTCTTTGCTGGCGTCAACACCCCAGCAACGCCGGAACGTACGATTAATGACCTGATCTCCGTCTCCACCGCTGCTGCCGGTCCATCCGTACAGCTAGTAGAGCGGATGTCCGCTGCGGTCCGGCGCTTAGAATCAGAGAAAGCTGCTCACAAGGACGACCTCAATCGACTATCTAGCCAGAGAGATGAATCGAGAGAGCAGGTTGTGAGCTTGATGAAGGAGGTCGAAGAGAAGAGGGGATGGGAGTTGAGGGTCAAGGAGCTGGAAGGCAGTCTGAAAGGGGTAGAGGAGAGGTATCTCACTACGCTTGAGATGCTGGGGGAGAAGAGTGAGAAGGTGGAGGAGCTGAAGGCTGATGTCCAGGACCTGAAGACCATGTATCGGGAGTTGGTGGATAGTACTATGCGGTAATGTCTTCGCGTTTCGAAAGCGGCTCAGGTAGGCTTGGCGCATAGCATTCGTCGGCGTTTTGAAAAAGGGGTAGGGAATGTCCAGCATTTTAGCGATTTTGGACGAACGGTAAAGAGATTTAGGTGCAACAATTGCATGAATGTCTCACGCAATTGCAATTTCCATACCTTCGCGCTCGGCACTACTCAAAATGAAATCTCGTATCTGGGAAAAGGTCAAGTTAACGGTGAAGACCTCAGCAATCGGAACCTTCTACATACCTTCTTATCCGGCGCCAAATTGATGGCCAGATTGCCATCTACATCCCTCTTATCCGTCTCTACGCCCGCTCTCAGCAAAACCAGTGCGGTATCGCCATGTCCTTCGGAGATAGCTAGGACAAGAATCAGCTCTCTTATCCCCTTTGCATATACCAAAGAGTCCCTCAATGGGGACCACACTTACCATGATGCAGCGCCGTTAATCCAGATACATCGGTAGCATTCACCGGGCTCTTCTTCTCGAGCAGTAGCTTTACCATAGGCACCGAGCCGATGGCCGCTGCTCGATGGAGGGGAAGTTGACCACGCTTGTCCTTTACGCGAGCGGAGGCGTGGTGGGAGATTAGTTTGCGGGCGGTGTCGATGTTGTTTTTGGAGGCGGTGAAGTGGAGTGCTGTCTGTGGATAGAGTCGGATTTAGATAACTTTTGGTCTATGCGTGTTCAGGTTATTGGAATGGAAATGTATACCTGGCCGTTAAAGTCTAGATACGAGCGTATTCATTAGTATTGGGGCACCGATCCGTGACTCTCTGTTTGTGGAACACTCACTCTTCATGGTCGCATCGGCATCCTTGCTTAGCAACAGATCTACGACCTCGTCGCCATCTCGGAGACTCGAAGCGATCATAAGTGGTGTCCAGCCTGAGGAATCCTACGAATTGTCAACGACTGAACATTCGTGATTTCATGTTAGAAGAATACAAACTTGAACATCGGGGTCGAAGTCCTTTCTTGAGATGAGAAGCTCGATTATGGGTAGATGGTTGTAGGAGACAGCCCAGTGTATCGGAAGTCGCTCGTCATCGTCTCGCTTCGTCGCGAGGTTGTCATTGGCCTTAACAGCTTATGAGCACTATTATACAGCTTTGCTTCCGGTTTGACTTACATTGATGAGAGACTCTACAGCTGCAGCTTTTTGGGTGTCAGTACAGGTAAGCTTGAGAGCTAGTAAAGTGAGATGGCCTACTTCTGCCCTCTCGCGCTGCTTCGTGTATGGCAAATTTGACTTGCTGTTCAGGATCCATGAATAAGGCTGGAATGACAGTGAGAGTTCTGTAAATAGTAAATCAGAAACAGCATATCAAGTGTGAGATGGAGATATCTGGTGATGAGTTGACGAATCTAGACTAGTGTGTATATTTATCATACGCTAATTGTGCCCTGTCTTCTATAACACTAGCGCGACGAGATCGTCGGTCTTCCCTCATTCTCTTTTTGAGTAGTGCACCTTGGAGTCATGGCCGCAACATCGCCAGCAGTTGACGCACTCGCTAAAGCTTCGGCCAAAAGAACCAGGGATCTCTTCGGGTCCGACTACAGGTCACCCGCACCCTTCTACAGCGACAAGCCTGCCGAAAATTCCCTCTATCTCGCCGCCCGAGCTGGTCTATCCTCACGTATACGGAGCGAGTACGATGACGTCCGCGAACTTCCTCCTGCGCTCGCCGCAAAACAAAAGACTGTTGCTGCGGCTGGGCGACGAAAAAAGCAGAAGCAAGAAGGGTCGGATTCCGCAACAGCCAAGATGATTGAAGGAATTCCTGCCAAGTCAGAGACAAACGGAGGAAGCTCATCAGCTTTGGCATTACGTGTGTCTGGAGCCGGATCTGCACCTAATGCCAATGGATCTACACCACAGCGGAATCTACCATCGTCAAGCTTAGTTAGGAGGGAAAATATAAAGCAGCCAAAGCCTGATTGGCACGCACCATGGGAGCTCATGAGGGTCATATCTGGTCATTTAGGCTGGGTGCGAGCTCTGGCAGTGGAACCAAACAATCAATGGTTTGCTAGCGGAGCCGGCGATCGAACGATTAAGATCTGGGATCTTGCATCTGGATCACTACGGTTGACTCTGACAGGGCATATCTCTACAGTTCGAGGCCTTGCTGTTTCACCTCGACACCCCTATCTCTTCTCCTGCGCCGAAGACAAGATGGTGAAATGCTGGGACTTAGAGACCAACAAAGTGATACGCCATTACCACGGCCATCTCAGCGGCGTCTACACCCTCGCTCTCCACCCCACTCTCGACGTCCTCGTCACCGGCGGCCGCGATGGTGTGGCGCGGGTATGGGACATGCGAACACGAAGCAACATCCACGTCCTCAGTGGACACAGACAGACAGTCTCGGATCTCACGTGCCAAGCCGGCGCTGAGCCGCAAATAATCACCTCCTCACTCGACGCTACCGTTCGCCTCTGGGATCTGACAGCCGGCAAGACAATGGGCGTGCTCACGCATCATAAGAAAGGTGTGCGAGCCTTGGCACAGCATCCTATCGAGTGGACATTTGCCAGCGGCAGCACAAACACCATCAAGCAATGGAAATGTCCCGAAGGCGCTTTCATGCAGAATTTCGAGGGCCAGAACGCCATCATCAACACCCTCAGCGTGAACGAAGATAATGTGCTGTTCTCCGGCGGCGACAACGGTTCGATTTCTTTCTGGGATTGGAAGACGGGCCATCGGTATCAGAGCCTAGATACCACTGCGCAGCCAGGGTCGCTGGATGCGGAGAGCGGCATCTTTGCGAGCACGTTCGATAAGACGGGGCTCAGGTTGATCTGTGGAGAGGCTGACAAGACGATCAAGATCTGGAAGCAAAATGACGAAGCAACGCCGGAATCGCATCCGTTGGATTGGAAACCTACGCTTGGACGGCAGAAATTCTAGCTTCACAGACGAGAGTACAGGGTTGTAAGATTTTGAATGTACATATCCGAGGTGCATAGCGCAGGCGTCTGGGGGTATCATAACATTTCGCTAAAGAATAGAAACTTTCCAATCCGATCACTACCATCAATTCATGATCCAAACCCAAGTCCCCCTACTTCCCTGTCGTCTCTGAGCGCAAGCTTAATCTCCTCATCCCCAACACCTAACCTGACCTTTCCAACCCTCTCACCTCTCCTCCCCCCCTCAAGTCCAATCACACCTGCTTCTGCCAACTCGGCTGCAGCGAAGCCCATAGCCAACACCCTCGGTGCTGCTGGGACTTTACCAACCTTCTTCCTCACTGCGCAAGAGCTCCCTTCCTCCTCAACGCTCACGGTAGGATTCGTCAACAGAAAGTCATGGATGTGAGGATTATCCGCCGCCATCAACGCCAGCCTTTTCGCCTCTTCAACAACGTCGCTGAGAATGCATTCGCCGACTCCACTACGCCTGGTGCGAGCTAGCAGCGCGGCAAGGAAGACTTTTGCTGCCAGCGGTAACGCTTTCAGATACTGCTGCAAAGGGCTAGAGGTAGCTTCGTTGATCGCCTGCTTTATCGTCGTTATCGTCACCTTACCAGCCGTCGATTTCGCTTTCGTGACCTCTCCGTTCTCAAGAGCGGCCTTCTCCTTTCTCCGAGCGGATTTGCTTGGCGTACCCAGCAGCGGATTCTCGGCTGCGAGGCTTTCAGCTTCGGCAATCTCAACAGCTCGTCTGCAGATATCGAGAGCGCGTCGTGCATCTCCGCTTACCGCTGCCACTTTTCGGCTGGCGAATTGGATGGCGTCTGGGTCGACGATGTTGTCCGGGACGTGCGAGAGGCGGGAGCGGATTATTTCTTGGAGTTGCTCGTGCGTGTAGCCTGGGAAAAGGATGCGTGTTAGACCGAGTCTGCTGCTGATTTTGTTGCTCAGGGTTCGCTCGGGTAGATCCATTGTGTTGGCTACGGCGAGAACAATGAGGCGGCTGTGACGGAGGCCGGGCCAGTTGAAGAAATTGTACATGACGGATTGATCTTTAGTGACGAGTTGGTCCAGTTCGTCCATTAGGACTACGCACGGTACTCTCCTTGGACTTGGATGGTCGAATTCACGCTCTAGCAGTCCCAAGGCGTGAAAAGGAGAGACTCGGTCACCTTTCAGGGCTTCCCATAGTAGTGAGTATGATTGATGGGGATCGGTGACTTTCATGCCGTTGATTTCAACGAAGATGAAGTCATCGAGTTCTTCGGCCTGTACGCTTGCGTTCAACTGGCTGACTACCTCCCGGACTGTAGCGGTTTTTCCGGTACCTGGCACACCGGATATGTATATGCAGGTGCCTGTGCCGGAGGTGATGGCGGCTTCGAGATGGGTGTAAACCATGGTGAACTCGGAGGTGCGGCAAGGGAGAGTGAGAGGGACGGATGACACATGCAGATTGGAGCGAGCGAGCTGAGATGGTGATGTTGTAAGCGCTGGGGACAGGATCCGGGTATGGAGAGGGGTGAAGGTTAGGGGCTTTTTGATCACAATACGCTTATGGGTTGGGGTGAGAAACTTCTGGGGAGTGCGCTTTCCTTTCGATATTGGCGTAGACGCATGGGAGAACTTTTGTTTCTTGCTGGGGGTCTTGGGCGAGTATGCTTCGGCAAGGGAATCGAATTCGATCTCTGCATCTCCATGCACATCATCGATATGGTCGCCTCGTTTCCGTTTTCTTGTGGCTCTCGTTTGGCTCTTTATCCGCTCGATCAAGGGGTCGATGTCGTTCGCGGAGCGATAAATTTCCTCCCAATTGAATGTGTCAGTGTAGGTAGCAGTGCGAGTATTGCACCCTCTACGACAGATGAAGGTTTTGCCAAAGTCTTTCGATGAGCGGGGTACTCTTCCGGAGGGGTATTGGGATTGAAAGGTTTCTGCTGAGACTATTTTGGCCCTGCCGTTGATCGAGGTCAATGGATTGATATCCCAGGATGGGGTAATGTAGAGCTCGTTTGGAAGAGCATCTGTTCGTTTCTTTTGCTTGTTCCGTATCTCTCTTTCCGTAGAGAACCACATGAAGTTAGCTACTTTCTCATCCTCCTCTTCACCCTCCTCGAAATTGCAGATCAAGCCAATCCATGCTTCCCCATTGCCCTCGGCCTTCAGAAGAACACAATCGCCGACCATGCACCGAAAGTCCCCCATGCGGGCTCCAACTATCTCCGGACCATTTGCAGAATTCTTTGCTGCTTCCTCGGAGTAGATCCATCTCCAGGGATGGTCTTCGAGCCCTAATTCATCATCTGAGTCTTCTCTTGCTACGCCTCCCTCTCGAAGATATTGCCTCGCGCGCTTCGCTCTGGTACCGCTACGCTTCGATGGGGAGGACGGTCTGTGAAGCATTGTTTGCGGTGGTGGGTTGATATGCTGCGGCTAGATCAAGTTGAATCACCCATCACCAAGAGTGCTCTATCAACGTTCCCTGCTGTAACGCGCCAACGCGAAATAGCGCTAGTGCGGGCTATAAACAGCTCCATACTTTAAGGTATGCTCCAAATTAAGACCTGTCTACCCCTCTAGACATGATCACGAAACATTGTTCCCTCTTCCACTTCTAGCCTCAAAGGTGAGCAGCGGCTGCTTTAAGGTGAGCCGGGGTGAGCGGCCCAGAGCCGTGCCTGAGCCGAGGTGAGCTCCCGCGGGGCAGTGCAGGGGCGCAGTACGCTGGAGCCTGAACAGGCTCCCTTGAACCCGGCTTCAATTGCCTTCATTGGCAGTACGCTGGTGCCTACAATCCTTCAATGTTGCTGCCTAGCACCCCTCAATCATTGCTGCCTAGGTTCACCACTGGCATGGCCCGACCCTTTCACTAGATCATGTCCAATACCAACTTTTCCCGGGCCATAGTTCCACTCGCAGTGCATGAAATACCATCCATCCCTGCGTCATCTTCAATCTTTCCTTCACCTCTCCTCTCCCTTTTCCCCTCTCTGCTGTCGGCTCCTGCTATCCATCTCGTGACCCTCACTGGGATATGTTGACAATTGCGACCATCGCTTCGCCGGCGCTTGGTGTCTTGCGTTTCACATAACTTTCCGCCGCCTTGTAGCACCCAGTCGTAGTGCCTCTGACCTGAGACTGGCGAGCTGAGCCAGATCTGCCCATTGGGTGGTTGTAAACGCAGGCTTCCTTGGCGCCCAGGATCATTCGCATTCCCAAAGTCAAAGCGTAGCGCCCGGCACTGCAGTAGGTTCTCTTTAGCCGCCTTAAAGTGTGTCGGTGTTGCTGCACCATTAACAAGGCCCAATTAATCCATACCCTCATTATTATAACCGAGCATACACATTCGTTCAGAAGGATGCTCTAGCTTGTCATATATCACCCCCGCATATAGTCCACTACATGAAGGTTACGCTGTTAATTAATGGGGACCTCTTAATTTAATACGTTGCCGAAACTATCTAGTTATCTAACTTAGAGATCCTACTTAGAACTATAGAACCCGGTATTCTCATTAAGGTATTATATAGTATAGAACAGGGTAAAGGAACGTACTTAAACCTCTAAATCTCCTCTAGAATATTAAACTTTTATTAATTTATCTATATTAAATCCTTAGTACTTACTTTATAATTCGATCCTTAACGTATATTATATAATGTCTAGCCGTATTATTAAAGAAGTTGTTAACGGCGTAAAGAAAGTCTCTATCATTCTTATAAAAGAAGTTTAAGATAAAGGCTATAAACGCGTTATTAATATAATTAATCTAACTATTATTATATAAATAGTAAAAAAGGTTATAAATATATTTAGTAAATTAAAAATAATAACGGCGGGCTAAAAAGCCTAAGTAGGTAAGATAATAATTATGTATACTATAGCTTAAGTAAAGACTTAAATAAGAGTTATTAATAATAAACAGCTTTATACTATATCCTAGTACGGATAATCCTAATAATTACTCTACTATCTATGTAAAGGACTCTGCGGGTAAAGACGTCTATATTAGTTATATTACTATAAATCCTAGTAAGTAAAAAGTAAGACTTTATAATAAATCCTATTTATATTCAAGACTAATGAATCTTTATAGCTAGCTAAATAGATATTATATATAATAGAGAAGGCTTTAATAAGAGGCTAGCGTTTATAGTCTTATTTAGATTAAACCGTTTAGAAGTTTAGATAACCTAGGAACTATGTTTACGTAGGCGTATAAAAGATTCTTTATATTTATAGATAGTCCTATTTAAGCGTATAATCCTACTTATAAATATAGAAATATTATATATAATATAGCTGTAACACTCTTATACCTCTATATTACTGATAAGGAAATATATATACTTATATTAATAGTATTAAGCTAGGCTTTAGTTATTTAAGGCGTAAATAAGATTATTTACCGCTTAGAGAACTCTTTCGCGTATCTCTTTATAAAAGAGATTATAAAAATAGATATTATAATACCTTTATTACTACTAGTCTCTTCGTATAGTTTACTAAGAGTAGGTATTAGATAAAATCTATTAACTCCGGCGATACTTTTAGACTAGGTAAATTCTCGAGTTCCTCGCGTAAAGTACCTACTTTAATAAATTTTATTTCTAATCTAATATCTAAATACTGAAAGGTTATCGACTTAATGTATTTAGTAACTAAAAATTCTTCCTTATAATCAGGATTATTAATAGGTAGATCTAGCGGCTTAATTAGGCGCCGGATCTTTATAATATATTACGCTTTATTAAGTCTTTAGACTACCTTATCCTTAATCCCGAAAATAATAGACGGAGATAACTAATATATTAACTTCTTAATTAATTAAGATTATAATAAAGGTGATATATTACGTATATCAAAAGTATAATACAATATACTTGGCTAGTACGTACGGTAGGGTACGCCGTACTTAGCGCGCTATCATACTAAGCTATATTACTTAGTCTACTAGAGTACTAAGCTATAGGAATGATTAGTATACTTAGAGACTAAGTATACTAAGCCATAGGAGTAATTAGTATACTTAGAGACTAAGTATACTAAGTATACCTCTTGGTATAGATCTCCTATATCTATATAGATAGTAATGTTTCCACGTAGATAGGAGCTCCGTATTTAACTCATGTTATGATTCTAGTAATCTCCTAGGCACTGAATATAATACCTTATACTAGACCTACTTAATATTAGCCTACTTATCCTACTTCCTTAATACTCCTCTTTATAAGAACTAATTATAGGTCTATTCTATCCACGGATAGAGTGAACCGTAATACTTTAAGTACCCTTAGAATAAGTACCTTAAAAAGTAGAGACCCCCCCCTAAGTATCTAGAGTTCATGACGCCTAATCATGGATAGTAAGGATAGACCTAAGGTCGCTAGACCCGACTTGTTCTACGGTGAAAGAGAAAAGCTTAAAGACTAGCTTATATAGCTTCAGCTCTACTTTATATTTAATAAATAGACCTTATTAATAGTATAATAGCTAGCCTTCGCTATTATATATATAAGAGGATAAGCTTAGAAGTAGGTTCATCCTTTACTTAAGAAGTACCATAAGGATAAAGATAATCCAGATAATTAGTATATCTAGAACTAGATAGAAAGCTTTACACGGTTTTATATTAAGATATAGCGAGTCTTTAGTCCTTTAAATGAAAATAAGGTTATTATATAAGTCATTTAATACTTATCTTAGAAGAAGTCTACTATTAAGTATTCCACTTAGTTTCAGTAATATATAATAAAGATAGACTAGGATAATAATATACTAATAATAATATACTACCGCGGATTAAAGTTCAATATTAAAGAAGAACTTATATGAACTAGAGTATAAATCAATAATCTTAATACTCTAATAGTAGAGGTTATAAAGGTTAACGACAAGCTCTATAAATTAATAATAGAGAAATGACATAATAATAGGACCTCTAGAATAGGATAATCAAGAATCTTCGCTAGTAATAGACTAGGAAGATGATAGTATTAATAGCGCGACCTATATAAACATATACTAATAGAACTAGACTTCACCTAGAAATAAGACAAGGGAAAATTCAGGGATAAGAAGTAGTTTAAAAGGGGTAAGAAAGTAGTAACCTATTATAGTTATAATAAACCGGGCCACTTCGCTAGAGACTACTAGTTAAAGAATATAGTACCGCGATTATAATTAAACGTATTAAGAAGAGTTCTATATAATAAACCTTCTAAGGATCTAGAGAACTATAACTTAACCTACGAGTAGATAGAGGTAGAAAAACTACTGAAGGAAGTTATAAAGGAAGAATGTTATTTCGAATTTATACGAAAGGTATACTAATTCATCAAGAATCTAAAAGATTATAGAATATTATCCTAGGATATTAATATAAGAACTATAAGGTATCTTATCCTAGTAGGACGAGAGGACTTAGAGCTTGAAGAAGTTTTAAAGGACCTAGTTATTAATATCTAGATAGAAGTAGACTAATTATAATAATAACTTAAAGATATTTAAGAGAAAAAGATAGAATAAGAATCTTTAGATAACGGCGAGGTTCTAGAATATAGCTTAGAATATAGACAAGAAAGTTAAGAGAGCTTAGAAGAAGAAGCGCTACGTTATAGAATTAATAAGGATACTCTAGATAGCTCTCCATCTTATACTATTATATTATAAGGATTAAATAAAGGAAAACACATAGAGAAAACATATTATAAAGAAAAGCTTTACGTTAAAGACTACTGATTTAACTTAGTATACCTAGAACACGGTGTTATATATTAAATAGCCTACGCTAATAAATACTATAAGTATTACTCCTAAGTTCGGTTAGAACTAGGAAGGTAGGTAGTAGGTGCATCTTATAAACGGATGATCTAGAAGGACTATATAAGTGATAATTATAACTAGTATCTAGCTAGCAAGCGACTTAACTTATAATTTCCAGGATTAATTATAGTATAGTATAATAGTATCAGGAATCAGCTAAAGTATAACTAAAATATAGTGGAATATTACCTACTAGAATGGTATACTTATATACACGATAAATATAAGAAGTATTAAGAAATCAAAATGATATACGGTTTTCTCCTTAAACAGGGAAAAGAGTAATCTCTTATATTATAGGAAGAGATAAGTAGTTTAATATATTAATCTTAAAGCAATTCTTGTATATTACTTAATATGATATATATATGAATATACCGGTATTAATTAATAGTTAACGAACTATTATAATAATAGATTCTAGAGTAACTAGTAACTTCGCTTCCTAAGATTTAGTACGGTCACTAGGCCTATTAACTTGAAAGAAGAAAGAATAGTATAACTTATAAATAGCCGACAGGTTAATACTATTAATAAGAAGGATAGATAAGGAAATATACTTATTACTTATAATAATTTAATGCTATTATAAGGAACTAACCTTTAATATAATTAGGATAGCCACTTATTATATTATTTTAAGAATACCTTAATTAAAGAAATATAATCTAATAATTAATTAGAAGAAAGGAGTACTTATATTTATAAATACTAGAGATATTACTAGTATATAACCTATACGTTAATAGAGGATGGCGATAGATAAGAAATAGAATTAAAGACTAATTAAAGCTTATTATACTTCAGTTTTAAAGAAGGATAACCTTAGACGAGGGTCCGGCTTAATATATATTAATAAGGGTTAGCCGGATCATTAAGCTAGAGTTATTAAGGGAAGTAATAAACCTCCTAACATCCTATAAGAATATAAGAAATAGATATATCTCTTTATAAAAGAGATAATAATAAAAGCGTTACCTATATACTAATCTTAGGATTATAAGATTAAACTTAAACTAGGAAAGGAATTAACCTTTAGACTAATCTATATATTATTAGAAAAGGAACTTACTATACTACGCGGGTATATTAATAAGAACCTTAAAAAGGGATTTATTTAAGAATCTAA
>JAABUL010006362.1_pt1 | contig 13669 bp, 9 predicted proteins | sample 5559151 | NCBI WGS metagenome assembly JAABUL01 (sample SAMN10711876, study PRJNA513368) | rock metagenome | isolation source: Antarctica rocks | place: Antarctica: Victoria Land, Pudding Butte sud | reverse complement strand
GGATGCGCCGCGCCTCCGGGTCCGTGACCCCGCTCAGATCCAGCTCCTCCAACACGCTCACGCTCCGTCACCCGCCCCCTACTCAGTGGCCTCAGTATACCCGGCCCCCAGGTTTTTGATAAGATACTCTATGACCGTGTCTCCGGCGCGTGCCAGTTGCCGAGTCTCGCCAGCCTCATCGCGCCGCGCGCCGCGATCCTCATGCTGGGGGCATCCTGGCACACCGCCCCTGTTGCCCCGGCTTTTTGAGAAGATACGTAGTCCGTGCCGTCGTGGTTGAAGGCGGGGTTGCGCAGGTAGCACCAGAGCACCGTCGCCAGGCCCAGTTGATGCGCCTCGTGGAAGGCGGCCGCGACCTCCTGGAGCTGCCGCGACGACTCGGGCGACCCGAAGTAGATCGTGGCGCCCACCGCTGCGGCGCCCATGTTCCAGGCTTCGCGCACCGTGCCGAACAGGATCTGGTCGTACGTGTTCGGGTAGGTCAGGAGTTGGTTGTGGTTGAGCTTGACGATGAAGGGGATCTTGTGGGCGTACCGACGCGCGACCGCGCCCAGCACGCCGAAGGTGGAGGCCACGGCGTTGCAGCCGCCCTCGATGGCCAGCGTGACGATATTGGCCGGGTCGAAATAGAGGGGGTTGGCCGCGAATGAGGCGCCGGCGGAATGTTCGACCCCTTGATCAACAGGGAGGATCGACAGATACCCCGTGCCGCCGAGCCGGCCGCCGCCGTAGAGTTGGTGTAAGCTGCGCAGCACCTGGGGGGAGCGGTCCGAGCCCACGAAGACCCGATCCAGGAAGTCCGGGCCGGGGAGGTGCAGCCCCGCCTTGGCGACCTTGGGCTGGTAGGCGAGCAGATCGCGGTGATCCCCGAGGGCCTGGGCGATGACGTCGATCGAGGCGGTGTCCTTGACGAGGGTGGTATCCATACACATTGCCACATGTCTCTGTCGTCTTTAGACGACAGAGACATGTGGCCTCTCCTTTCTTCTTCTACAACAAAAACCACATGTATAGGCCGTCAACCGGCCTAGCGTGTCCGACTCCGGTCGAGGCGCACGCTGTCTGCTGTGTGTAGCTGACCGTTGTTGAACCTATCAGTGACGGGCGTCCTTCTGGTGTGTCGCCCGCGCGACGAGCACGACCGCGCACAAGACGACGGCTTCGTTGTGCGCGGTGTCGCGGGCGCCATAGATGAGGGTGACCGGTCCGTGTGTGGCCCGCTCCGCTAACGCCTCGACGAGCTGACGGCGCTCCGGCTCCGCGAGTTCAGCCCGGTAGCGGCGCTGAAACTCGTCCCAGCGCGCGGGGTCATGACCAAACCAGCGGCGTAGCTCGGTCGACGGCGCGATCTCCTTCATCCAGGCGTCGAGATGGGCCTTCTCCTTACTGACGCCGCGCGCCCACAGGCGGTCTACCAGCACGCGGTAGCCATCGCCGTCGTCCGCTGGCTCGTAGGCGCGTTTGATCCGCACCTGGTCTGTCGTGCTCCTCGTCGTCGCGGGGGCAGGGTGTCCCATGTCTTATCCTTCTATTCCCGCCGACCGGTGCGTGGCCGCACCACCCGGTGGCCTCTGTGCTGCCCTCAGCAGCCTCTCATGTCGCGGGGCGCTGCCCCAGGTGCGCGCACTCAGACGGCGTAGCGCGCGGCGTCGGCGCGCTTGAACGCCAGCCCCAAGCCGGGGCGCGCGATCGGGGTGCAGGGCGCCGTCACCGGGGGTCACGGCGCCCTCGCATAGCATATGGTCAAGGCGCGCGTGGTCGTGACAAGACGCGATGGGGCTGAGCCGCGGAATCGCACAGCAGGGCTGGATGTGCAACGCGGGCACGCCATGGGCCGAAAGCGCCGCGCGCGCACCACCGTCGCCCTCACGATCCCTTAACGGGGTTCGGTGGCGTGCCGTCCGCGTGCGCGCCACCGGGAGGTCCATCCTGCGTCGTCACATGCACATCGATGGCCCTATCAGCGGCCGACCCATCCTGCTTTGTCACGTGCACATCGATGTCCAGGCCGGCAGCCGACCCATCCTGCATCGTCGCATGCACAGCGCGGCCCATGTCCTGCGCGCGCGTGTCGATGGCGACCGGCGCGACGCGGCCAGCCCCCGCGGGCGCGGTCTGCCTCGCTGTGCGCGCGTCGTGGCCGCTCCCGCTTGTGGGGGTGGCGGTGCCCGCGCGCGCCATGTGGTCGTCCTCCCGGCCCGCGGCGCCGCCGTCAACCCGCGCCCATGATCGCCCCTGTTGCCAGTATTGCTCGATGGCCTCCAGGGGTTTGCCCTTCGTCTCGGGCACCAGGAACCAGATGAAGACGATCTGGACGACCGCGAAGGCGGCGTATATCCAGAAGGTCACCGACTTGCCGAGCATGTTGATCAGCGTGAGAAAGGTGATGCTGACAATCAGATTGGCACTCCAATTGCCGACGGTCGAGATGCTCGAGCCCGTGGCGCGCAGCCGCGTGGGGAAGACCTCCGCCGCGATCAACCAGTAGGTGGGGCCCAGGCCGATGGCAAACGAGACGATATAGAGTAAGAGCACGATCAGGAGCAGCAGGCCATGTTGCGGCGCGCCGATCATGAAGATAAAGCCGGTCGCGGCCAGCGTCAAAAAGACACCGCACGAGCCGAAGAGCAACAGCGGCCGTCGCCCGACCCGGTCGACCAGGAACAGCGCCAGGATCGTGGCGAGCACGTTGACCACGCCCACGAGGATCGCCCCGATCAGCGAGCTGCCCGTCGCCGAGGCGCCGAAGCCGCTGTAGCCCGTCACGATCGGCGCATAGTAGATGATCGTGTTGATGCCCACGAGTTGCTGCAGGATGGCCAACCCCACGGCCACGATCAAGGCCACGCGTAACCCGCCATGGAAGAGTTCGTGCGAGGACGCGTGCGTGGCCTCCTCCAGCCGCGTCTTGATCCGACCCATCTCCGCATCGGCGCCCGCGGGCACGACGCGGCGCATGACCGCGGTAGCCTCGTCCCACCGCCCCTTGCTGGCCAGCCAGCGCGGCGTATCGTGCAGGAAGAACATGCCGACGCCCAGGGCGGCCGCGGGGATGACCGCCACGGCGAACATGGGCGGCCAACCCAGGCCTGCGCTGCTGAAGCCGAGATCGACCAGATAGGCGACGAGGATACCGACCGTGATCATCAGCTGGAACAGAAACACCAGCTTGCCGCGGATGGCTGGGGGCGATAGCTCCGAGGTATACATCGGCGCCACGACCGACGACGCGCCGATCCCCAAGCCGACGATGATGCGGAGGATCACGAAGGGCCACAGGCTCGGTGCGAATGCAGTCAGGATCGCGCCGACGGCGAAGATGATCGCCATGATAATGAGCGTTTTCTTGCGGCCCAGCCAATCCGCCATCTTGCCGCCCACGGCGGCGCCCAGGATGGCGCCGATGAGCACGGCGCTGACCGCGATCTCCTGCGTGGTGGACGTGAGGTGGAACTGCGTTTTGAGGAAGCCCTGCGCACCCGAGATCACGCCCGTGTCATACCCAAAGAGCAGGCCGCCCAAGGCAGCGATGAAGCCGACGAGATAGACGTAGCCGGGGATCTTGGTCGTGCTCTGGATGGCCTGATCGGCGCCCCGCGTCGTGCCCGCGACACGGATCGTGGTGTCTGCCTGCGCGTCACGCGCGGCGTGTTCGTTAGCTCCTACAGTGCTGGCCATCGGTCTTCTCCTCTTCTCTCCGTCGGTTGGAGCCTCGGCCACGTCGCGCGCCGGGGCCAGGGCCAGGGCCGCCACCAGCGCCGTCCCCAGGGCTCGGCGCCGGTCATCTCACCGCGCAGGCGTGCGATCAGCCAAGCGGACATCGCCGCCTGCTCCTCGGCGGCCCGTGCCCGCTCCTCGGCGACCGTCGCCCGGGCCTCGGCCTGGACACGCCACGTCCGTTCACGCGTCAGGTCCGCCGGGCTCACGTCCATCACGGCCGCGCCGCGCGGTATCAGCGTCGCTATCGTCACCTTCTTCGCGCTACCCTCGGTCCTTATCGTGGGTCTCCTGTGGTGTAGAGTGGCGCCACACGTTGTGCTCTCACCACGTTGTCCGCACCCGTCCGCTCTCCTATGGGTGGTGCGCCCGTACCCCGTAGTCTAGCGGGCGCGTGTCAACAGTCCCGTCACAAGCCCTCAACATGGCGTCAAGAAGGATCAACAAGAGTCAACGAGGCGCCATCTCTTGCGGAAAGGACACAAAGACACATGGCCATCAGACGAGAGGCGGGAGAGGTGTGTCAAATTTCCGCGCTCGTGCCATAGTACTGGTTATCCTCGCGAAAGCCTCCCTGTCCATCCCAGAGGTGGGTGTACTCGTCAACCAGTTCAATGGAGCGCACCCACTTGACCATCTTGTAGCCCAGATACGTCTCGACACGCAGGCGGACCGGGGCGCCATGGTTGACAGGGAGGGGCTCTCCATTCATCTCCAGGGCCAGGATCGTTTGGGGATGTGTGGCCTGGCCCAGGGGCAGGGCCTCGTAGAAGGGACGCTCCCACGCGTGCGTGGCCTGGGGGAACGATTGCTTGCCCTGCTGATAGGACGTGAAGACGAGGTACTTCGCGCTCGGCGAAGCGCCACAGCGCTGTAAAATCGCGGTGACCGGCACGCCCGTCCAGGCGGCGATCCCACTCCAGCCCTGGATGCAGTTGTGCAGGGTGGTCTGCGATTCCTGGGCCATCGCGCGCAGATCGTCGAGTGATAGGTGCAGCGGGGTGTCCACCAGCCCGGACACCTCCAGCCGATAGTCGGCGAAGTTCGTTTCGACCAGCCTCTTATACTCGGCGGTCTCAGGAGGATAGCCATTGGTCCAGAAGTACGACGAGACGTGTGTATAGTGCTGGCGCGTCGTCAGGCGCTGCATGCTCAACATGCGGATAGGATCGACGACGGCCCCCAGGATGTGTTGCATCTGACGGCGGTTACCCAGGGTATACCACGACGCCCAGGCCGCGATGAGCACGACGACGGCGAAACTGCCGAAGAAGATGACCAGCGCCAGCGTCAGATTCGCGTGCGCGGCGCCGGGAGCATTCCCGACAATGATGTTGCGCACGTTGTCCTGAAAGTGGACCACGAAGACCAGCACGATGTGGACGACGCCGAAGAGCGCCCAGAGCGCCAGGCCGATGAAGTGCAAGCTGCGCGCGCCCTGTTTGCCCCCCAGGAGTTTGACGAACCAGGGGAAGCGCGCCTCGATCGCTGGCGACATGGCGAACGCGGTGATGATCTGGAACGGAGCCAGCAGGAAGACCACGCCGGCATACGCCAGCTGTTGCAAGGGATCAAACGGGCGGAAATCGCTGGGCGGTGGGATGTGGAAGCTGCCATAGATGAGGGCGGTGTGCCAGGCGCGCGGGACGATATCCCACGAGGTGGGGATCAAGCGGCTCCACTCCCCCGTCGCGAAGAGCAAGACTACATACACGAGGCCGCTGAGCATCCAGAACGTGGCGCAGAAGAAATGCCAATGCCGGCCCATCCCAAGCTCATCTTTTCCCGGTAGGGCGAGCCAGGGGGAAATGGACCGCTCATCATCCATCGCCGTATACAAGCGGTCGGTCGGCACGGTGGCCTTGGTAAACTTGAGCCATTCGGAGCCGGGCTTACAGCTGCTATTCCAGTAGAGCCGGGGATGGGCTACCAGGATTTGCAGGCCGGCGCGCATGAGCAGGAACATGAAGAGTAAATTGAGGTAGTGCGTGACCCGTATCCAGAGGGGGAAATCGGATACGGCGAGCACAACGTGTAGTCCCATCATTAAAACGCCTCCAGTCCAAACGACGCGCTCACGCGCGCATGTGTACACACCGACGCCCCATAGGGCCAAGGGCCAATCTCTTTCATTGTGCCGCAGGGGGCCTGCCACACGCGTCTATGGCGCTCACGACCTCCGTCATCCTGGTTCCTGAGACGCCCGTGCGGGCCAGGCGATGGTGAGGAGGAACGCGCTCTCGTCGAGCGCCTCCACGTCATGGGCGACGTCCGGATCGAGCGCCAGGACGTGCCCGGCCGGCAGCTCGATCGTCTGATCAAGCACCTGGAGGCGCACGTGTCCGGTCAGCGTCTGGATGGAGAGGCGCCCGGGCGCGCGATGCTCCTCCATGCGCCCGCCCTGCCGCATCACGATCAGGACGATACGGAGGTCCGGTTCCTTGACGAGAGTCTTGGCGTTGCGCATGCTCTGCCGCCAGCTCTCTTCGCCGCGTAGGCGCTCTACTTCCCCGAAAAGATCAAAGGTGAGCAGGGCGCGGGCCACCTGATGCATCGGTCGCTCGGGATTGCCATGTGTCTGTCCGGCTGGATACTCGGTTGAATACGGTCCGCCCGTGTGATCGGTCTCCATGGGACGTTGCCCTTTCTATTCTATAATGCGGGATTCTCGATCGAAAGATCGGGGCGCGTATCACCGCGTCGCACCCCATGCCCGCAGGTTCTATGCCCGCGTGGGGCCGCGCGACGGCCGTCCCTCACCAGCGCCTCCAGGCGCTCACCCACCTCCGCGCGCGTTTTGTCCTGTGCGTGTCGGTGTACACGGCGCGCGGCCAGCGGGGGGAGACGGCGAGGTGGTCCATACAGGCGCGCGCTCCTGTTCACGCGGACGTCGAACGGGTCAGGGGCAGCTCGGCCAACTCGCGTCCGACCAGCACATCCAACAGCCAGTCCAGGCCGATACGGACGCGCTTGTCGATCCCCGGCATCTTGGAGAGATAGATCCCCCGCCACAGCGCCCAGGCCACGAGACCGGAGAGATGCACGCCGTACAGGCTGGCTACGCCGGAGCGCCGACCGACGAGGGCAAGCTCGCCGATCGGCGTGTAGACAAAGGGCTGTGGCTGACGGCCGTGCAACACCGCCGCGATGTTGCGCCCGACCTGCGTCCCTTCGCGCATCGCATTCTGCGCGGTGGGGGCGTAGGTCTTCTTCTTGCCGGCGTGCGGGATCTCGGCGCAGTCACCGAGCGCCCAGACGCCCTGATGCCCCGTCACGGCGCAGCACGCGTCCACGACGCCGCCGCCGTGCTGGCCGCGCGCGCAGTCCAGCGTGCCGATGGCGGGGCTGGGCGTGACGCCGGCCGTCCAGATCAGCGTGTGGGTGGGGATGCGTTTGCCTCCTTCCAGCGCGGTGTAATCCGGGCCGGCCCCCGTGATCTCCGTGTTGAGGAGAACCTCGACGCCGCGCTGCTCCAACTTCCGTTGGGCGTAGTGAGCCAGGCCGACGCCGAGTTCGGGCAGCAGGCGCTTGTCCGGCTGGACCAGCACGGTGCGGATCGGCGTGTCGCGCAACGATGCATAGGTCTTGGCGACAGCGCGGACTAGGTCGTTGAGCGCGGCCATGGTCTCGACACCGGAGAAGCCGCCCCCGCCGACGACGAAGGTCAGCATGGCGCGTCGTGTCGCGGCATCCGGCTCGTCCGCGGCGGCGTCGAGGAGCTCCAGGGCGCGATTGCGGATCGCCGCGGCGTCGCCCACGCTCTTGAGGGTCAGGGCGTGCTCTTGCACGCCGGAGAGGCCGTGGAAGTTGGTGACCGCGCCCAGGGCAATGACCAACTGATCGGCCTCCAGCGTGCGCCGCTCCGCGGGCGTCGCCGCGTCGGCGGAGCCGCGGGTGAGTGTCACGCGCCTGGTCGCGAGGTCGATACCGTCGACGCGCCCCTGCGCGAAGGTGATACGCGGCGAGAGCCGCCGCACCGCGCTGATGATGTGGTCCGCATCCACCTCTCCACCCGCCACCTCTGTCAGCATCGGGGTGAATACCATGAAGTTATGCTGGTCGACGAGCGTGATCTGGCCGTCCTCCTCCCGGGGCAGCAGGCGCGCCAGCGCGCGGGCGACGTGGACACCCGCGAACCCGGCCCCGACGATGACGATCGTGCGCACCCTCACACCTCCTGCGTCAGTTCGAGCAGCCAGAAGCCCTGCTGCTCGATCTGCATGGTGAGGCCCCTGATGCAGCTTCGCGGCTGGCACGAGGCCCTGATCGGTCCAGTGCCCCAACAGACTATCGTAGACGCGCGGGCGGTACGCGCCGCTCAGCTCAACCGCGTCCGTGACGCGCAGCGCCGTGGCGATCGTGCGGTCGTCGGTATTGCCCACAAAGAGGAGCAGGTTTTCCCCCTGGCGCAAGCCCAGGGCCACGGCAGCGGCGCCGGCCGCATGCACATGCGCGGTGATGTCGTCCTCGTACGCCACGTAGGGCGCCGACTCTTGAAAGTGCTCCGTGGTGTAGAGGCGCAGGTCGGGCGCGCGCACGGCCAGCCACGTCAGGGAGCGGCCCTGGTAGGGCACATTCTGCACGCCCATCCATGTCCAGTCGGGGGCCAGCCGTGGCTCGATACGCGGGACACCGGCCGCGAGGTCCAGCCCCGCGGCTCCTTCGATGGCCGCCCAGAGGTAGCGCGGCGGGAACCACGGCGAGAGCATCATGCCCTCGTTGACGAGCGTCTCCCCGTGCAGCCACTCCGAGAATTGGCCTGGCACCGTGCTGTTCTGACGTGGATCGCGCGCGTAATTCTGGAAGCTGGTACTGAGCGCGTGAGCCATGAAGGCGGGGCTGAAGCGCGCCGCGGCGACGGCGTACCAAAACGTGGCGGCGACCCACACGCCGCCCATCAAGCCGTAGGCGGGCTCGGGGCCGGGGGAATAGTTGGGCGCGTCGCGCGGCGTGCCGTCGATGTCGATATTGAGGTAGTACAGTCCGTTGGCCGGATTGGACAGATGGGTGTTGATGGCCTCTTTGAGCGCCGCGGCCTCTTTGAGCGCCGCGGCCTCCTGGGCGAACGTGGCGCTCTCGTCATGCTGCTCCAGCACGCGCGCCATGTGGGAGATCGTGTGCAACGCCGCGAAACACTCAGCGTTCACTTCGGTGGTGGCGCCGGAGAGGCGGTAGTTCTTGATCACGTTGCGCCACCCGATAATACCCCAGTCCGACGTGCCGGTGGCCGTACACCAGACCAGGCCCTGCGCGTTGCGCTGCGAGAGGATGTAGCGGGCGGCTTTGACAGCCGCGGGGTAGACCGCGCGCAGGAAGTCCTCATCGCCCGTGGCGTTGTAGTGGTGCCACAGCGCCAGGATCAGCAAGGGCGTGTTGTCGTTGATGTTGAGCCCGTAGTCCGCGGTCTTGCCGGTCCGAATGTCATAGTACTCGACGATCAGGCCGCTCTCTTCTTGCAGGCGCACGTAGGCTAATAGAGACGCACGGGCGAACTCCGGCGCGAGATAGTCGCAGCCGAAGCCAAACCAGGCCGTGTCGCGGCCCACGCTGTTGTTGGAGCGCGTCGGATCGTTGACGAAGCACCAGCCGGTGGGAGCCTTGAGCATCACGCGCAGCATGTTGGCCTTGGCCCACAAGACGCCGCGGTTGACCTGCACGTTGGGCGTCATCACTACGGAGCGGCCCAGCGCCTCATGGTAGTAGGCCATGGTCCGCTTCAGGGCCTCACGCGCCGGGGGGCAGGCCCGATAGGCCGCGGTCGCGCCGTGACGCCCGCCCGTGGAAAAGCTCAACAGGTACGCGAAGGAGACGCGCTCGCCCGGCTTGAGCGTGTGGGAGAGGTGCAGCGCGCCGAGTATCTCACCGCTGGGCGCGTCGGTGGTGTCCGCGAGCAGGCCGGGGCACGTCGCCCCGACGGTTCGCCCGTAATCGACGGTCGTCTCGAAGCTGGTCGGCTTCTCCGAGCAGCCAAAGACGCGCACCAGATCGGGGTTGGAGCGGTTCCAGGCCAGCAGGGCGCCCAGCCGTTTGTCGTAGGCGGCCGCGACGTCGTGTGCCGTGTCGCCGCGCAACTGGCAGAACGCATACGTGGCGATCGGCGCGTCGTCCTCCCCCTCGTTGCGCAGGTCCACCGTGTAGTAGACCGCCGGGGGGTCGACGGCGCCATCCGGATGGGGCTGCCCACTCAACACGAAGATGTCCTCGTGGACGGACACCTGGTTCGCCAGGGTAAAGGCCCGCTCTTGATGCTCGGGGTGGATGGTGAACAGACCGTCCGTGAGGGGGGCCAGATGCATGCCGGTCCGCTCGTCCCAGTGATGTAACACGAGCGTCCCGAAGACGGTCGCGCCCGTTTCGATGCTGTAGACCTTCTCGATCGCGCCAGTGCCTTTGATGATGGCGCAGGCCGTGGGGCCGCCGAGGGTGCTGCCCACCGCCAGTTCGTTGTCAGGCACGGTATAGATGGCCTCGCGGGCGCTATGCCCGATGCCGCGTGCAATATCCATACATTCCTCTTTTTGTGTGTGACACGTCTCCCGTGTGCGGCCCGTTCCGCCAACGCATCAATCAGCCGGCTCCGCGCGTTCGACCCGGTAGCAGCTCGCGTCGCGGGGGGCTGCCGCCGGGCGCGCACTCAGACGGCGTAGCGGGCGGCGTCGGCGCGCTTGAACTCCAGGCCCATGCCTGGCCGCGAGAGGTCGGGGTGTAAGGCCCCGTCGACGGGGGTCAGCGTCCCGTCGAAGAGCATGTGCTCGATGCGCGCGTGGTCGTAGAAATACTCGGCGGGGCTGAGCCGCGCGATGGCGCAGCACGGCGCGACGTGCAGCGATGGCGCGCAGTGCGCCGAGAGATCCATGCTGCGCGACTCGGTCAGGGCTGCCGTGCGCAGGAAGCCGGTGATCCCGGCGCAGCGCGAACCGTCGGCTTGCAGCACGTCCACCGCCTCGTGCTCTAACATGTGGCGAAAGTACCACAGGTCGTAGCCGTACTCGCCCGCGGCGATGTCCATGCCGCCCGGAGCGCGGTCACGGATCAGATGCAACCCCGCCAGGTCATCCGACGACACCGGTTCCTCGAACCACACCACGCCGTACTCCCGGAAGGCCTCGGCCTGCGCCAGGGCCTGCGTGCGGCTGTAGGCGCCATTGGCGTCCACGTACAGCAGGGCGTCCGGCCCGATCGCCTCCCGCGCGGCCTTGACGCGGCCAAGGTCGGCGGCGGGATGGGTCCCGATCTTCATCTTGACGCGCGGGATGCCCTGCTCCACCCAGCCGCCGAACTGCTTTTGCAGCCGCTCGATCGAGTACGTGGTGAAACCGCCGCTGCCATAGACCGGCACGGCGTCGCGCGTCGCGCCGAGCAGCGTCACCAGTGAAACGTCGAACAGGCGCGCCTTGAGATCCCACAGCGCGACATCCACGGCCGCGATGGCCATGGAGGCAATGCCAGGACGGCCCAGGTTGCGGATGGCGTGGACCATCGCGTTCCAGCAACCAGGCACGTCCATGGCGTTACGGCCCTGGACGACCGTACTCAACATATCCTTGATAAGCGTCCCCGTCGCCGTGTCGGCGTAGGTGTAGCCCAGACCACGCATGCCACCCGCCGTCACCTCGACGAGCACCATGGTAGTGGAGTCCCACGCATAGGTACCGTCGGCCTCGGGGCCGTCGGTCGGTATTTTGTAGACCGCTACGTCGATCTTCTCGACGGGGACGGCGCTGTCGAATATAGCCATACTTCTACCTCTCCTCATCCCCGCTGTGGTTGATGGACGGCAAGAAACACTTCCTCACCGTCTTTCCCGTGCGGCCGCACGGGTGTGGGGGCCTGGGCACGCCATTGTTTGGGAGGCCGCCCGACCCGCGCCTGGGTTCGCTCACCACGCCGTGGCTCGGCGGCCGCGCCGCCCTGTGACAACCGAGGGGACGGAGGCCGACGCCCGACGGCGCTAGCCTCCACCCTTCCCGGCTGGGCCGACCACATCCCTGCGCATGTCATCGCCGGCATGCTGATGCGCGCGCTCGTCCTCCAGGTTGTGCTGGTGGTCCTTCTCATACCCCTTCTTGGACGTGCCGCCCAGGCGCGGTACGCCGCGTCCCGATACGCCCCACGGCTTGAGATCCTTGGCCATGGACGGCGGCGGGGCCGCGCCCGATCCGCCGCGTCGCGCCAACACGTTCTCGCGCTGGGTGATCAGGTAGTCCGCCGTGCGGATCGCCAGCGCCTGGATGGTCAGGCCGGGGTTGGCCGAGCCCTGCGTGGGGAAAACGCTGCCGTCACAGATGAACAGGTTGGGGATGTCATGCGCCTGGCCGAAGGAGTCCACGACCGACGTGCGCGGGTCATTGCCCATGCGCGCCGCCCCCACCAGGTGCGCGTAACGCGCCTCCTGCGCGACCTCCTCGGCCCCAGCCGCCCACATGATCTCTTCGGTCTTCTTGCGCGCGAAAGCGATCAGCTTCTTATCGTTGTCGTGCAACCTGAACGTGATCTTGGCCACGGGCAGGCCGTAGCTATCCTTGTCCTCGGAGCCCTCGGCCAGCGTGACCCGGTTGTCCTCCCACGGCAGGATCTCGCCGAGCAGCCCGAAGGCCGAGTAGTGGTTGTAGTCCATCATCTCACGGCGCATACCCCAGCCCCATACACCCTTGGAGGCCAAGAGTTGCTTGGCAAAGGCAATCGCCAGCGGGCCAACCGTCTGCACGGCGAAGCCGCGCACGAAGTCGCGCGAGGGGGCGGTCTCGTAGAACTCCTCGGTCAGGGAGTTGGCTGGCGGCCCCTTATACATGCGGATCAGGTCGGGGAACCGCCCCATCACCACGTTGCCGGCCTGCGCCATCAGGTACTTGCCGACCACCCCGCTGCTGTTGGCGAGGCCCTGCTCGAAGCCGGGGCAGGCCGAGTTGAGCAGCAGGCGCGGCGTCTCGATGGCGTAGCCAGCCACGATGACCAGCTTGGCCTTCTGCTCGACCTCGCGCTTATCTTTGTCAAAGTACGTGACACCGCTCACCTTGCCGTCCTTGCCCAGATTGACGCGCGCCACCATACAACGGTCGCGGATCTCGGCGCCGTGGCGGATGGCGTCGGGCACATGGGTGACGAGGGTACTCGCCTTCGCGCCGACTTTACACCCCTGGATGCAGAAGCCGCGATAGATGCAGTGCGGGCGGTCGGCGTGCGAGCCGGCGTTGATGGCGACGGGTCCGCCGCTACTCACACGGATACCCAGCCGCGTGCAACCCTCCACCAGCGTATTGGGGACGGCCGAGGTGGGATGCGGCCCGTAGGTGTAGCCGTGCGGATCGCCCCAGGGGAAGTAGGGCGGCCCCGACACGGGCATCTCGCGCTCGATTTGCTCGTAGTAGGGCTTGAGGTCCCAGTACGAGATAGGCCAGTCGGCCCCGAGCCCCGTATCCGAGTACACCGTGAAGTCCGAGGGGTGGAAGCGCGGCGTGAAAGCGGCCCAGTACACCGAGCCGCCGCCGACGCCCTGCCCGCTGTTGTTCTCGCCAAACACGAGCGGGTTCTCGCCGCCGGTGACGCGCAGGCTGTTCCAGTACAGTTGCTCCGAGCCGGCCTCGTCGCTCACCCAGTCACGCTCAGTATCCCAGAAAGGGCCGGCCTCGATGCCCACGACGCTGAAGCCAGCCCTGGCCAGCCGCTGTAGCAACACGCCCCCAGCCGAGCCGACGCCGACGATGACGACATCGACCTCCTCACCGGGCGCGTAGTGGCGCATCGGGGCGTCGACCGTCTCGATCGGACCAAGCATATGCTTATCCGTCTTGGGGCCCTTGAAGGCGCCAAACAAGGGCTTATGTAATAAGACATGGTTCAAAATAGGGCGACTGCGCTTGACAGTCTACCCGCGACTTGCACAAAACCTCCCTGGCAAGTATGGTCGGTGTACCAGCATCGACGAACACAACCAGGGAGGACCCCATGGGGT
>JAABUL010006361.1_pt1 | contig 13670 bp, 13 predicted proteins | sample 5559151 | NCBI WGS metagenome assembly JAABUL01 (sample SAMN10711876, study PRJNA513368) | rock metagenome | isolation source: Antarctica rocks | place: Antarctica: Victoria Land, Pudding Butte sud | reverse complement strand
ACGCACTGCCATGGCTGACGGTCTGCCTCATCGCACTCGGTGTCCTGTACGCCGTCGTGCTATCAATCGTTCGGCCCCACGCCCTCGCCCAGGCTCCTGCTCTGCTCGAAGGGGCCGACGCTTTGCAAGGAGACCCACTGCCCAACTCCCACGACTAGCACCGACTATTCCGGTGGTGAAGATGTCCCCGTCGGGGGGGGTTTCAGTCCCGCGGCCAGAACACGACGCAGTGGGATTGTCGATCGCCAAATTGTCTGTCGCACTTTCGCCACATTATTTGTCGCATGACCGCGAAGCAGTCAGCGTCTTGGAGTCGCCTGACGTGCACAGATGCGTCCGTGTGCGCCGAGCGTCCGACCCAAGCCGCCCTCATCGCCGGGTCCTCCCCCAAGTTTGGACCGGCCACGGGCGAGCCGACCTTGGAGAGCGCTCTGACCTGCGAAGGTCCGGTCAACTGAATAGCCCGAACCTGGTTTATCAGAAGAGTGATAGCCGCGGCACAGTTAGGACCGTCGAGCCTATTGACCGCCGTGAATGGCTTAGTTCAAACGCGCATCTATGGAGCCAAATGTTCACTCTCCTGACGAGCTGCCCCTCCAGTACAAGCGAGGACACGAGTGGTGTAAGGCTCGTCTTGCGGACGCCACGGCCTCGTCGGGCGCGAGGTCACGACGCGATTACTAGTATCCGAGCCGGGAACATTCCGAGAACAGCGCCTCGATCCGCGGCTGAGGAAAAGGGATGAATGACTGAAAATGGAAGCACTTGGGACAAGCTGAAAAGTGGTCCCGGCGAGCGTGAGGAAGCCGAGGTCGAGGAGGCGTTCGACCGCCTGGTGAGCGAGGGAGCCGATCGTCTCCGCCGACCGTTGCTGCCGCTGTTCGCGACGGGCTTCCTGGGCGGGATCGACGTCGGTGTGGGCGTCATCGCCTACCTGGTGGTGCGCTCAGAGACCGGCAGTTCGCTGCTCGGCGCCCTGGCGTTCACGGTCGGCTTCGTGGCGTTGTTGATGGCCCGCAGCGAGCTGTTCACCGAGAACTTCCTCGTTCCGGTCATCGCCGTGGTTGCCCGACGCGAATCGGTGTCGGCGCTGCTGCGACTCTGGGTCGTCACGCTGGCGATGAACCTGGTCGGCGGGTTCCTGATGGCCTTGATGATCGTGGTCGCGATGCCGGACGTGAGGGAGACGGCGATGGCGGCAGGGACCCACTACGCGCAGTTGGGCATCACCTGGAAGTCGTTCTTCCTCGCAGTGCTGGCCGGCGTGGTGATCACCCTGCTGACCAGGATGCAGCATGCCACCGACTCGATGGGCGTCAAGATCGTTCCAGCGATCCTGTTTTCCTTCGTGCTCGTGGCCGCCGGGCTGTTCCACTCCGTGCTGGACTCGATTCTGATGTTCGCCGGCCTGCTGGCCGGTCACCCGGCGTACGGCTGGGGCGACTGGGTGGGGGCTCTCGGCTGGTCCAGCTTCGGCAACGTGGTCGGCGGGTTGGGGCTGGTCACCTCGGTCCGGTTGCTCCGGGTGCCGCACCGGGTCCAGGAGGAACGTCGTCAGAATTCCGCATGATCACCTGACCGTCGTCCAAAGCTCGGCGCCGCCTGGTTGCCGAAATTAGTCACGCACAAAGCATTCCGCCCGCAGCCCCTGATCGAGATCTCCGCAGCGCTGGTGGAGGCCCGGGAGGACGAGCGGGCCGGGGTGATCATCTGGACCGGAGAGGGCGCCCGGGCCTTCTGCTCCGGAGGCGACCAGCGGGTGCGCGGGGACAGCGGGTACAAGACCGACGAAGGGCCGTCAGGCCTTTTTCTTGTCACCGACCTGCACCTGCAGGCACGGCTTCGGCCCGACACCCAGCTGTGCGATCACTGCGGCACCAAGCGCAACCGCGCCAGCACCTACCTGCTGCAGGACGGTGTGGGTGAGGTGAAGCGGGTCGGCTTAACCCAGGCTTAACCCGGATGCACCGCGGGTGAGGGTGATCGGCGGGTCGTAGGGCGGGAATGCCCTTGCCAGGCAGGAGGATCGGACTTCTCTACGGTTCGATCGGTCCAGTCAGGGAAGGCATCCCGCGGGTGGTGAACCCGTCGGCGTCGGTCGCCCGATGGACACCGTGTGTCCACACGCCTCCGTCAACACCCAACGGAAACCGACAGGCGTAGGCCAGGCCGCGGCTGTGTTGTGAGGTGCCAATTTCGGCGGCCGCGGCATTGGCCGTCCCTTCTTCGTGGAGCGACCACCATCCTTCCATTCGTTGATCCATGCAGCTGCGGGGAGGTCCAGGATCTTGGGGGTTACGGTCGGTGGCGATACGGATGGGATGCCGGCACAAGCTGCCGCCAATGCCTTGAAGCGCTGTCGGCGGTTGGTGGCGTTCCGTCATTGGATCGGCCATCTGAACCCACTCCGACGGACTAAACCGACTCGGAGTCCAAGACGTTCAAGCTCGCCGGCGTGCTTCCTGAAGTGAGCTGGACCTCGACCACCTGGTAAGAAGCCCACCCGATCAGGAGGGCGCGCGCAGGCCAGCATGGTGCGGCCGCTCCTCCGCTGCGCGCTGAGGGCAGCTGGCTCGCCCCGACGTTGTCGGTGCCCTGGGTAGTTCAGCACCATGGGCATCCGGGATTACTGACCCCGGCCGACCGTGCGAACGGTCGGGTCGCCGCTCAGGAAGTGGCTTGCGCGTCCCATAGCGCCGACAGCAGTACCCCCGGGGGGTTCGGCGTTTCGATCAACGGCGAAGCACATTTGGCGGGCGGCTGTTCCAGCCCGCTGTAGGGCTGGCTTCTTGACATTCAGCTGGTCTGGGCGAACTATCCCCTCCATAGCTGCTTTACCCTGCGCTATGTCAGTGCTACAGAGAGGTGTGGTGTTTCGGATGCGGGTAATGGTGAGCAAGTGGAGGAGGCGGTTGTCGAGCGCCGCGGTGATCGTGCCGGTGGTTGCCGCGGTAGTGCTGGCGACGGCGACCACCGCCGGTGCCCAGACGCAGGCCTCATTTCAGGGCCATGTCACCTCGAACACCTATGACGCGGGCGCGGGCTCCGGTCCGGCACCGAGCGATACGGGAGCAACGGCTGATCCGTTGAAGTACGACTGCACCTATCCCCGCGCGTCCGGAAATTGTCAGAACGTCGGGCTGACGCATTCCTACTACGACGGCCATACGCTGGATTTCCTGTACACGGCGAACTTCTACTGTGACACCAGCGTGTCCAGCAAGGCAGCGACGGGATGCGAGGCGGGCGCGAAGTACACCAGCCTGCCGCCGAACGCGACGTCCCAGGACCCGGTGTACATCGTGGTGCCGTTGGGTTTCACCCCCACTGGTGCGCCGCTGCACTGCGCGACAAAGGGCGATTGCATTGACCACCCGGGCACGATGGACCTGACTCGGCTGGCCTCCAAACTGGACCCTATCCTGCATACCACCCCGGCGCAGCTGACCAACGCCGCGCTGTCACCGCACAGCCATTTCATCGACAACCGCAACGACAATCTGCCGGAGTGGTGGAACGTGGTGATCGTCGGCGCCGCCAACCAGGCCGCCTACGACCGGGCAGTCGCGGGCAAGAGCTACGCCTCGCTCAAAGCGCAGGAGGGCAAGAACGGCCTGACCGCCGAGGTCCCCACCAACGTGTTCCTTTACTTCCAGACGCTGGCCGGGACCGATGGTGCCGCGCTGGACGCCTATCACGGCGCGACCGGGCCGGACACATCGCCGATCGATACTGGTGCCGCGGTCGATCCGCTGGCTGATGACTGCAGCTCGCATTCGGCCTGCAGTGCGGCCGGGATCGGGCTGACCCAGGGATATCTGGGCAGCGCCACCGGTAATGCGCTGTACAGCGAGAACTACTTCTGCGACAAATCCGTGCCGGCCAAGTCGGCGACCGGCTGCGAGGCCGGCGCGGCGTATGGGAAGCTCCCGACGGGCACGAGCAGGGCGGATCAGACAGATCCGGTCTACATCATCACCCCGTTGTTCAAGCCGGCGCCGACCGATCTGCAATGCCCAACATCGGGTTATTGCATCGACCACCCACCGTCGGCAGACCTGAGCCGGCTGTCCTCGACGCTCGACCCGATCCTGGGAACCAGCGCTGCGCAGCTGGAGAACGCTCCGCTGTCCCCGCACAGCCACATCGTGCTGACCGCCAACAACTACCAGCCCGAGTGGTGGAACGTGCACGTCATCGGCGTCACCAACGCCGCGGCCTTCAACAAGATCGACACCGCGTCCGACAAGTACGCTGAGGCGCAGGCGTTGCAGGCGGATCCGAGCAGCGGCGTAACAGCGGCCATCCCGACCAACATTTTCCTGTGGTTTCAGATCCTGCCGGGTGCCCTGCCAGCAGGGGCGCCAGCCACCGGTGGCGGATCAACTGCCGGGCTGCAACACACCGGCCTGCTCATCGCCGGCGGCAGCGCCGTAGCCGTCAGCTTGATGCTGTCCATCATGCTGGGCACCCGCCGGCGGCGCACCGCCGCCCCACATATCCCGGGGGGCATTGACGACTAACGTCGTCCAGCGCAACCCTCGGCCAGGGAGTCCCGATGCTTGCTGTGGGAGCCCTTTTGCTCTCGTCCAAATGACGGACCGCCCGCCATGTGCAACACACTGGCGGCGCGGTCCGTCCGGGCTGGACTTTCGGGGGTTGCTCGCAGTGCTGTGCATCGGCGGTGCTGTCGTTCGGATTTGCGCCCAGGGCAAACAGGTGCGCTACCGGGCCCGGTGAGGTGTCGGTCGGCACGCTAAACGGCATACGTTCGCCAGGAAAACAGTGCCATTTAAACAGAGGATTCACAGCCCCAACCTGCACCGATGCGTCGAACGGGGTTGCCCCCGCCATACTCGAATAGAACCGCCCACTAATCCGGTCAGAAACCGCATCTAACTAACGCGACCAGTTACAGGCATACAGGACTGACGTGGTTGAGTTGAGCGGGCCTTGGTGGGGCACTCCCATCCAATGAACGTTCCTCTTTTGGCACCCGTGCCAGGCGAGATGGCGGCCGAGTTGTACGCCCGAGTCTGGCCTTGTGTCACGCAGGCCGCAGCGGCGGGATCAGACCACCTTGGTCAAGGAATAAAGGGGCTGGCCGCCTGCGGGGGGCGAGGCGGCCAGCGGGCCCGCACCTGACGCGAGGGGGGTCGCGTGGCTACGGAGAGCCTTCAGGTAGCGGGCACCGCCAGGGTACATCCTCGCCGACATCTGAAGCCACCGGTGGCCAAAAGGCGTTCATGCGGGGATGGGGTGGGCGCCCAGGATCCCCATCGGGGTTCCGCATGCGCCGAAATTCTTGCCACCATGATTACCTGGCCCCCACGATCACTGCGTAGCGGACTATCCGATACGTAGCCCGATCCACGCTTACAGTGCGCTATGAGTGTCCCCTTTCACGCAGAAATGCTGACCCCGCACCGACATTGCGATGTTCGGCACCAACGGCTCACATGATGCCGCCTTGGGCCGGGCCCGTCCTGGAGTTCCGGTTTCCCCGCCGTGGGCCGTCACGCGCCGCCAGGATGATCAGGGCCGGGGAACCTGTTCGTCGTCGATCCGCCGACCCGCGAAGTCGAGCACGGCCCGGTGCCGAACTCTTCGAAACACTTCGCGATGGCAGCCTTTCGGGCATCCTCTCGACAGGTCTGGCTGGGAGTGTTGCTTTCTGTAACGATTTGGGTACCGTTAGTGCGGTTGGTGTTGGTCGCCACGTATTGTTTCGCGGGTTGAGCCAGACGGACCCGTGCCTGCGTGTGGGTGTTGGTGAGCCGCCGGCGGAAAGTGCTGTGTGACCTCTTTCGGACATTGCCGGAGGAGCCGGTTTGTTCCTGAATTGGAGAATGCCGTGGCTGATCAGTCTCGCCGTAGGTTCCTGCAACATGGCACGTTGGGGGCGGTCGCGGTCGGTGCCGCGTTTACTCCGGGGTTGGTGTCGGGGGTCGCTTCGGCGCAGCCTCCGGTTTCTGCGGCCGTTCATCCGTCCGCTGTCCGTCCCGGGGCTGTTGGAGCGTTGCCGGATCAGCCTTTCATCGCCTATGTGAAAGACCATCGCAGCGGTGAGATCGTGGTCATGGTCGGAGAGCGCGAGGTGGTGTATCGGGACGCGGAGTTGGCTTCCCGCCTGGCTCGGATCGCCGGTTCCGCCAAGAACGCCTGAAGTTCGGTCTCCGTTTACCATTCCGCAATTCCGATGTTTGTTGGAGAGGTAGTTCATGTCATCTCATAAAGAGGCCCCAGGAATTTCTGGTGATCCGGCCGCGGACAACACCGACGTCTATGCGTTCGTCAGTCCCGACAAGCCCGACACTGTCACGCTGATCGCGAACTTCGTGCCGCTGGAGGACCCTGCCGGCGGCCCGAACTTTTTCGAGTTCGGCGACGACGTGTTGTACGAGATCCACATCGACAACGACGGTGACGGCATCCCGAACATCACCTACCAGTTCAAGTTCCACACCGTGTACACGCTTCCGAACACATTTTTGTACAACGTGGGGCCGATCGAATCCTTGGACAGCAAGAACTGGAACCGCCGCCAGTTCGGCTCGATCACCCGCGTCGCGGACGGGAAGAGTGAGGTGCTGGGTAGTGAGCTGGCGTGTCCGCCGTGCAACATCGGGCCGCTGTCGACTCCGAATTTCGCTGCGCTGGCCAGCGCGGCCATTCACAGCCTGCCCGGCGGCCGCACCCTGTACACCGGGCAGCGGGCTGAAGGCTTCTACGTCGACATCGGCGCGATCTTCGACCTGGCTGATCTGCGGCCGTTCCAGAACCTGCACGTCGGGTCGCAGATGCCGCAGGCGCCGGGCGTCAACGGTTTGGCGACGAAAAATGTTCATTCCATCACCCTGCAGGTACCCAAGACCGACCTGACCGCCGGCGGCGCGGCTCCGACGGACCCGACCAAGCAGGGCTCGACCATCGGCGTGTACGCGTCGGCGAGTCGGCAACGGTCGAAGATGTACGAGGCGGACGGCACCATCGTGAACAGCGGCCCCTGGGTGCAGGTGTCCCGCCTGGCCAACCCGTTGTTCAACGAGGTTTTGATCCCGATCACCAAGAAGGACTTCTTCAACTCGCAGAAACCGGCCGACGACAAGCAGTTCGCCTCCCACGTCGCCGCCCCGGAGCTGTCCCACCTGCTGCCGGTGTTGTACCCGGGGGTGTTCCCGAACCTGGGCGCGCTGAATGATTCCGGTAAGCCTCGCGCCGATCTGCTCGCGATTTTCCTCACCGGCATTCCCGCCGGTGTCGTTCCGGGTTTCCAGAACTACACCGGGCCGACGCAGGCGGACCTGATGCGGTTGAACATGGCGATTCCGCCGACCACCGACAATCCCAGCAACCTCGGCCTGATCGGAATGGACCCGGCCGGGTTCCCCAATGGCCGCCGGGTCTTCGACGACGTCACGACCATCGAGCTGCGGGCACTGGCCGGCGCCACCTACGCGTTGGTGGACAAGAGTTACACCCCGGACAAGGCGGCCGGCGCGGTCACCCAGGGCATCACCTCCAGCAACACCGACGTGACCGCCGGGAACACCGTGCACTACCTGCCGACCTTCCCGTATCTGGGCACCCCGCACGGCGGCTACTACAACCCTGACGTCAACGCTCCGGCCCCTGACCTGGGGGACATGCCGATCCCGGTCGGCGGAGTCGCCACCGGCGGCGGCAGCACCGCCGGCGTCCAAGATAAGGGTGTGCTCATCGCCGGTGGGGCGGCGCTGGTCGGGGCGGCCGTCGCCGGCACCATCGCAGCGACCCGGCCACGTCACGCCGCGCCGCCGGACGAGCCGGCCCCGCAGACGGTGTGAACGATTGCGGGCCGTCGTCGTGAACAGCGTCGGCGGCCCGCCCGCAGTCGGCCCCCCTTACGCAGCCGACATTGGACACCGGACCCTGTTGGGGAGCAGACGAACAAGCGATGACTGAACAGATCGGCAAATGAGATGTCTGAACAGAACCAGTTGGGGCCCAGCCGCGATGGCAGCGTCATGCTGGACATCGGCGGAGACATCGGCGCGTTGGTCCTGCACACCTGCGCGGAAATGCTCGGCGTGGAGATCGAATCAGCGCCACCGGGGACGACACCCACCATCGCACCCACGTCGCGGTGAGGGAACGCCGCGGCAGCGGCGCCGCCCGTTACGCCGCCATCTACCCCGCCTTGCACGCCGGCGGTTACACGCTGTGGCGACCGGACGGACAACCGGCCTTGGAGGTCACCATCACCGGCGGTGCTGTTGCGCAAGCGCAATGGTCCTGAGCAGTCCGCCGGCCGCGTGAGGCATAACAAGGGCACCGCTTCGACGGTTTCTCGCCGGCTGACCTTGTGGTGGGTTGTCGCTGTCCTGTTGGCCGGTGTCGGGGGCGCCGCGCTCGGCGTCGGCTTGGCCGGGCAGCAGCATGCGCCGCAACCCACCGCCGCCCAAGCGAACCCCGCCCCAGCCACAGTTACGGTCACCGCGACAGCGACAGCGACGGTGTCCGGGCAAGCGCCTGGCACCCGCACCGGCCCAGGCGCATCCGATTCTTTCCGGCCGAAGCCGACGCCGACCGGACCACATCTGTCCGGGCTCCCGACCGCATCCAACACATCCAAGCCGACCACGCCGCTGGTGCTCGCCGCCTCCGCTCCGTTGGCGATCACCATCCCCTCGATAGGTGTGCAGTCCACCCTGGTGCAGCTCGGATTGAACCCCGACAAGTCGATCGAGGTCCCCCCGCTGGACGACCCGCACTCGAAAGCCGGTTGGTACAAATACTCGCCGACGCCGGGACAAATCGGACCGACGGTGATCCTGGGACACGTCGACTCCGCAAAATACGGGCCGGGCGTCTTCTTCAAACTCGGCGCCCTGCAACCCGGGGCCACCGTAGAAGTCACCCTCACCGACCGGATCGTCGCCGTCTTCACCGTCGACAAAGTCGTGGCCTACCCGAAATCCGCGTTCCCCTCCACCGCCGTCTACGGCAACATCGACCACCCCGGTCTACGGTTGATCACCTGCGGCGGAACCTTCGACCCCGCCGCCGGAAGCTACGAAAGCAACATCGTCGCCTACGCCACCCTGACCGCCCGGCACCCGGCCACCTGACCGTCCCCGCCTTCGAGACAGGACCAGAGGTGCCCTGTCGGGCCGGTCCCGAGTGGGGGCGTCGATCTCATCCGGTCTCATTTGGGGTCCGTTCGCGGCTTGACCGAACCAGGCAGAACAAGAACGCGGCAGTGACCTCTTCGAGGCCAGGATCGTCAGCCGCGGATCCCCGCATATCGCCGAAGGGTGGAGCGGCGGCGACTCTCACCGCAGCTCAGTGCTGGAAGTGCACAATCATCTGGTGACTGAGTTCAGCTACGCCGACGTAGTCGAACGACTGTTCCGCGAATTCAACGGGCGGCACCCGCTGCCGATGATCGTCGACGTGGTGCGCGCCTGTCTGACCGACCTGGAGGGACAGGTACCGCCGGGAGCTCTCGCCGAGCTGCTGGAACGGTCGGCCCGGCAACGCCTCACCTTCACCTGGTGTGGACAAGAAGTGCCAGCAGTGGTTCGCGACACCTGGCCCGGCTCGAAGCACGGCGCAGGCTGAGTTCGTCGCCAATTGCGGGGGGGGGCGGCGTCGAGTGCACTTCGTCGGGCGGTCCCGGGTCCTGGGCCATACCGGGCGGCGGCGGGCATATTGTGTGATCCGGCGGCACCCCGGAGGGCAAGTGACGTGTGCTGTGCTGCGGGGGTAATACAGGGGCTCACTTCAGGGCAGCGCCGATGACCGGCCCGGTGGTGCCGTCGCCGTAGCGTTGGTCGAGTTTGCGTACTTTCCACAGCATGATCGCGCCGATCCAGGTGATGAAGAAGATGGCGACGATGATGCGGCCGGCGACGTTGATGTCGATGCTTGCCAGGAAGTCCCACGGCTGGCCGGTGAGTCCGAGTTGGGCCGACAGTAGGCCCAGGAGTTCGATGGTGCCGATGACGAAGGCGACGAAGATCGACAGTCCGGTGGTGGTGATGTTGTAGTAGATCTTGCGCAGCGGGGTGACGAACGCCCATCCGTAGGCCTTGGACATGAATACCCCGTCCAGGGTGTCCATGGTGGACATGCCCGCCGCGAACAGGATCGGGAGCGCGATGATCGCCAGTGGCGGCAGTCCACCGGCGATGGCGGTGGACCCGGCGACGGCGATCAGACCGACCTGGCTGGCGGTGTCGAAGCCCAAACCGAACAGCAACCCCACGGGGTACATCTGCCAGGAGTTGTTGATGAACTTGTTGTAGCGACCGCGGAAAATTCGGTTCATGAATCCCCGTTTGGCCAGCAGCTCATCGAGTTCCTCGGGAGAGTACGTGCCCTGCTTGGCTTCCCGCCAGGCCCGGACGATGCCGCGCAGCACGGCCAGGTTCAACGCCGCGATCAGGTACAGGAAAAGGCCCGAGACCACGGTGCCGATGATCCCGCCGGTCCCCTCGAATGCGTGCTGGAACGACTTGGCCTTCGCGGCGAACAACGCCAGCGCGGTCACGAAGGTGAACACGACGGTGGAATGGCCCAGGGAGAAGAAGAAGCCGACGGCCAGCGGCCGCTTCCCCTTCTGCAGCAGATAGCGGGTGGTGTCATCGACGGCGGAGATGTGGTCGGCGTCGAAGGCGTGACGTAACCCGAAGGTGTAGGCCAGGGCGCCCGCACCGGCGTAGACCAGGGTGCCGGCGCTGTCGATGAGGTTGTGGAGCTTGGGTACCGAGTTGTAATGGATGAACAGACCCCAGCCCAGCACGTGCAGCGCGAGGATGAACCCGAACATTCCCACCAGGCGGGGAATCTCATCGCGGGTGAAACGGATCCGCTGGTGGTCGCTGACGGCCGTGGTTGCGGTGCTGGCTGCGTGCGGCAGTTCGGTCATCCATGCCTCGTCCTATAGTTGGGAGTTCCACGTGATGGCAGCCCACTCACCTCGCCTGCAACCTACGCACACAATAGCCACCTGCAACAATGTTGCATATACAGTCTGACCGGGTGGTCTCCACCCCCGGTCTGACAGCCCAGGACGATCAACCGTTAGCGAACCGCGGGTGAGGACACAGGAGAGGGTGCGCATGCCAGCAGCAGGTCCCCACGCCGGCGTCATGGACGTGATCAGCTTGCTCAAGGCGCAAGGGCTGCGGGCCACCTCCGCCCGAGTCGCGTTGCTTCACAGCCTCAATGAACTGGGCTATGCCACCGCTGAGCAGTTGCACGCCGCTGTGGTGTCGCAGCTATCAAGTGTGAGTCCCTCCACGGTGTACCGGACATTGGAGTCACTGACCGAGCACCATCTGGTCCGACACGCACACCTAGTCGGAGCCGCTCCCAGCTACTACCTGGCGCGAGGGCCCGAGCACGCACATTTGGTCTGCAACCGCTGCGGAACCGTCGAAAACCTCTCCGGATCCATCCTTGAACATCTGATAGACGACCTTGCCAGCTCCGCCAAATTCGTGATCAACACCTCCCACCTGAGCGTGGAAGGCCTCTGCGAGCAATGCCAACAACTCACGCCAACCCGCCCCGCTACCGCCAGTCAGCAACCGAGATGAAAGCTCGGCCCGGTCAGCCATAGCTGATTGTGAACCTCTCCTACAGCCAGAGACCGCAAACCCGCCGAAGAAGCAGTGACCGGCCGCCATCCAACGCCCAAAGTTACGAACCGGATCAGGCCACACCGCCGACGTGTCGGTTAACGGTCGTTTTTCGACGCACTGAGCAATGGCTGTCGGCAGCCGCCGCGCGCTGTGAATTTGCACGGTAAATGGCACGGTCTTGGCGAGCTATCTGGCTCCATTTGGACGATTTAAATGGCCGCTCTGCCGTTGCTACGCTCAAGCTCGGCGGAAAGATCGACCTGACGTTCGGGAATCGTGCCACCGAACGCACCGACCGAAACTCGGGCTGACCGCACTGTGCCCCTGTCGTCAAAACTGAAGTTGTAACAGCGCTGGACGCATCGCTGGGCTCGCGGCCGGGGCCTGGACATGGCCGCCGAGCAGCATGCGAAATGTCACCGCCAACCAGAAGTGAGTATGTCGCCGGTCGAACCGCCGAGCGCGACCAACACCACGGTTGCAACGGTTCGGGGCGGCACCACCTACCAGTACTCGGATCAGAAGAAACCACCACCACCACCGCCGCCGTCGTAGCCGCCACCGCTGTCAAACCCGCCGCCGGTGTCGTAGTCACCTCCGCCGCCGCCGGTGTCGTAGTCACCTCCGCCGTTGTCGTAGCCGCCGGCGTTGTCGTAGGAGTAGTCCCCGCCCATCCCGTCCATTCCGGAGAACAATGCCGAGGCCACCAGGTAGGTGCCCACTCCCCAGGCGCCGGCGACCAGCGCCGGTTTCCACCACGGTTGCGAATACCAGCCGCCGGGAACGGGTCGCCCTGCGACGTACCCTCCCGGGTAGTAGTGCGGGGTTTGGGCGCCGGGCTGCGGCGACGCCTGGTAGTCGTGGCCGCCGACGTCGACCTGCCGGGCCTGGGTGACCTGCCCGGCCTGCTGTTGGCCGGGCAGCGGAGGCAGCTCCGGACCCGGATCCAATCCCAGGGCGGTGCGGGCGGCGCGGACGTAGTACAGACCTTCGTAGGCGGTTTGGGTGGCGAGGTGAAACTGCGTCACCGACGTTGCCTGATCCACCTGGGACCCGGCGGCGGTGAACCGCTCGGCGGCATCAGCCAACGCCTGCCTGGCCGCGGCGTTGCCGGCTGCATCGATGGCGTACACCTGAGCTCCGAGCCGCTCGGTCCACCGCCGCGCCTCGGCGCGGGCATCGGCGACCTGCCCGGTCCGGGCGGACCGGCGTTGCCGCACAACCACCACCGCGGCGATGACGACAACGATCACCACGACCCACACCACGGTGTTCACCACACGCTCCCCACCCACACCCGCGACCGTCGGCGGACCGCAGCTCTGGTCAACCTCGCCTCGGCTCGTACCGGGCCGACCCCAAACTACCGCCGATCACCAACAGCGGCGGGGCAGGTCCCTTCTCGTGGGTGTGGCCACAGCCCACAATGAGAACCGATGACACCCGATGACCCACTTCCCGAGATGCCCGCCCGGAACAGGCCCACCCGAATCGAGGTAGCGGTCCCCGATCCGGTGGGTCACTCCGGCGACGCGGCCTGGCGTTGACCCTGCGGCCCGACCGCCGCCGTGCTGATCATCGACTTCGTCGCCTTGTGCGACATCGCCGTGTGCGTCGTTGCGTTCGGTACCGACAACAACACCTTGGGAGCCGCGACGGGGATGGTCGCGGTCGGCCTGATCACCGCGGTGTGGCTGCTGACCAGATCGGATCGCCGCGGATTCCCCGCCAGGCATGAGCACCGCGGGGCCCGGTGATCTATCGTCCGGTGGGTTCGCCATCGGCGCGGTTTGTTGAAAAATGCCGTTGTGGCGAGGGACCTGCCGCTGTTGCCTGCGAAGGAGAATGGATATTCGATGACCGCTGTATCGGGTAACCCGGCCACCACGCAGGGGTCACCCGCATCGGTGAGCGGGCCGGGCCGCTATGACGGGAGCCGCCCGGGCCGGCACCGCTCCGGCCCGGTGGTGTTGGTGCTGGGGGCTTTGGGGTGGTGTTCGGTGACATTGGCACCAGCCCGCTGTATGCGATCCAAACGGT
>JAABUL010006356.1_pt1 | contig 13679 bp, 5 predicted proteins | sample 5559151 | NCBI WGS metagenome assembly JAABUL01 (sample SAMN10711876, study PRJNA513368) | rock metagenome | isolation source: Antarctica rocks | place: Antarctica: Victoria Land, Pudding Butte sud | reverse complement strand
CTGCAGCCCCTTCCCCGCCTCCACCTTGCCCAGCTCGTGCCCCGTATGCCCACCTATATCCCCATACGCGATCCCAGTCCTCTGTACATCATTCATAGGCGGGGCCGTAGAAGTGCGCGCATGACCAGCCAAAGGTCCATGCTGCTGAGCTTTGGAGCGGTAGGAAGCGAAGGAGTTGGGGAGGGAGGATGCGGGGGAAGCCGGGTGAACGTGGGGGGTTGAGTCGGGGGCTTCTGTAGCAGGGAGCGTTAGCGGTGGGGGAGGATGGGAGGAGAGAGAGGCGGACTGGGATATGTGCGTTTGCCGAGGAACTTTATGAGAGGTTTGTGAGGTGAGGAGGCCATTTGGAGAAGGGAGAGCGTGGGGCGCATGATGGGTGGTGAAATTGGTGGATTGGAGGTGCTTTTCGAAAGGATTTGTGGAGAAGAAGCTGGTCACTCAGCTGGACCTGGTAAGGAGGCTCTAAGCGCAGTAAGCTGCAGTGAGTAGTCGAGAGAAGCAGCGGTAGGAGTACTTTGAAGTAGCTTAAGCGCTCAAGCTGCATGGACTTTGTGGAGCCTAATTAGGCCTAGCGTGTTTCTAGAGATTTTTAAGCGTTTCCATCCTAATAATGTACTTAGCATCCTTGACCATACACCCCAATAAAATTGCTTCTGCTATCATCCTTGCTTAACCCTACATTTTGATAAACACATCGAGATTTATTTGTTTGCTCGTTGATTAAAATTACATTTTTGCTCAAAGCATCTAGAGTCGTTCTAAGCTTGTTTTGTCTATTATAAAATAGAGAAGAGTCAAAGACTTAGCAATCGTCGCGAGAAAGAAATTCAAAATCGTCGAAAACAATATCGAATTAAGCTATTATTACTCTATTACTTGCAATCTTCGCATTCGAAACGAAACCTCGCTATCGATTATTATTGATTTTATTTATTATTTTATAGCTTGTTGCAATATTGCCAAGCAAAGCAATCGCAAACGACCCTTTTCGCATTTTTTCTATTGATTTTGTCGATATTCGAAGCTCCTTTTTTTCTTAAGAACGTATAATAGAGTTACCTATTATAATAAAGCAAACAACTAAAACAACAACTTCGAATCTATTTTTATTAAAACTACCTCTAGAACTCTTAAATCAAAAAGAGTTATCTATTATAATAGAGTATTCGACTAAAACATTATCGAGTGCCTCGTCTTCAAAAATCTTAGCTAAAATATTATTAGAAAGCGCTTCGTCTTCAAACATTTAACAACTAGAAGATTTATTCTTGACAAAAAATCTTATTAAAGTCGAACCAAAATTAAACGTTGTCTTTTGACATACTAATATATCTACTACTTCTACAAAAACTTCTACATAGTTTAAGCTTCTTTTATCAAAATTATCTAAAAAAATTTCACACGATCTTGAGACGTTATTTATTGTAACGAGACAATCTACTAAGAGTTTAAAAAGTGCTTTGCTCTAAAGAATCTTTTAGCTAGAGAATCTATTTTTTTCAAAGAATTCAATCGAAGTTGAACAAAAATTGAAGACTATCTTCTAGCGTACAATTAATTTTACATCTTCTACAAATTTTTAAAAAATTCTCGAGCTTCTTAAATTGAGCAAGAATTTCACAAAGTTATCTACGATAGCTTAGATATCGATTATTATGTTCTTAAATATTTCGAAATTTTATAATTAAAAGAATAAGAATACACAAAGATAAATACGCATTTTTAAGATAAATTTTGCTCAAATTAAGAATATATATAATTTATTTAAATATAATGTCGTCAAGTTTTGCTTAATGTTAAGAAACATCAACAACAAAATATATAAATAAATACTAAATCAAAATAATAAAATAATAAATAATTGAGAGCTATTTAAGACAAAGTTTCTTTAACAATTTTCTCGTCTAAAGAAGAAGAACGTTGCTTAGAATGCAATTATAGTCTTGTTTCGATTAAAGCAAAATAATAGACTATACAAACAATACTTTGAGAAAACTAGAGAGATCGAACGTTACATTCTTTCGAATATAAATAATCAAATATTTTTATGCTTGATTTAAGATATTGATAATTAGATAATTTAAACAATAATCGAAGCTTATGTTAAGAACATTGATTCTAACACGAATTTGTTAAATCTAGAGAAAACTATTCGTATTATTAAAAAAACAATAGATTTTAAAGACAAGAAGAATGTTTAATTAATAAACAAATTTCAAGATCTTGAGCTTTTTAAGAAAGCAATAATAAAAATAATCGAACAATTAATTAAGTTTATAAAGAAGACAAGTCAACATATTTAATTCTTAAACAACAATATCAATTGAGAAAATCAAACAATTCTTTATTGCAATTCAAATTCTTATTAGTTAAACAAAGAGTTTTTGTTGTAGCAAGAAATCGAAAGTTTACAATCTTAAAAAAACAAATTTTTCGAACAATACTTTATAACAAACAATCAAATAAGAGTCTTTTAAACAACAAACGTTATTTGCTATAAGTATTGCTAATCAAGATATTTTTAATCACAATATATCAACTCTTCTATCTTCAAAAAGAAATAAGATCGTATTTGACAAAAGATAAATGTAAAAACGAATTTCTTAAATATTAACGCGACAAATTCGAACATTATTTCGTTAGACAATAGCAACGATAATAGAGAAAAACGTTTACAAACTAATTAATTTAAAGAAATATTTAATACTTTAAAGAGACATGAATTTGAAAAAGTATTTGTAAAGAAGTCTTAACAAGTTAACTACTCAACGCATCGACAAATATTCGACGAACGAAAAATAAATAATAATAATATTTAAATAGCTCAAGACTTTTATTGCAATTACTACGAATCTAAAGACGACAAAGAAATCTACGTTGTTAAAAGAAGAGCAAAGAAATTAGATTCAATTGAAGACAATAATATTGTAGATTTTTCAAATATATATTGTATTTCTCGCAAAGTTCTAAAAAGCAAAAAGAGAACTTCTTAAATTGTACAAAGAGTTCTTACAAATTTTAAAGATAACAAGAGTTTAAACAATTTAAATTTAATTAATCTACGTTCTTTTACAAACTCTAATATTACTCGCGTTTATATAGCGATATCTACTATTTAAACGTCAACAACAACAATTGTCTTAACATCGCTAGTTACGCAACTCTCAAAATCTAAAAAGCGAAAAGCTCGCAACGCGTTATTTAATCTTCGCTTTCGCAATATAAGAATCTAGAAGTTCTTCAATATTCTCAAATTTTGTTAAACGACTAAGATTGATATTATTTTAACACAACTTCTACACTATTCTTTAAAGATTAAAGTCGCTCTTGTTGAAGTTATTCGATTCGAACTTAATTTAAACAAGAAATCGAAAAAGAAAATACAATTTACAATAGAGAATCAATTATGCGCAAGAACAAACAAGATAAATGTAGTCTTAATTACTAGTAATACGAAGAATAATTAACAATATAATTAAAATCGACACGATATTACAACTCGTCAATCGAAAATATATATAATTACCCTTTCTAATATTAAGAGCGCTAAAGATTAAATTGAAGTTAAGTTGAAGATTCGATTTATCTAGATCTTATCGCAATTTTGATCAAAGTCGAAGAACTTTTATACGATAGCTATTATTTAATCGCGAAAATCTATTACTATTGAGTAAAATGTAAAGAAAGTTCTTGTTAATTTAAGAGCGACGCTAAATTTTTATCTAAAACAAATCGCTAAACTTCTAGAGTGCATTCGATATACAAATAGCACTATAAAGATAATTATTACAAACGAATTTTAAGTTCAATTATTAAAATTTATTAAATTTAAGATTACAATAGTAACAATTTCTTAAGTAGTTAAAGTTTATATAATTTCGAATAATCTATATATAACTTTATATAATTTAATCTTAGAGAGACTATAATTAAAAAATGTTAAAGCAATTAATTACTATAAGAATAATAAGTATTAAATTCAAGATTATTTTGAAATTTATATACAATTCAAGATCTTAAGTTCAACGAAAAGCTATAATACTTTATAAATTTTTCTTTGCGAAAGTGTCTCAAAGAAGGCTATTTGCGTTAACGAAAAAATATTTAACAACTTAAAATACTTAGCGAAAAAGATAACAAACGCAATTTTAACTCAAATTATCGAACAAACTAAAAAACAACAATAAGAAGAATACAAAAAATTGCGCTCTAAATTTAATTTGAAAAATTCGAAAAAAGTTAGTATTTTTTTGTAGATCTAGACTACGAAAGACCAATTAATTATTTAGGAGAGACAACAACAAAAATAGACAAAAATAACATCAAAGCAAAAGCAAAGATATACAAAACAAAGATAATTAAACGCAAGAAAAATAGTATTAGCAAAAAGAAGAATAGTAATAAAGAAAATAGCTATTGTATCTAATTACAAAACAAGAAGTTCAAAAAGCTTATACATAGAGTTATGCTAAAGCTAAATTGCTAGCATTAAAAAGCACAAACTCTTAACAAAGCTACAATAATTTCTTTGACTTCTTAACTCTTTACAATAACAAGATATTTTAAAACAAAAACGTCTTCAAAAGTATAAATTACAAAAAAAGAAACAAGACGAACTTTGAGCATAATAAAACAACTAAATAAATCACTAAATAAAAAGTACTTAATTTAGAATTAATCGCAATTCTTTTAGAATGCGAAGCAATATATTATATAATATCAAGATCTAATAAGTTGCATAAAAACATTTAGCGACTAAATAAATAAAAAGTTAAGTCTAAAAAAACTATTTATCGCAAAAAAACTTTCTATTAAATAAATAAATATCGAAGAAAATAATAAAATAAATATCGTTGCGACTCAAACCCAAATTGTAACGATCAAAAAAATCGAATCTTGCACTAAAGATTTTACTCAAAATAAAATCAATTACTTAAAGTAGCTACAAGAAAAATATTGTTCGACAAAGATATATCGAATTGAAAACAAGAAAAGATTGCCTTAATCTAGCAACTTAATTTATAAAAAAAAACAAAAGTTTAAATATGTAAAATTAGAATTCTCTACTAAACGAAGATTAAACAACTATTGTCGTAAAATACTAATTAAAGTCTCAAAGAAATTTAGCAAATAACTAGAGAAGTTTTTCAAATTAATTGAATTGTTTGCGAGAAACAATAAATAACTTAAAAAATGTCGAAAATTGTTCAAGACATAATAAAATCTCTTTGTTAAAAGTATTTAAGAGATACTAATAACTAATTTAATAAAATATTAAATTTCTATCTATAAGAGCGCCATATCTACAATAGTTAAACTCGCCCTTTATACAAACAAAGAAATCAATTAGCAAAAAAAAAATCTACTAAATCTTATCTAAGCAAAAATTATTACACAATACTTTAATTCGTAAAGTGCGCAAAGTTGCTTTGCGAAAAAAAACAACAATTTGCTAAAAATAATTTATGTATTTTGCAATTTAAACAATACTATTATTAAGACAAACATATTTATGCGACGAATAGAATTTATATTTAACAAACTAAATCAAATTTAAGTAAAATATTGCTTTTAATATAACGCAACAAACGACTTTTTCGCTATTTTAATTTATAAATCGCATGCTTATAAACTCTTATTTAGTAACTTTATCGAACAACTATATTATTTTTAAATAAGACAAAATTGTATAAGCAATTTAGCAATCTATATCAAACTTAAAGATATAATAATCGATCTCGTTTTAAACTTGCACGCAAAATCGACGCTTATAAACACAAATTCTAAATATATTTGCTTTGATTACTTTATTAACGACAATATAGACGAAACAAATATCTTTGACGCTCTCGTTAATTTTCTACACAAGCAATACTTTTCTTAACTTAAATAAATTAAGTTGATCTTAAATCTTATTAAATGCAAATTCTTTGTATCTTCTTTAAATATATTAGATTATTAAAAAGATAATCAAAGTATTAGATTTTCGAAAGACAAACTAAGAATGTTTTAAGAGTAATTCTTATTTATTATTAAGAAAGAGCTTAAGAGATTTCTCTACATATTGTTCTTTTTAAAGATTTATATTTCAAGCAAAGCTAATTGTTTAATTTTTCTCAAAATCGCTATTATTAAGAAGACAATATTAACAAAAATTAATAATAGACAACATATTACAAAAACAATAAAGAACTTTATTTAAAACATAAAGTATAAAAACGTTTTCTAAGCAATAAAGTAATCAATTCTACTTAATGCTTGTTTTAACGAAAATAACAATCTTTAATAATATCTCGCTACAAACGTCTTCCAAATTAAATCAAATAAGATACTCTTTTAGATACTAGACACAACTTTGAGAACAACTATATTCAAAATGTACTTAAATCAAATAAAGATCGTTATGTTTCTATTATATTAATTTATATCTTTACAAACTTGATATTAAATTATTGAGCAAAAGAGTCTTTTAATAGTAAAATATTTATCGAAGATTCAATAACTAGTTTAAAGTTCTTTATATCTTATAAAGCTATATATCGATTATTAAGTTTTTACAAAAACTCTTAAGAGCGAAAACTTAATTAAAAGAATTGTTTGTTAGCAATTAGCGCTCTCTAAATACGATCTTCAAATTTATTATATATCGAAAAAAGATCTCGCAATTGCAAATAATCTCTCTAAAATAATAAGATACTTATTTTGTGTTGCAACAACTTATAAAGTAACAATAATAATTTTTATAATTAATAAGAAGCGCACTATAATAAGAAGCTAATCTTAATTAGATATTATTTACAAACAAGAAACAAAATACATTTCGATACAATCTTAATAAAAGTTAGACTAAAAGAAATAATTTAACAATCTCTAATACTTTGCGATTATTAAGTACAAAAATATTTAAACTTATAGTATCGCAAACTCGTTTGCTAAAATCGCTTTAAAAATTATTAAGAAGAAGATCGCTCGCTTTATGTTAGTAGAATATAATTAAAATAAGACTCTAAAAAGAGAATTAATATATATTAAGATCTCTCAAAAATACAATTGTTGTTTACACAAAAGCAAAGTCGCTAAAGTTCTTATTTTAATTTATAACGTACACAATTATTTCTTCGAAACAATTACTTTTTAATATGTTATTAACAAATTCTATTAACTTTTTCGATCGAAGAATATATATAAATTTTGTCACATATGTTCGAACTATTAGATGCTAAATTCTTTTTAATTAATATAAAATTTGCTTCTAATTATATTTTTACAATTGTTAGATCTTATAAGATTAAACTATATTGATTTTATTACTTCTATAATACAATCAAGAATCAAGTTTATAATAATATCGATTAACTATTTTATTAAATATCTTTTCGCAAAAGCAATGTCTTAAGTTACTTTTGCAAACTTAATTAAATTTATAAATCAAAAGATCGTAAAATCGTTCGATTAATCTTAAGTTTTTTATTATAACAATAAATCTTATTTTAAGAAGTATCTTTTTGTCAAGTTTATTAAAATAAAAGTCAAGCAATACTTTGCAACTATTAGTTATTTCTTATCGATTAATTTAATTAAAAAATATATTTAATTGATCAAAAAAGTGTTTAGAGCGATTCTTTAATACTATTTAGACGCTATTTTTGAGTAAGATCTATTGCTCTTTACAATAGTAAACGTTATTAATACGAAAATAATTAAAGCATTTAAGTTTACATTAACGAAGTTTTTGTTAGAATTTCTTTTACGATATGTTGCGAACGCTAGATTATATAAAGACTTTTTAAGAACAAAGATAGTTAAAAATAAGATAAAGACGATTCTAACAAAGAATATCTTTAATATTAAAGCTCTTATTATAGAAGAGAGACATTTTAAGAAGCAATTTGTTAAAATAAATGCGATTCGAGACTTAACTCTAAATAAAAGAATAAAAATAAGTAAAAATTTGACAAAAAAAAACAAAGATAAATCTTTGTTAAAAATCGAAGATTTGCTACAATTGCGTTGTTATTATTTTAACAATACTTATACAAGCAAGCTTCTAGAAAGATTCGAAGAGTCTTACTAAGTAACTAAGCTAACAACAAATAATAAAAGTGTATATTTGAAAAACTTAAATAAAAAAACAATAAAAGAGAGATATTATATCAATAATATAATTTTTTTTTAAAAGCGTATCAAATTTGTTCTTAATATATAGAATTGGCAATTAATAGCGACGATTAACAATTAAATTAGACAAGATCTACGAACTTAATTAAAGAAAAAAGCGAATAAGAAGAAGATACAAATAAACGCTCAAAAGCTAGACTCTATTAAGAAAGAGATTGTTGTTAACTTCTATAACAAGTTTTGATAAAAGCAATTAGCACAATTTTCGCAAAGATATAATAACGAAAAAACTATGTTTTTTAAAAGAAAAAGATCGTAAATTTTCAATTTTTCTCTATTACACAACCAAATCTTTAAAGAGAGAAGAGAAAGAACAAGAGTAACATCGATAAAAATGTTAACTCAAGCGCAACAAAGAAAATAACTACAATAATAACTTTTAATATACAATATATTAGCGATTAATAAATATCTACTATAAGCGCGTAACAAAAAGTCTTCTTTGTTTGACGTTTTATATTTGATTTCTTAGAATACTAGTATTACTTTACAATATAGAGCGTTGACAAGATAACAACAAAAAGAAAAATGTTGACAAGATAGCAACGCAAACACATAGATAGATACTACTAGCATTTATTGTCTCGAAAATACGAAAATAGCACTCTATTGTAATTGACGCTTTAAAACTATTATTCAAAGACAAAATCAATATAATTGACAAATATTTCAAGAAACAAAACAATTTCTTTTTAACACTTTTACATCTAAAAAGAATTCCAAAAATCTAGAAAAATATTTTATAATAGAAAATTAAGATCTAGCTAACGCATTCAATCTAAGCAATTACTCTACAATAGAGAATTAATCAACAAAAAGCAAATGCGCAAATCGAGCTCTCTTTAAAGAGATACACTATATCGCTATATATCAAGCAATCAAGCATTACATATTACAATAATTTACTTAACACTATTTATTTAAGCAATTATCTTACGATAGAGAATCAATCGATAAAAAAGCAAAAACACAAAACAAACTCTTACTAACGATTTAACAACATATAACAAACACTAACAACCTTATTATTACAACAAATAATCAAAATAAAATAAACACACGTCTTAATGTTTGTTCTTTATTATTCTTTTATTATTTTTCGTATTTTTGGAACAAGCATTTTGTTTTCTATTTACTTAAAAGTTTTTAATCTCTACATTAATTGCAATCGCTTCAAATGTTATTTCTACAATCTTTATATTTAAAAGAATCTTTAAGCGCCAATATTTTTACTTGATTTTAAAATTGCTCTTCTTAGTTAACTTTATTTTAACTTAAGAAAAAGTTTACTTCAATTCGACAATTTCTATATTAATTAAAGAACTTATACTTACTTTATTACTTTACAATTACTTATTACTTACAAACTTTACTTTCTTTATTCTATTTCTTATATTAAAAAACTTAGCTTTTTGCTTAATTAAAAAGACTAATTACTATTTCTATTGCGATCTTTTAACAACTTTAGAATTTATCAATTCTTCAAGTATTAATATTTAAAAACTTACTTAATTTTGTAATCTTAAAATCTTAACACAAAAAATAAATAAAAATCTAGCATCAAAATATAAATCTAAGTCTATCAAAAACTCGAATCAAGTTTAAATAAAAAATCTTAACAAAATTAATTCGATTGCTTTGACGAAAATTTCAACAACTTAACAAAATATTAAAGCGACAAAAAATATAAAGAATTCAAATACTATATAAGTAGATTAGAATCGAATAAAATCGACAACAAATAAATTCGCAAAAAATAAAGACATCAAAACGCTTCGTAAAAATGCTAAGAAAATAACACTCTACAATAAAAAATTATAAGATTTGAAAAAAGATTAAGCAATAAGCGTCGAAACGCTTTGTAAAAATGCTAAGAAAATAATATTCTACAATAAGAAATTAAAAGATTTGATAAACAAGAATATTAACAAAAAAATAAAGACTCTACTAAGATCAAAGAGAAAAAGAAAGATCAAACAAAAAATACAAGAAACTTAGAGAAAAAGAGCGCGAATAATACGTTAATTAGCTTAAGAAAGAAGCGCAACTCAAAGCTATTATCGATAAAATTTTACAAATACGTGCGAAAAAATAGAGTTAAACAAAATCTTAAGAAAAAGACAAATCTATTAATAAGCAAAATCTAATCGATTTTCAACTTCTAGAAAAAGACGCTTTAAAATATGTTAGCACAAAAGATTGTTAAAAGATTAGCAAATAAGAAGAGTTTAATAAATTTCTTTTAAGACTACTTAATTAATAAAAAGAGTTTAAACATAAATTAAGATAACAAATACAAGATCGAAAATAAAGATAAAGATAATAATTTAAAGCGCATAATTAAGAAACTTATTAAGTCAAAAAACAAAATTTCGAAACAATAACGCAAATTGACGACAAAAATTGACGCCATATATCTAGACGTACAACGTAAAATACCAAAGAATTTGTTCGACAACTAGAAAATTCTTAATCTAGAAAATAACAAATCTTTAATTAAAATTAATCGCTAAAGAAAAGCGACGTACGTCTAGAACAAAAAGAGAATTCTCTATTATACGTAATTGTATTTAGCTAAGAAGAAGAATCGTAACAAATAATATATATAATTTAACAAAGTTTTTAAACTTATAATTTCGAATTATAACTCAAATCTCTATCGTGCAAGATTAATGCTCTTGCACATTAAAATTAAAGAAATTCGAAAAAAAGCAAAGAAACAAACTAAGAACTTAAGAGACAAAAATAGACAATTTCGAAAGACTTTAAAGACAAACGAAGAGCAACAAATCTTGACAATATCTCGCAATTAATTAATCTATTAATAGTTCGAAGACACAACAAATTAGAAGACAATAAAGCGCTTAAATTTAAAACGAAAAAAGTTCGAAACAAAATTCGAAAATATCTTTGAAATCGTAATAGCAAATCAAACTTGATTTAAAAAAATACAAGAAGTCTAGTATTGTAGCAACAAAGAATTTGTTATCAAATATATTACGACAATAAAATGAATTCGAGTCTTAAAGACGAAGAACAAAGTGCTTCGAAAAATAAATAAGCAACACAAAAAGCAAATCGATATTTTATTTAACTTAGTTTTCGATATTCGAATCAACGCTCAATACAACGCTAATCTTATAAAGAAAGACGAATTCGATACTTTTAATAGCTTAGATTTCAACATAATAAACAACGATTTTACAATAGTAATCGACTTAAATCTAGAAATCTTAACTACAATAAAGAATCTAAAAGCCAAAATTAATATTTTATCAAAAATATTAATCTCTACAATTGAGTCTCTTGTTATCGCTAAAAATAATTTTGATACTTATATTAATAGCATAAATCTAGAAGTTTTTGTTACAATAGACAATTACAAAACTAGACTGATCGCGTCGGGTCGATTAATCGAGTTCGGGTCGATTAATCGAACCGAATCGGGTCGGGTCGGTTCCAAAAGTTGGAATCGAAAAGTCGGGTCGATTCCTAAAGTTGGAACCGAAAATCGACTTGGGTCGGGTTAAGATTTAGTGATAAAACCGAAACCCGACCCGAAAAACCGACCCGAATCGCCAAGACTATTTAAATAATTATATTATAATTATTAATAGTTAACATATAGTCAATATATATTTAATAATATTTAATTATTTAATAATAATAAGGTAATGCATTATAGTAATGCATTACTACTTTTTACAAAGAAAATAATTAAATCGCACCTATAGATTCTATAGAGCCTATAGATGCAAATAATGCATCTTATTAATAAATTGCATCTATAGAGTCTATAGAGTCTATAGATACAAATATTGCATTTTATTAATAAATTGCATCTATAAGATCTATAGGGTCTATAGATGCAAATATTGCATTTTATTAATAAATAAAAAAATCTAAAATTAGTAATTCTTGGCATAATGACGTAATTTTCGATTCCTTGGCAATTCGATTCGATTCCTAATATTAGAATCGAATATCGACTCGGGTCGGGTCGGGTCGGTTCTAAAATAATAGGAATCGACTCGGGTTTCGGGTCGATTCCTAGGGTTGGAATCGTCGGGTCGGGTCGATTCCAATAGTTGGAACCGAAACCCGACCCGACGGTCAGTCTATACAAAACTCTTATAACTTCGATAATAGATTCTTTCGCGATACAAGCTTTATCTTCTATCTAGTTTTCTCTTCTTGAAATTTCTTCAATTTAGTGCAAGTTGAACAACATTAAACTCTTGACGCGATTTTTGTTTTCAAACAAGATGTTTTTCGAAGCAAAACTAAGTAATATAAATTTGAAAAAATTAGCTAAGATTGACCAATTTATTCTAAACAATATAAAGAATTTATAAGTTAGTCTATCTTACAATAGAAAATCTTGCAACAAAGACATTACATTAATAGAATTTTTAAAATTGTATTTTTTTTTCGACTTTCTTAGCACTCTTTTAGCATTTTTTCTAATCTTATTTGCGACATTCTTCAAATACTTTTCGAACTTAGTGCGACAATTTATAATAGAAAGCATAAGCTTAAAAAAAAAATTCTCGCTATAAGAACGTCAACTCAAATTCGCTTCGCAAATATCTCTTTTTTAGCACTAATTTCAATACTCTTTAGATTTCAATAATATCTTATAATAAGAAGCGCAAACATAAAAGAACACTTTATAGCAAAGATTTTCGAAACATCGAATTTTCTAAGAGAGGGATAGATGTGGAGTCTAATTAGGTCTAGCGTGTTTCTAGAGATTTTTAAGCGTTTCCATCCTAATGATGTACTTAGCATCCTTGACCATACACCCCAATAAAACTGCTTCTGCTACCATCCTTGCCTGACCCTACAACTTGGGCTCGGTCGGCGTTCGAGGCGGGCTTGGCATGGGTGAATCCAACGAAGTTAGCTTAATTAGTCACCGGATACTCAGACAGAGTTTCTTGACATGCTGACTACTCTAACGTCGCCCCAAGGCTGCTTAGTCGAAGGATCCTGGAGACGGATTCTGGGCTTTCACTTCATGCTTCTGATACCAAAGTATGCTCGATGTTCAACGTACCTAATCCAATCTATGTTTTCAGAATTGAAACGCATTAGAGCATAATACCTGCATGTGTAAACAGATTTCTTTCTGAATATGACTAGGTGAAGCGGGCAACAGGAGCATGTTGCCGAGCAAGGGAGGGAAGAACATATCGCAGATAGCGTCGATCGAGTAAAACTTGCTGGATATCTCTGTCAATGTCAAAAGGTCCTTTTATACGTCTATCATTTGTCTGGATCCCCGAATCTCTCATTGCCAGTCGTTACTTGACAAGGCCGCGTGTATAAGCTCGCTATTCTACTGCCTTCCTCTATCTAATATTTCTACCTCAAGATGCACGAGCTCCTTCTCCATGCTTCAATCCCTTCGTCGCGTCACGAACAAGTGCTCTCCATCCTTGCCGGTGTGGCTGCCATGCAGCCAATACCAATCTTGGAGAAGCATCTCATCTTCAAGC
>JAABUL010006355.1_pt1 | contig 13682 bp, 4 predicted proteins | sample 5559151 | NCBI WGS metagenome assembly JAABUL01 (sample SAMN10711876, study PRJNA513368) | rock metagenome | isolation source: Antarctica rocks | place: Antarctica: Victoria Land, Pudding Butte sud | reverse complement strand
TCCTCTAAGCAGGCTCTGTGCCGCCCTGTGCCACTCTTCGCATACGAATTGCTTTGATCAGCTGCCGTCGAGCACAAAATTGCTTGCTCAGTCTCCAGCTGTGATAATTCGTCCACTGGCAAGGTATCACCCACGGCCAGACCACGGAATAGGCTTAGAGCGACCTTGACCCAAAAAGTGGAGATCTCTAGGTCCAAGAGTGTGTCCTGCATTTCGTACCTAAAATAGTAGAGTGATGACAGAAACTCCGCAAGAACGAAGCATGTCTGAGACCTTCTAGCAATGAGCATCACTGCCACGAGGGAAACTTCAATAGCCCACTCCATGACTTCTGGAGATACCCGACCGTCCTTGTGGTGGATGTAATGAAATTCGTACATGAGAATTTGTGCCATTTTGTCTAGAGAATCGTGGAGCGCCTTTCGCGGGACAGTCTGCATAACGATAGGAATGGACAGCTTGAGCATTTCTATCGTTAGGCTGTGATCTCTCGGTGCCGACCTAGGCCCCATCAATATATTTCCTGGGAATTGCAGTAGCCGGTGTTGCTCTTCAATTTGAGTCATTCTTAGCGACGTCGAGGCCATCCGTGTAGTTTGCAACCATGCCTCTGCTTAGCAGTGCTGTCTCCGCTCACTGACGGTTGATGAGAGCAATGAAGATAGATTCTGACTGCAAAACTGCATCTCGCAGGCCCAATGGTGCCAAGTAAGATTCAAAAAGGGCCAGTGCTTGGTCGTCTGTCTTCCTATTTAGTATCATAATTGTCCAACAAACTTCTCTTCTTATTGTAATGGCAGTCACTCCTTGGACATCACCCCCCTTTGAGCGGACACCACCCTCCTTTGTCTTTGTGCGGACACCATCCCCTTTCATGCGACATCACCCCTCTTTGCGTAGACACTCCCTAAACTTTGGGTGGACACCACCCATAACAATATGCCTAATTAAATAATCTTTAGAATTCATCAAGAGGCTGCACAACATTCTTTGTTCGTGTCGAACATTATCTCCATCATCGTCTATACAGAGTCAACACGATCGAGCACCAGAAGTAGGAAGCTGCTTCGTCCTCCTGAAATCGCCGATCTCATAACTACCTATTCAGAAGTCAATGTCGTTCTCGTAGAGTGCGACATTGATAATTGATATTGTAGCTTCAACAATGCTGTAATTGAGCTCAACTGAAGTTCGTTCTTGAAGTTTCTTGAGAATTAAGACTTGAAGCAGATGGTATAGTGCAGTCATGCATCTATTGCTTGTCTATAAAATCTATATTGTAAGAGATCTAATATACACGAGACTGTCAAGACGCTAGCCTAATCGAATAAGAGTTTTGCAGAAAACAATTATATCTTATTGATTTTAACACTTCTACTAGATATAAGTAAATTCGAATTCTTAAACAAATCAATTACTGTTAACAAACAATCGCTAGATTTGCTTGTCTACTTTTTTAGCTTATAAATTATCTATTAAATATTTTGTTTGTTATCTTAATACAATATGTCTAATATATCTAAGAATCTTTAAAATTTTATTAACAACAATATCTTAATAAAACTATTTGCAACTATATTTTTTATAGATACGTATTTCAAAACAATTAGATCTAATTCGATTGTTTTGCGAATTTAATAATATCGAATGTCGAGATACTTTGTATGTCGATAATATTTTAAATTAGAAATTAAAACAATTGCTTCTTGATTGTCTCTATATAAAAGAACTAAAATTTTAGAAACTATATATAATTATATTAATAAAAAACAAAGTTACACTATTTCTTTGTTTGTTTTTGCGACAACAATATATTTAGTTTCGCAAATAAATTAAGTAACAAGATCTTGTTATTTAGAGTTCTATAATATAGAATTATTAAATAGAAAGTAGATTTATCTATTTGTTAAACAACAACTATAAATTGTTTTAACAAAGTTTGTATCTATATAATTTATTAAACTTTCGTTTCTATTGTAGTGTAGTCGGGTAACCAGGTAATATTAGGCTATGGACTTGGGAATGTCTGCTATTAGTATTAGCAATCTATCTGCAATACATATGCGATCTCTTCTACTTAGATCTTAGAATCTTAGCTACTCAATACACTATTAAATTGTATAGTGCAATCTATGTATGCATCGCGATAAGTCTCTGTTGTTATAGTTGTCTACTAATTAGAATTCTATTTTTATCTCGTTACATTAGAGTTTAACGCGAAAACTTAATTACAACAACAAATATTAGAACAACAAGTTATCGATGTATCTCTAAAAACAATCTTAGAAATTTAGAAATTTAAAAACTTAGAAACACAAGAAAAAGAGTATAAAAGATAGATTAATTTTAACAAATTATCAAAATTAGAAACTTCAAAAATTAGAAACACAAGATTAACAATTTAGAAATTAAGATATTATTAGATTAAAGAGCAAGAAAAGAAGAGACAAAGTTAAAGTATTAAGAATAGCAATAAGAGTTGTAAATTCGAAGATTAAGACGTTTTATCGAAATTGCAACTAGTGTCTATTGTTAAAACAATAAATTGTTCGCTAACTATAGTAGCGTTATTGAAAGAAACTTCTTAGCAATATAATTAATCTATTTGCTTAAAAACAAGAACGCTATTTGAATTCTTTTTTCGATAGAGATTGAAATAGATCTTTAACGCAAAAATATTTATTAATAGTAGATCGACAACTAACTAAAAAAAACAATAGATCAAGAACGCCTATTTATAAACGATCAAAAAGATAGAGAAGCAATAAACAAGAAAATAGCGCAAAGTTAAGAAAAAAAAAGAAAATCTTTTCTCGATATTTTTGCAAGAAAAAGAAAGAGATTTGCAAATTAAAAGTATTATTGTTTAAATTAACTATTACTATCAATCTTTTTAATTTAGTAGTTGTTACTTTTACTATTTATTGTTAAGCTATTCTCTTAGAAACGATATCTCAAAGCAATAAAAAGATTGCAAAACTCTTCTTCGACGTATTTATATTGACGACAAGCTTACTTAATAACTTTATAAAAATTGTAGAATTTTATTACTACGTAATTTCTATGTCTTTCTTAGAAACGTTAGAAGTATCGCACTTTAATAAACTTAATATTATCGACTTTCTAAATTAATTCTTAAATTTTTGTAATAAACATAGAGTTATCTTTTAGTACAAAATTATTAAGTTGTCTTAATATTGCAACAAGTTTATAGAAAACTTTATTAAGTTTATTGTTGTCTAAGCAAATAGAGAGTAATTTAAAATAATAAATAAGTTAAAAAAGAAATATAAAGATAGAAATTTAGATTAGAAAATTAACTCTTGTGCTTTTCTAAAGTCTTTGAAAGACATATTAAAAGCGAAGTCGAATAATATTTGTAAATACAATTAACAATTCAAAGCTATTTTTTCGAAGCTTATTAGACTTAATTAAGTCGATAAATATATTAGATTCTTGTAATATTTAAAAAATCTTTTTTGCAATATTTGCACTAAGATAATGCGAAAGCATAGAGTTAATTTAAACAACGCAATTATTATAATATTTGAATTGTTATACGAGACAATTATAAAACTAATCGAAAATAAGATTGCTATGCAAGAAATAAACATTAATAGCGATCAAATTGCTTAGCGAATTGCAAATATTAATATAAATAAATTGATAAATATAGTAAGCAAGAAGCAAGATCTTGTAAAGAAGAAAGTTATGTCAAAGACAATTTTTGCTTTCTTAGTATTATTAGTAGTTGCAATCGAAAACACAAAAATTAACAAAATACTAAATATCTTGATACAAGCTTTTAAAAATCTTAAGATTAATAATGTTCGCAAAATAATAAAAAGTAAAATTTATTAAATAATTTAACAAGCAATAACGACGCAACTACAAGAAGTTTTGCATATTGTATTTTCTCAAATTTAGATAATAGTTTAGAGTCTATCTTAAGAAACAATTTATATCTATTAAGAATCTATTTTCGTTTCTAAGTACAATTGATCTTAATTAGAATTAAATAAGTGCTTGTTTTGTTACAATTTATATAGACAATAAGTTTGTTTAAAGTTGATAGCCTTAATAGCAAATAAAAAAATTTATATAAACGAAAGCAATAAAATTTGCTATAAGTTTAATGATTCTAAAAATAAAGAAATAAAGTTGTCTTTTAATAATGCAAAAATCAAGAAAGAGATTGTTAGAATTTGTCTTCAATAGAGAGCGCAAAATTGAGTTCAAAATTTTGTAATTACGATAGTAGCAATAAGATTAAATACTAATTTTTCGTCGAAAAATAAGAAGAATAGTAAATCGAATTAAGCGATAGTAAAGATTCGAGAAGCTCGATTAGAACAAAATTCTTTTAAACAATAGATACTTTGAAAGTCTTTAATAGAACAATCGATTAAAATAATTAAAGAAAGAATTAGAAAGAAAGAAAGATTTTCAAAAATTAAGAACGTTAAATCTAAGAATTATTTAAAGATAACAAAAGTCTTAAACAAAAAAATATATATAGAGAAAAAAGTAATAAAAACAAGAATAAAGAACGTTACAATAAAGAACGTTCTTGCGATAATTAATTCTAATTCAAGAATTACTAAGTATTAAAAAAGCAAATTTAGAAAGAAGCAAAAAGCTTTTGCAAACTATACATAGCAAACAAAATATTCAAAAAGAATGCTACAAATTGTAAAAAATTAAGTCGATTTCAAGACTCTAACTTAGAGTATTTTTATCTCGAAAATAAAGATAAAATTAATAGATTTTCTAGATTTTTGTTTTGATTTGAGTTGTTTTTTCTTTTGTTCTCTTTTTGATAAAGAGTTTAATACTATAGTAACAAAAAGAAAATCTTAGAAGCTTACAAAAAAAGAGAAAGAGACAATTATTATTGTAAAATCAATTAGCGCTAAATTTATCAAAATTGTTTATTTTGAAAATATTGTTGCAAGAGTAAAATCTCTTAGAACTCTATATTTTGTCGTTTGTTCAATTGCGTAAATGTAGTTAAAAAATATAAAAGTCAAAACGATATTTAATAGTAGTGCGAAAATTAACTGTATTAGCAAGAGTCTTGCGAACACAGCTAACTTAATTATTCGACAAAATATTTCTATCTTATTGATAGAAGTTACGAAAGCACGTATTTGTTTCGAAGAAATAATAGAAGATGCAAAAATATTAATTAAAAAAGTAATAATTTATATTTCTATCTTTGTTGTTTCTCGATTCAATTACAAAATTTTATTAGATCGATCTTTTCAACAAAGTGCCCAAATAAGCTTTGTAAATATAAACAATAGCTCTCTAAAACTAACAATTTATTTTAGAGACAAAACAAAGTATATTAGTATTTTGAAAATGTTTGCTAATTACTTTAGCAACAAGAATAAGAACGTTGTTTTCTCAAAGAAATCTTTAAATCTCTAGATAATTGTTTAGTTAATACAATTGCTCGATTTCGCAAATCTAATTGCAAAGAATCTTCGAAAATAAATTAAAAACTATTAGAGTAACGACGTCGCAAAATAGAATTGCAAAAAAGAATTAACAAAATTCTAATTAATTAGAGCAAACAAATAGTACTAGCGTTTGTTTGTCTATCAATATAGTTAATTAGAATCGAACAAATATTCGAATTAATACTATGTTTCGAACGTCTTTAAAATTATCAATAATTCGAACTTTTCGATTATATATTATAAAAGAGACTTTTACTATTCGATTATTTCGAAAATTCGATATTTTTTGTTAATCTTTTATTGCGTCGCGTTTGTTTGTTCGAGTAAATACAATATACAAACAAAAGATTTAAAAAATAAATTCGATAAATATTAGCAATTTAGATAATTCTATTTTAGATAAATATCTAAACTAAAAAGAAATACTAGAGTTATTAATTACAAATTTTTTTGAAAGAAACTTAACAAAAAATACGAATTCTTTTTAATATTTAAGTTCTTAAATATTAAGCGTAACTCTTATTTTACTAAGAAATATATTTAGAAGCTAATTATAAAGTTCGAATTCTTTTTGCAAGAACAAGAACTCTTAATTACAATGCTTTTTAATTGTAAAATTGTCTTAACATAAAGCTTTGCTAAGATAGACAAAATTAGATTAGAGATTGTATCTAATTAGAAAATTCGCACTATAAAGCACAAAATATAGTAAATTTTAGAATTTTCGATTTCTCGAACATTGAATTCTATTGTAATAAAGATGTTAAAAAAACGTCTTTAAATAAATTTGCTAAAGTATTGTTATAACTTCTATCGAAATTCTTGATTTTTAATAAGTAAGAAGAAGAAGAACAAGTACTGCATAATTAATACAACTATAAAGATAAATAAAATAATTGTTCGAAATACTAATATATCTTCTAATGTCGAAGAGTTTGCGAAAGAGTTTGTCAAAATAATAATTATATTATTGATTAATTTCTTTTTAGAGTACAATTAAATAAATTTTGCATCGAAGAGTTGCAATCTTATTGTCTTTATAATTTCTCTTAAATTACTTAGAATAACTTGTCTATCGTAGAATGCTACTAACTCGATTGCTCAATTTGTAAAAATTGTAATGCGTATTCTTAAGAATCTTCTTAACAAATGCTATCTATTTGTAAACAATATAGATATAAAAGAATTCAAATCGAATTACGACAACAAAAAGATAGTTTTAGAAATTAAACTATTTGTTCTGAAATATATTTAGTAGTTAGATGCAATATTAATAAATGTAAAATTGTCCAAATACATTATATTTGGCAAAAAATCTTAATTCTGCAAGTTAGAAATCAAAATTGTCGATTTTGTATATAATTTTAATAAACAATTCTTTGACAATATTAAGATTATCAAGATTGTTAAGTAATTATTGTGCAAAAATATTTTTAAAGTTAGAGTCTTTATAGAAGTATGCGTCTATTATCGAATTTAAATGTTGAAATTTGTAATTGTCGTAGAGTTAATCTATTGTTTGTTTAAGATAAAATATGTCTTTGTTTAAAACTTCGAACAGCAAGACGCTATAAACAAACTAAAGATTGCTTTAACAAATGCGTCGACAATGCGTATTTTAAACTATTCTATTTTGATTGACAAAATTATTTTAGTTGTAGATTCTAGTCTAAAGAGTTAAAAAGTTGTATTAATACAAATTAATATAATAACAAAGAGAAAATATTCTTTACGATATAAGAGTAGACTTTGAAGCGAACAAGAATTTTAATACAATATTGAAAAGCAAAAATATCGAGAGCTTATAAAGATCTTAAAGAAAGTGCAATTCTAATTGTATAGAGTTCGATTTACAATTAAGATCGATACAAATATTTTAATAGTTTAACTTAATTGCTTTGCAACAAACTTGTTTGACGCTTTAATAACTTGCTAATTAATTTAAATTTGTCTTTTCGACTTTAATGTGCAATATATATTTGATTAAAAGTATATAACAACTAACAAACTTTCAAAAAAATTAAAAGAATTGTTTAACAATGTCGACAAAATTAATAAGAAAAAGTTTAATAATTTTATCGATAGTTAATTAAACTATGTTTGCGTTTGTCTTACACAAATAACAATGTTAAAAAAGAATAAAAACATTTTCGAAAACAAATATTTCGATAAATTCGAATAAATCGCTCGATATCTAATTTTGCTACAAAGATCAAATATAAATCAAAAGAATTTTCGCAAGTTCAAGAACTATACTCTTTATTTTTTGATAAAAGAAAAGCATTTGTTTCGAAAAACAAACAAGAATATATCTCTACGTAGAGTAGTAAATTAAACGAAAGACAAAAATCGAATTGTAAAAAGCTTGTATAACAAAAGTAGTTATAAAGAAAGAGAGAGTATCTATTGACGCGTTGCAAATCAATATTAATAACGAAATTTATTTAATTTTTGCAAAAAATATGTCGCAAGCTATAATAAATATTAGCGAAAACTTTCTAACAAACAAGAGAAGATTATATATTCGATTTATATTTTCGACTTGTAAAAAAAGATTGTTGTAGACTATATTTATATGTTAATTGCAAAAATATTTGTCAAAGTAGATCTAATAGTTGCTCAAAATAATTTGACAAAATAGATAAAAGTTAAAACAATTCCAAATTTTAAAGTATCTACTATAGTAAAGTTTCTATAAAAGAACATTTTCTATTAATATAAATATATCAAGAAGATAGTTATAGACAACAAATTCGAAAACAAAGTCAATATAACAACTAAATTTCTAAAAAGATATAACGTTAAAAAAGTAACAACGCCGACTTATTATTTACAAGCAAATAAAATAATAGAAAAAAAACACAAATTTATTGTTGATATTTTGTTCAAACTAACAAAGAAAGTCTCTACAAATTGATTACGACATTTGTACGCAATCTTGTAAGCAAATAGAACAACAATTCGAAAATTTATCGAAAAGATGTTGTTTTGTTTTGAGTTCAAATACAAAGCTATATTGTTAATCGAGATAGAGTATTTAATCTAACATATTATAAACTAAGAAAAAGCTTGCTTAACAATAGATCTACTAACGTTGCGAGCAAAACAACTAAAAAGAAAAAATAAGAATATTTAGAAAGCAACTTTGCATTTTTATTGTCTTAAAGAAACAAACAAAAATCTCTTTAATAATAACTATTAGTTGCTAACGCATTTATTTTAAACTAAAGACTTAATTTTATTATATAATATTAAGTTTAATAAAAGATACAACGTAAAACTATTTTTTCGATAATTAGATTTCTTTAAAATAAGAAAAAAAGATAGAATTAAAGACTTTTATGTTCTAAAAAAAGTTAATAGCACAAAATTCAAAAATATCTATTTAGAAAATCGACTAAAGAGATACGTTAAGAGAAATCAAAATCTTTAGATCTTCGCGAAATCGAGAAACAAAAATTAAAAAATAGAAGATAATTTTATGCGAAAGACAAAGAATCAATTTAGTCAAAGCAACAAAAAATTGTTTGCAATTATTATGTTATTGCTATCTTTTTACGATTATTTAAATTATATAGAAGTGTAAGATTTTTTTTTTAAAAAAAAGTTGCGATCTTTATACTTGTTTTATTTGCAAAAACTTCAATATAGAACTTATTAATTTATAAGCATTAGAAAGAAATTTAATTACGCAAAGTAATTTACAAGACATTATAGTTTCAAGCACTCAAAAAGAACAAATAAAAAGATAAGAAAATCGAAAAGTCGAAATACTAACAATTTTGATCAATTAGAAATAGACAAGCAATACTAGTGTCTATTTGTCTACTCTAATTAATTAAAATTAACAATTAGAAAGCGATCTAAAAGTATCAATAACAAACTTTAACTCGAAGTTCTAGAATTTTAAGAATTTTTTTAAATTATAGAGAACGTGTTTCAATTATCTTTTACGCAGTATTTCTTAACAATAAAGATAGCGAAATTATATATTAGTTATATTAGCTTTATATTTGTTTGCAAGTTAATATACAAATAAATATTAATACAATCTCTTTGCGTAACTAATAATATAAATGTTGCAAACAACAATTAAATCTATAAGTAAAAATTCTCTACATCTAAAGCTCTATATTTGTTAAATATTTAAAACAAGTTATTGCTCTATTTATTAAAATATAGCAACTTAATAATCTAAATCTTTGTCTACAAAATTCTCTTTTTCGATCTATTATTTTTGCATAAATCTTTCTTTATCGAGCTTGTGTTATAGCAAATTTAGAACAACAATTACAAAATATTGAACGTAAACAATCTTTTGCAAGAGAAACTTCTTAATCTTTATCAAAAAATTAAGATTAAGAACAAGAATTATCAATTATGTTAACAAAAAGATCTCGTAAAAAGCGACAACTTGTATTTGCTAAATAAGACACAAATTAAGCTTCGACAACGTCTACGTATTCTTTTTGTAATCAAAGATTAACTCTTTTGATTAAATTATCTTAAGCACAAAATTAGCAAGCACTATCTTAGCAATTACAAACGTTGTAGCGTCAAACTTTTTAAACTTAAACTTAAATCGAACTACAAAAGACAATTATTTGATCTATAAAAAACAATTTAACTATTAAGAATTGCGTCTATACTTAAGTAGTTAATATTCTACTTTGATATAATAAAACTACTAACAATAAGAGAAGAGAATATTTGAAAAATCTTCGAAATACAATTCTAGATATCTTAAAAATAATCGAGAATTAAACGCGAGATTTATGGCAAACAATTAATAGAGACGTTCAAGTACTAATAGATAATCTATTATAACAAAAATTGAAAAACGCAATACAAGAGATTAATTAAAACAAAAAACTACAAATTCAAAATAATCGAATTTAACTTCGTAGACTATAGCTATCAAAGATTGCAAATATATTGTCTAGAAATATAGATTAGTTAATTATTGAAGCAATATTGCAAATAGCAAAGAAGCGTTAGAATTTGCAAAGAATTTTAAAAGAATTAAATCGAATTGTGTGCAATCGACTTAAATCTCGCACTATAGAATCGAAACGCATTGCTAATTATATAATCGACAACTACAACAAAATAAATGTCGAAAAGTTCAAAAATATAATAGTGTCTATCGAACAAGAGCTTTTGAAAATTGAAATAAAAGATTATTCTTAAGAGTATAGTTTGATAAGAATTTCAAACGCGAAGCTAAAGAAGATTTGTCAAACAAAAGTTTAAACAATTTTGTTTTTTTCTACAAAAGATACAAAGAGAGCACAAACTTAAGACAACAAATAAAAAGAATCTAAACTATTAGTTTTATAGTTAAAATCAAAATCGAAGTTTAAAAATAACAAGACTTACAAGAGACAAAACAAAAAAAGAGAAGACAAGAAATCAAAGTTTTTTGAAAAAACTTCTTCTTTGTTATTACAATTGTAAAATTCGATATTAAGATTATCTTCTTTAAATCTTAGATTATTTGAAACTATTAGTACAACAAGATTACGTACTTTAATTACTAAAATTGCAAGAATTTTTTCAAAGACAATAGCTATCTTTATTTCGACAAACAAGAAAAACGATACAAAGAACTATTTATATATAAAAGTAAATATAGACTTGCAATATTAAATCAACTATTGTTCAACAATATCGATTAAAGTCTTTCAACTAATCGAACTAGCTATATTGACAAAGAAGCAAAAAGAAAATCTAGTTACAATTATATTAAAATCGATTGTCTACATAGCTTATTGAAGAAAGCTAGAATTTCTATTAAAAATAAATTAAGTCTCGAATAATTAAATTAAAAGACAAGTAATTTAGTATTACAAAAAACAAAACAATTTTTTAGCGTTTGTAAGACAAAATAGATTGAATTTTAAACTTAATGTTTGTTTGTTTGTCTTCGAAGATTTCTTGAGACAATACGTTTATAAAAGAGAAGAACTAATCTTCTTATTTAACGATTTTCAATAAACTAATATTTAATTTCGAGTAATAAACAATATTGATCTAGCGAAATAGAATCAACATAAAATAATTGTTTGTCAAAATTGATTCGTTTATCTAATTGCTAACTCAAAGTATTAGATATAACTATAGCTTCAAAGCGAATTGCAAATAATATTATATTATTAGCAAAGAAACAATAATCGACAAGAAAAGTAACTTCTTAATTGTTTGTTCTCTATGTTGCAAACAATAATACAAATAGATTTAGATTCTTATATAATGTACGTGCTTTTACGAGACAATTACAAGTATAGATTGTTAACAATATCGCATTTGTTAGTTTTTAAAAAGTATAAAAATTGAATATCGAAATATTACTTCGATCTCAATGTAAATTAAAATATTTATTAAGAGTCTTAGCAATTGCAATCGATTGTTTTTTTTGCTATATAAAATAATTTGTTTTGCGAAAAGTATTTGCTAAATAGTTTTTATATTTAGATCGACATATAATTGCAAAGAGCAATAAGAAGAGAATAGCAAAATAAAGAAATACTAGAAACTAAATTAACAAAAAAGGATTTGCTAGAATAGAAATTGCGTTAAGCGAGTGTGTCTTGTTAATCTAAAGATATACGAATTGCGCGATTTCAAATCTCTTATTGCAAGCTAGAAATCGAAATTAATACAAAAATTGAAATGTTTTTTGTCTACGTAATTCTATTGAAAGATAAAGAAACTTTAGAGAATTCTTGAATAGATACAAGAAGCAACATTGTTGCAACTTATCGAAACTTAACTTTGTTAAATTTATTTTTAATTAGCATATCTTATTGTTTCAAAGTTGCTATCGACTTTTCTTCTATATTTAACATTGAAAATACTATTATAGAATATGCGTTCTAAAACTCGACGAGAGTAATAAAGAAGTTAAGAATATTGTTCGAAGATACAAAGAAATTCAATTGTTTAATAAAGCAAACTCGAGAACGTGCGATACGTTACGTAAAATTAGTATAAAGAAAGATTCAAAAAATAGAGTAAAGTATTTGATTTATATTTGTAGATGCAATTTATAACGTCTAAGGACTTTGAAGCACTTGATTTCTATTAATCTAATATTCAAAACAATTTAGATTCTTATTTGACTAACTACAGAGAGATAATGGGATTTGAGTCTCCAATTGTTTGTTTTAACAAAGAAGAGAAAATTTTGCTATTTTGATTCGAAATTAAGAAGAAATGTTATAAATTAGAATTAAATTAGCAATCTAAATTAAGTATTTTAAGACTAGAAATAATTTCTAAAACTATATATTTATTTTTTGTTTTAAAAAGTTTAACGCAAGCATAATAGCAACAACTTACTCTATTATTGTTATTTTTTTCTTAGACAAATTTTTCAAATTTACGTCAAAAAAGCTTACTACTATTGTTATTGTTTTTAAAGAGTAGACAAGACTTACAATAATCGACTTTATTAAGTACTTAGTTTCGATCAAATAATTTTTTCGACTCTAAAAAAAGCTTGATGCGAACTAATTTATTACGTTTTTTACGCAATCGATTTGAGTAACAAAAGAAACAAGAAATCTAGTCTAACAATCTTAAAAAAATAAGAGCATTTTTTTTTTCTTATTACAACTTTTGCACGAACAAAAACAAAAGTTTTTTAATTTAGTAATTAAGAGACGACCACTAAAAAAGAGAAGATTGTATATAGTCGAATAATTAAATAATATCAAATTATAGACTTGAGAATATTTGCTATTAGTATTAGCGATCTATCTACAATATATATGCGACTTCTTCTACTTAGATCTTAGAATCTTAGCTACTCAATATACTATTAGATTGTATAGTGCGATTTATGCATACATCGCGATAAGTCTCTGTTGTTATAGTTGTCTACTAATTAGGATTCTATCCCTATCTCGTTACAGTAGTAGATACTATAATATAGTATTTCTTTAATATATCTTAGAACACAAATAGTTGTATAAATATATATAGAATTTGAATTAAACTAATAACGAAAAAATACTAATAAAGCAAATTTCAAATTCGATTGTATTATTGTTATAGTATATATTAATAATTCTATTACTAATATATATTAATAGATAATATCGATATTAATTTTATAGAACTTATTTGAAGATATAGTTATATTAGAAAATTCTAAATTTATAGAGATTAACAAATCTAATATTTTAAAACAATCTAATATTGTTTGCAAATAAA
>JAABUL010006354.1_pt1 | contig 13683 bp, 16 predicted proteins | sample 5559151 | NCBI WGS metagenome assembly JAABUL01 (sample SAMN10711876, study PRJNA513368) | rock metagenome | isolation source: Antarctica rocks | place: Antarctica: Victoria Land, Pudding Butte sud | reverse complement strand
ACCGTGTCTCCGGCGCGTGCCAGTTGCCGAGTCTCGCCAGCCTCATCGCGCCGCGCGCCGCGATCCTCATGCTGGGGGCATCCTGGCACACCGCCCCTGTTGCCCCGGCTTTTTGAGAAGATACGTCATACAGGGGTGCAACACGCGCGGGCCTGACCGACCCAATCAACCGCCCCGCCTCCGGCCATCCGATCGGCGACTACGCTCCACATGTCCATCACGACGTCCAGATGTCAGGCCTCGTGGGGGCTGGAATCGGGTGAGGAGACAGGCATGGCAGACGATAACAGACGCGACGGTCGCACGATCGCATCCCTCGATGAGATCCCCGACCAGTGTCGTGAGCGACAGACGGCGTAGACACGCCAAGACGAGCGCCACTTGGTGTGCTCACATCCCGCCCAACGAACCGCTCATAATTAGATCTCTCCTGTGTTGAGCTGATGGAGCGTCCGGGACGACGTGGCGATCGACGTGGCCGGTATGCACATACTCGAGGAGCAAGTCGGAGTGACCCGGTAGGTCGGGGGTATGCTTGGTTAGCCCAAGGCCCTTGCCTACCAAATGGGTCATGTTTCCAAGATAGAGCACCGGCCGTTGTTCGCATCGTACCGGGAGGGCTTGTCGGCCATCAATCCGTTCTATCAAGCGCTATGTTTCTACCGGGTCATCGAGGGCATCAACAAGTTACGCAATGCACAATGAAGATAGCCACGCGCCGTGCGCGCACGGCGCGTGGCTGGTCCTAGCGGGAATTGGCCCATAGGGCGCATATCAACGGATCGATCATCCACGGTAGGATCGGTAGGGCGGAACCCGGCCAGGCGGGGTCCCACGCGCGGGTAATAATGGAGCCCTACGGGCGCGGGTGCCATGGACGCGCCCGCGCCGGCACAGGGCACAAACAGCGGGCATAGACCATGCGTCATGACACGGATAGGCCGGGGGAGAGGTTCTGTGGGGGACCGCGGGGATGCACGAACAGCCTCCGCCGATACCACCCTCAGGGCCGTGCCTGCGGTACGCCGACGCGCTGTTTCGGGGGTGTCCAACAGGGGACGTGCCGGACTCACACGCGTCAACGGGGTGGCATCACCGCGCTATGGACGTGTATGTCGGGTCATCCCTGCACGATCCAGCAGAACCGGCGCGAGAGGCGGACGAGGGGCCCTGGCGCGTGGCGTGACCAGCGGCCATGCAAAGGTGACGCGGCAGCGATACCGGAAGCCGCTATTTCCAGGGGGACGTGCGGCGATGCGACCTATCATCGTGGGTCGCGGGACCGGCACAGGACAGACGCGGACGGCGTTGTCGTAGGGGAGTAGGGGAGGGGAGGTATGCCGATGGGAGACAGACGCGACCGGCGCAAGATCATCTGCGGCGCGTGCGGGGAGCGCGTCCCGGAGGAGAAGGCCAGGGACGCCTACCGCACGACGGGGGAGAACGGGTTCATGCGCTTCCGGGATCACCCCGTCCCCGAGAGCACGCTGACCCACCTGTGCCCCGACTGCTACCGCGACTGGGACGTGGAGACGGATGGCTTCCCTCTCGTGTGAGGTGAGGCGCTGGTCGTCGCCCACGCACGCGCTCCATCGCACGCAGCCCGGCATCGACCATCGGGGCGATGGTGGGAGGCATGACGGCGACCATATCCGTGCCCGCTGTGACCCAGTGGCGTCGCAGTGTCAGGGATAGGGATAGGGAGGGGCGGCGTGGGACGGGCGACGTGACAGCGAATGGGACCTGGCGCTCGTGGACAACGAGGAGTACGCCCAGCGTCCCTCCTAAGCACCGGCGAGGCGGGCCACGTACGCGCGCTCATCGGCCCCGAACCAGGGTGGCTCCCCGGCCGCCGCATTCTCCGTCATGCGCCCTAGCCTCGAGGTCGCGGGGATCGCCACATGGCAACGCGGGTCGCTCAAGCCCCACTTGAGCAGCGCCTGGGCCCACGTCTCCACGCCCCACTCCCGCAACGGCGTCAGTGTCTCGGGGGTAGGTGGCCGCCGCATCAAGCCGCCTTCCGCGAACGGACGCATCACGACCACGCCGAGTCCCAGTTCGTGCGCGAGTGGCAGGATTGTCTGCTCGACCTCGCGCTCCAGGGGGTTATAGGGGACCTGGATGGCCACGGTTCGCCCGGTACGCATCACCTCCGCCAGCTCATCGAACGACCTCGCGCTGTAATGAGTCGCGCCAATCGCTCCTACGCGACCCTCGTCACGAAGCCGTTCTAACAGGGGCAGGTGCGTGCGCCAGGCGACGAGGTTGTGTATCTGGTACAGGTCGACGTGGCCACCGAAGTAGTCCAGCGCGCGCTCAATCTGCGCGCGTCCCTCTGCAGCGTCGCGGGCCCACACTTTGGTTGCGACAAGCACATCGGTCCGGTGGGTTGTTAGCGCTTGGCCGAGCACACGCTCCGCCTCGCCATACATGGGCGAGGAGTCGATGAAATAGGCGCCCACGACCAGCGCCTCGTCCACGATCGCGCGCGCCTGCCGCTCGGCCGCGACGCTATGCACGTCGAAGGTGCGCCAGGTGCCCATACCGACAGCGGGCACGATGAGCCCGCTCCGCCCCAATATCCGCTCTTGCATATGCGTTCCTCCTGTCGGCCCCGTATCCCTACCTCGACGGAGTACCGTGCCTAACCAGTCCGCTGCACGATGTAGACCAGAGAGGAGAGCTAACAGAGGCGGTGGTACAATCGGGACTAGAACCAGATGATCGAGTGCACTACGAGGGCATAGCATTCATCGATGAACTTATTGAGGAAACCAGGGTTGTCCTTGACATCTGTTGCATAAACCCTTTCGCAGGGGGGGCACCACACGAAAGTTCCTTCACGCGGGGAGGCATGTCGCCGCACCGCGCCCCTCACGCAGTATGGGAACTTTTCTGTGTTTCACCCTTGCAGGGGCAACCTACATTTATGTTTTAGCAATTAGTGGTAAGGTTAGTTGTTTGCGTACTCTACTAGACAGACTACCCCATCGCAGATGTCGAACATGTTAAAAGGCTTTGTCGTCCGCAACTTTCGCTCGTTGGCACAGCTAAGTATTGGGTTCCCGGACCCCTATTGCTGTGTGGTTGGAGACAACAATTCCGGCAAATCCAATATTGTCACAGCTCTACGCTGGCTGTGTGAGCCGGATCGGATGAACCAGCAGGGCATTCCATCGACCGATTTGCCGCGCGTTCTGGAGGGGTTAACAACAGAGTTTCGTGCGGCTATTACCTTGGCTGGTCCGCCGCCCCAGTTGCCGGGAGGAGATCGCTTAGTTGACTCCGATGGTTGTATAAGCGTCGCGGCTATGTATCATTTCGAGGGCGGCCCTCTTCCGCAACCATATCGGGGGTTTGAGGTGCAGTCGGAGTATGCTCCCTTGCGCGACACGTACATATTGGTTTATCCGCTAGGAGCTACCCCGTTGTGGAAGCCATTTCCCTACATCGGGTCGTATTTGCCGCAGCTTGTCAACATCCGTCCCGCTGATATTGGTGCTGTACGCGATGATGGATCAGGAGAAGCTCGTTTGGCGCAACTGCGCTGGCCTGACCTACTCACTCAGGAGGATCTCGACTGGGTCAATATGCGACTCGGCACTATCTTTGCGGCTCCAAGTGCTGCCCGGCTCGCGGTGGATGCTGTTGAGCCAAGTATCCCCACAAATGAGGGCGTCCTTATCCTATGGGATGAGTATGGCTACCCTTTGCCGTTACGCAAGGCGGGCAGCGCGGTGAAACAAGTCGCCTATACATTGTTGCGGATTGCCTACGCGCGAAAGCAAGCAACCAGCAGTTTAGTTCCCGAGCGTCCGCTCCTTATGGTGATCGACGAGCCTGAGCAGCATTTGACAAGCGGTCTTCAGAAGAACTATGCGGATAGTCTGCGTGATCTGTCCCGGGATATGCAGATTATCGTACTCTCCCACTCCGGTTTGTTCTTGAATCGAGATGTTGATGGGGCTACCATCGTCACTGTGCGCGGTGATCGGAATGGGACAACCGCGATACCGCAGAGGCGCGTTGACACCCTTGCCGTTCGAGCGACGCTCGGCATCAATATCGCCGATAGCCTCATGTACGGGGAAGTCAGTCTCTTGGTCGAAGGCCCAACAGAAACGATTGTGTTGCCTGTCTTGTTCAAGAGCCTAGCTGCGGCTGGCCACCTGCCATTCGATCCGGCTCGTGTAACGATTACACAACGAGATGGGGCAAGTCGTATCCCAGCGTATGCTCACTTTCTTGCGCAACTCGGTCTTCCGACTGTTGTGCTGCTCGACAATGACCAGGAAGGGCGGCATGCGCATGATATTATTGCGCGCGACTCTGCACTGAGAGATATCCCGGTTTTGTTAGTCCCACTAAACCCGACGCAGCGCGATGCTGAGTTTGAAGATCTGTTCCCGCCAGACCTTATTCTGCCTATTGTGAATGAGTTACTCGCGACCCGTGGGTGCAAGGTTGAAGACGCGGACTTTATAAGTCTCGATGTTAGCGCTCCCTATTGGCCCACGAAAAAATGGGCTGATCGTCTGGAGCAGGTACTCAGAAATAAGGGTTGTCTAGCCCGAAATCAGTCCCTCGAGGCCGTCATTTCCAAGGCGACCGTTGCTGCTGAGGTTGCTGCACGAATCAGTGCAGCCCAGATTCCGACCTTCATTGCAAACAATCTTGTGCCAGCCTTGGAGCAAGCACTGCAACAAGGAGCACAAATGCCCTATCCTATAGTGCTTCACGGGGTATACCCTCCTGGCCGTGCTACAACCTGGGTACATCCGACGTCTTTAGCTGACACAATAGATCACGATGTTTGAACGGCAGCCGGATGTGCTGCCCGAATTTGACGACCTTGGCGCTATCGGGCGTGCTGCGCCCAAACCATCGACCGGGAGGACGCATGCCTTCAGGCCGCCTAAGGAAAGATAATGGGGCTTCGCGCTTGAAAAAGGTGCCATTAGAGTCTGTCATACCGGTGGTTGTCGACCCGATTGATGGATGGTATTGACAGGTATACTAGATGGTCAGGCACGCGCTGGTACAGCTACAGTGAACCGTGAAATAGGGGGCGATAGCGGTGACGGGCCGCATGTGGCAGGCTGAAGGCACCCGTGGCTCGCTCCCACGGGCGTCAGGAGCCTCGCGCATGGACCTGTCCCGTGTATCGTGCCCTAACCTGCCTTGTCCCCCCAAGGGGACGGTCGGCGCGGGCAACATCCGCGTGCATTCTCACAGCGAGCGGCGCTATCGCTGCCGCACCTGCCGGCGCACCTTCGCGGCGACGGCCAACACGCCGCTCTACCGCCTGCACCACCCGGCGGCGACGCTGACCCTGGTGCTCACGCTGCTCCTCCACGGCTACCCGATCCCGGCGGTCGTGGTCGCCTTCGGGCTGGACGAGCGCACGGTGCGGGCGTAGCTGCACACAGCCGGGGCGCACGCCGCCCTGCTGCACGACCGGATGACGATCGGGGTGGAGGCGCGGCAGGTGCAGGCCGACGAGATCCGGGTGCGCGTGCGCGGCGGGGTGGTGTGGGCGGCGATCGCGCTCGACGTGGGCAGCCGCCTCTGGCTGTGTCACCACCGTCGCCCGGCGGCGCGACGGCCTCCTCGTCCACCTGCTGCAGGCGCACGCTCGCCGCGCTCGCCGGGCGGGCGTTCCTCTTGGCCGTGGATGGCTTCGCCCCGTACGTCACCGCCGCGCGGTCCCTCATCCGTGTGCCGGAGCGGACGGGGCGGCGCGGCCGGCCGCCGCTGGTCTGGCCGGCGGGCTTCGTGCTGGTCCAGGTGGTTAAGGCGGGCCTGTACCGGGGCGAGGGGATCGTGTGGCGCGTCGTCGTGGGGACGGAGGCGACCGTCGTTGCAGCGCCGGCGACCAGCCACGGCGGGACGGCCATCAACACCACCTACATTGAGCGACTCAACGCCACGCTGCGCGAACGCCTCGCCCCGCTCGTGCGCCGGCGGCGCACGCCAGCCCACGGCGCGGCCCTGGTTGAGGACGGGCTGCACCTGCTGCGGCTATCCTATAACTGGTGCTGGGCACACCAGTCCCTGCGCCTGAGTGCCCTCGGCACGGGCCACCGCTGGCTGGAGCGGACGCCCGCGATGGCCGCCAGCCTCGCCGACCGCCCGTACGGCCTGGGCGAGTTGCTGCGGTTGCCGGCCCACTCGGTCCCGCTCACCACGCCCACCCCCCCTGGCGCAGACGCCCATCCGCGCGCGGGCGCACGGGTCCTCCGACCGGCTCCGCTGGCCGCTCGCGGCGTGGGGCGCCGACGTGGTGCTCTCCGGCCATGAGCACAGCTACGAGCGGCTTGAGGTCGATGGCATCCCCTACATCGTCAACGGCTCGGGGGGCGCGGCGCTGCGGGGCTTCGGCCGGCCGCTGCCCGAGAGTCGGGCGCGGGACGCCGCCCACCACGGCGCGCAGCGCATCGAACTGAGCGACGACGGTGCCCGCATCGAGTTCTGGGGCGTCGACGGCCACAAAATCGACGACATCGCGCTCCCTCGCGCCGAGCCGCTTCCCTGCGGCGTCCCACGGGGAGCGCGATGAGGGCATGGCTTACAATAGGACATCACAAACAAAAGGCATCATCAGCATTTGTTAATCCTTGAATGGGCTACGGCTTTGCCCATAAAGTCGGCCCCTGCCGAACGTTCATCGCCTACTAGTGGGTCACGCCCCAATTAACTGGAGTTGGTCAAATTGCCACCCCCGGCTAGTCAACGAGCGTCACGGGGTGCGTAGCAACCGCGATGGGCTGCTACGCATCAATTCCACCTAAATGGGGCGTGACCCACTAGTACCGCAAGCTGGAAGTTTCTCCGCATGTTCGGCACGCTACAACGTGCGTGATGACTCCTCGAAACGGCTTACGGAACTTGCGGAACCATTTCCAGCGAAGGGTACTAGGTTGTGACGAGCATCTCTATTCGGCGCTGTGCTATGTACGATGGGCCAAACTGTACAGGATGCGGAACTGTCGGACTTTATGGGCAAAGACAATGGGCTACAATAAATATCTAAAAAAGCGGCATTAAGGAGTCGCCAAGGAATAACTTCCCGCCGCTGTCGGGCAAAGCGGCTATGAGCCTGCGCCCAAAAACGGGAAGTAATTGTTTAACGAGCCCTAAGGTAAACTCTCTCCACGGCAACGGGTATTCCCTGTGGAGTAGGCAAGCGCCGTCAACTGCGACCACCTATTCCTACAAGCGAGTACAGATCTCCCGCAGGAGGCTAGCCAAGGAGGAAACTATGTCCATTCGTGATTTGTATTCTTCATATAATTGCTGCTGTTCCGGGGTTAGCAGGGAGATATCAGTTGAGATCCGCGAAGCGATGGTTGTAGCAAGAGGCGCAAGATTTGCGCGCGCGAAACGATCGTAGTCATCAGCCATACTAGCAAGGTCGAAACGGAGAGCCTGTTTAGCGAGAAGGGTAGCAACATAGTCAGCCGAGTGCAGCGAAATGGGTGCGTCCTGCCTTGCTTCTGTCCACATACTATGGCCCGGATCGTACTCCCAAGCCCGCCGAGTAAGCAAGCGCCGTTCCGGGTTCACTTTGAGTAGCGAGAAGTTATTCCGATATGCATCCGATTGGTATACAGCGCCACCAGTGAAAAGGTAGGCATTATTGAAGACCCGATCTGGAAGTTCTACCCTGCCATGCACATGGCCTGAAAGAATCATGTGTGACCTTTCCGATAAATACCCATACGTATTTCTGCGGTTTCCGTAGCCGATATATTCATCCTCGCTCAGCCATTCTTTTGGGTGGTGAATAATTGCTATTGATACCTCATTTTCATCAAGGTCGGCAATCCGAACTAGTTGCGCTGTTGCCGCCATTACATCCAATAGAGGGAGTCCAAGCCAGAGCTTGCCGCTGTCGTCTGGTCCTCTGCAAAACCATGCGGAGTTCAATACGGTGAAGCGAATAGGGCCAATCTTTCCGAAACCAGTTAGGCAGTGGGGATGACTTCCGACAGCCAGTTTAGTAACACCAAATCGGCGGCAGAAGGCGTCGAAGGCCTTAAACCCCGCTTGTTGTTCGTGCAGGTTTTCAATGGCCAGCAAGCTGTCAGCGCCCGAGAAGTCGCTAGGACGTGTTGGTGGTGCCACAACTCGATCGATGTCATGATTGCCTGGACATACGATTACGGTTTCGGGCGTCAAGCGAACAGCGTGCAATAGCTGATGCAGCCATACCTCTGCCTCGGCATAGTCTTCGTCCTTACCTGCCCATCCAATGTCACCCGAAACAACAACCATATCGGGTTTCCATGGCTCTTCGATGCTCGCCAACAGACCTAGTAGTTCTTGATAGTGTATTTTTTCTTCTTGCAAGCGCGGTCTCCCTGATATTTCCAGTTGCCTCAGCACCGAAGTGTAGATCTGTGAGGTGGAGAATATTGACCTCTGGCATGTTATACCCTTGGATCTCGGCTATGTAAGGGCATTCCCAGGAAGTCCAGATGGCGGTACGTTGCTCGCCGACGACGTTTCAGGGCGCAGCAGGAGGTATTGGTCCTGAATCGAATAATGAAAGCTTTCACGGCTACTCAGTACTCGGCTATCGTCTATTACTGACCTGAGGATGCTTAGCACCACAGTTGTGAGGTATGAAATGTCCGCGTCGAGGATAGCAACATCCCGTCCATGCACCAATTGACTGCGTTTCCGATAGATTAACAGTATCCGTTGCTCCACCGACTTGCGATCCTCCGAGTCGTCGGTGAGGATTCGTGAAACTTGCTCCGCCACCTCGGATTGGCGAGTTGGCTTGCCCGTGGGCGACAATAAAGATTCCAAGCACGTAAACAGGCTGATCAGCTTGATTTCCCGATCGAGTTGGGTTTGTGCATTAGCAAACCAATGGAGACTGCGTAACAAAGCCATCTCTTTGTTTGTCAGTCGATTTTTTCTTAGAATATTGGAAAGCTTGAATATACCGATTTGCTCCATGATCCGCATGTTATCATCGGATAACTCAAACGGAATGATCGGTCCAAGAATCTCGGTCGCAAAATGGAGGGAGGAGGCTTCTTGCCCAAAGGCCACGGTGAGGCGCTGGCTTCTCTGTAACTCGCCTTGTAAGCCGATTTGCACCCGAAAGTTAGGCCCGTATAAATATGGAATAACATAATAGAAGAGATCTACGATACGTCGAACTTCATCCTTCGCCCGTTCTTCTGCCCTAACGGGCTCGGCCACTACCTCATACTCCGCGCAGACAGCACCCTTTATCACGCTTAATTGTCTCGCTGCGTTTTCGAAGATTTCACGATTTTCGTCTACTGTATATTGGGTGTTGGCGATCGTAGTTGCCTGAACCTGACCTAAGAGCTCATCATAATTGCTTCCAGACATCCTACGTAAAATGACGCGGCCCATGGTTATCGGCGTGTCATTGACCATACGAATGCCATCTAACGCCACGTAAACCGTGTGTCGTTTTATATATTGGTCAAAGTCATCAGCAAGAGACGTGAAATAGCGTGAAGCTCCGTCGATAGAACTGTCGTTATCTCTGACCAGCATGGCGAGTACCCGGTCTAATGCCCGCCCGATATATGACTCGGAAAATTTATCGTGCCAAGAACTCTCCTGAAGGACTTCTCTCCGCAGTTCATCATATGCGTCCGCAGCGTTGTCGAGTAATGTAAACGCAGTACCTTCGACATCCACTGTGATGCTGCGGTTTGCTGTGCGCACGCCAAATGGGGTAACCCGGCGTGTGAGCTCCGCTATCTTGTGAGCTATGCGTGTAGAAGTTTGTGCGTCCATCCGTCTGAGCACCTTAGCCGCTAGAGGTCCATTTGGACACGTGCTGCCCCCTTATCTTACAGCACGCTGTTCAAAGTGTTTGAGGGCGGCTAAAACGTACCGTGCCACAGGTGCCACACTAAGTCATCGCGCGTGGTAGTCGAGAGTGAATGAGGCTACCCTCTTGGTGCAATAGCCGCTTCTGCAACCATTGGGTCGCGAGGTCTTGGCCGACCTGAAGGAGTCTATTTGTTGTGTCCAGTGCCTAAGGGCGCCTCAAAGGGCGGGGAGCCAGTGCACGGCGTTTCGTCTCTGTCTTGCATGGCCCGTCGTACGTATTCATAATGAACTAGCGTCCTATTGACTCTATTCCTAAGTTAGCTCCTCAACTCGTGGTGTCACAACATCATGCTCTGCTAGTCGCCATTAGGGGAACGGGCCAGTTGCCGCGCAGGCGTGTCGGTCACATCGGTCTCCGATGTGGGCGACGACGGCGTGATGTACCCTGCGTCTTTCAACGCTTTAATCATCGAGAATTGTGTAAGGATCAACACGATGTTGCACGAACCGCCGACCACTGGCTTGGCGGTCTATCAACAGATCCCGACGCGCTTGTCACCGTCAGTTGTGGGGTTGGCGCTCGACAGCCACTTCAAGTTAGTGTGCAACAAGCATTTGCCCCTTACATAATCATCGAGATTGCAGGCGAGTTTTCTAAACTACGGCGAGATTATGGTAGGTTGAATCTACGTTGAGGGCGTTTCCTAACTAGGGCGGGATGGGGTAGGCTGACCTCAAGAGCGCGGTCTCGTCCCCGCGCCAAGGAGGTCAGCCCATGGTTCCAGTTCCGTGCAAACCCACGGCCCCAGTCCCGCCCCCAGCATACCAGCGCGCAGTGGTCAAACGTGGCCCGGCCCTGCACATCGACGCCCTCACGCTCGTGACACGTCTGCATCTGCTCGCGCTGTGTCGCCTGGCGGTCCAGCAGGCCCACCGCCTGGTCCCGCCGCCCTTGCCGGCAGGACCAGGCGGTGCCCCGCGCCGCTATACGGAGGAGTCGATGCTGCTGATCGCGCTGCTGCGCACGCTCTGGCGCCTCTCGCCGCGCGCCATGACCGACTGGCTGCGGGCGTGGCCCACGCTCGCCTTTGCCTGTGGGTTGCCGGTCGGTGCCGACGGCACGCCCTGGGTGCCCAGCCCGTCCCAGCAGTGGAAGCGCGCGGCCCGCGCCGGCGCTCCACCCTGCGAGACGCTCTTCGTGCTTGTGGTCACGCAGGCTATCCGCCAGCGCGTCATGGGCGCGCGCGACCTGATCATCGACAGCGCCCCCATCAAAGCCTGGCGCCGCGCCGACCCCGACGCCCAGCACGGCCACGCCCCCGCCCATCATCCCACCGCCTTCCTGCGCGGCTACCGCGTCCACACCCTGCTCTGCCATGGCTCCGGCTTGCCCGTCTTCTTTCGCGTCGCCCCTGCCAACGGCCACGACGCCCCCTTCGCCAAGCCCTTGCTCGCCGCCGCCATCGCCCTCTACACCCTGCGCCCCCGCGTGGTGCGCCTCGACGCCGCCTATTGGGGGCTCACGCTTATCGCATGGATCCATACCGTCGTCGGCGCCACCGCCGTCATCCCCTTCAATGCCAAGGCCACCAAAGACCGCTCCCGCCTCCCGCTCACCTGGACCAAGGACGGGTTGGGCAAGCGGAGCAGCATTGAGCGCTTCTTCGGCCGCGTCTTCCTGTTCTTCCGCCTGCAACGCCCGCCCCTCTCGGGTTGGTCCGCCGTGACCTGCCAGGTCGCCCTGACCTACACCGCCGTCATCGTCGTCGCGCTCATTGCCCACGACGCCGGCCGTCCCGACCTTATCCGCTCCCCCGCCCGCGTCCTCGCCCACGGTTGGGAGGGCCTCCTATGAGTTAGGAAACGCCCTCTACGTTGTTACTGCGTGCTCTCGAATGACAGCATCAAAGAACAGGGCGCTGCAGATGTTAGCGCCATCGTTGTTGGGGCCGTTGTCGGGACCGACGAGGACAGCGATGACGTTCTTGCCGGAGTGCAAGTAGCTGCCGATGGGAATGTTTTGGTCGTTGTTCGTGAAGCCGTTGTCCGTGGTATTGATCGCTTGGTTCTGGCTCCCGTTCACGTAGACCTGGAAGGGGTTGCTGTTGTCGCCGTTGTGCATGACGCCACCGGCGGTGAGCAGACTGCCCAGGTAGTCGATGGCTGAAGGCAACCAGAAGGTGCGGCGGAAGAGGTAATAGTCCCCTTGGTTCGGACTCCAGTAGGCCGGCCGATTCCCCCAGTTCCCCACTCGGCTTACTGTGCATATATTGAGGTTTGGAGAGGTCGAGGCAAATTGCCAGCCGCTAGAGCCTGTTATGCACTTTTCTGCCACAATCGCGACGGATCGTTAAGATGGAAAGCATCGAAGCGACGAGAGGAACTCCTGAGCCTATTCACTGCTATCTGACAAGCCGATGCACGACGACCTCGGCCTGCGGATGCGCCTTTTCGACTCACTTCAAGCGTAGTCGCATCATTTAGGGCGAAACGGTTGCTTTAATGATAGCGGAAGTTCATAACAGGCTCTAGCATCGTAGCTAGGGCTTTGCCAGCCTTGCGGTTGCCCGCCGTTATTAACTCCCAGATCCAGTACGCGCGTCTGCCCATCAATGGTAGCCGAAGCCTCTCCGGAATAAACAGCAGGAACTGAAGTGGGCGGAACTGAAGTGGGCGGAACCGAAGTGGGCGGACTAGGAGTAGCTGAGAGAGCAGCAGTAGAGGGTATCGGAGTCGGAGAGTAATTGTCGGCCTTGGCAGTTGCTGTTGCAATAGGAGGTGTTGGTAATGGCGATGGCAATGAACCATGCAGTGACAAAATGATAGATAGCACACCTAATCCAATGCTAACAAAAGACAGCGAAAGGTTTGAGGTATCGCTCCCCGTAAGTTTGTTGATTTCCCAGTTCTTACCTCTGATTTCAATAATGGTTCGCCACAAAAAGAACAAACCTATACCGAATAGGACAACAACGAGGGCATCTAAGGCAATGCTAGCAATGGTTGAAGACAAGCTACCTCCTTTTCATTGAGTCCATATACCCGCGACAGAGCTGGTAATCTATTGCAGCTTTCACATGTAGGTGGAGAAGACCAAAAATGGGCGACCCGTTCCCTTACTAGACTGACAACACTTCAAACGACCAACCGCCGAGGAGAAGAGATTAACCTATTATAGATTAGGTTACGCCAATGTGCCTTAACGTTCGCGTTCATTGGCGGCTGCCGTGGACACATGATCCTTCGGGCGGACGAAGTGGATACGTTACCGGACCTGAAGCAACTCTACCGGATCGTGAGCCTGATAGGGCGTCACCAGCAGGGGTTGGCCAGCGCGGCAGACGTCCAGGTGCGCGCCGACGCACTTCTTCGACAGGATGAGTGGCTACGCATGCGGTGCCAGGATCTGAGAGGGGTTTTTAGCGTGCGGGGCACGGATGACGCATATATGTAATGCAATGTGCGGTCGGCTACCGACCCATAGGAGCCAATCATCTCACCCTCATGGGTGAGATGATTGGCTCCTATGGGTCGGTGACATGGTTGTACAACGGGGCGGTGATACCGTCCCAGGCGTTGATGGCCCTTGTAGTGGGGGTGACACGGTACATCGCGCACAAGGGCTGGGCACCATAGATCGGTGATGAGACTCTCAGCAGGTGTCAGCAGGAGGAAGTGCACTGCCTCTTGATCGAAAAAGTTGTCGCGTGCAAAACGTAACAGGACGTAACTACCTAGGTCCCTCCGGGTAGGATGATGCCGGTAGTTGACAAAGGCATGCCGTTTCCGCACTATAAGGATATGGAGACAGAGAGCCTACATGCGCAGGTGGTGGACGCCTATGAGCACGGT
>JAABUL010006353.1_pt1 | contig 13684 bp, 13 predicted proteins | sample 5559151 | NCBI WGS metagenome assembly JAABUL01 (sample SAMN10711876, study PRJNA513368) | rock metagenome | isolation source: Antarctica rocks | place: Antarctica: Victoria Land, Pudding Butte sud | reverse complement strand
CTTCCATCGACAAGTACGGCGCGGGCAGCCGGTGCGGCACCGTCGCGAACGTGCAGTAGTGACACCGGTCCCGGCACAACCGGGTCAGCGGGATGAACACCTTGCGGCTGTAGGTGACGACGCCCGGTCGGCCGGCGTCCACAAGGCCCTGGTCGCGGACCCGCGCCGCGGTCGCGCACAGCTGCCGCAGGTCGTCGCCGCGGGCCGCGAGCAGGACGGTCACCTCGTCGCTATCGAGCGACTTGCCGTCGCGGGCGCGGGCCAGCGCACGCCTCAACCCGCTGACGTGGCCTGGCACAGAGCACCCTTCTGTCAAGCTGACGCCGTCTCGGCGGAGCCGGCGACCTGCCAGCGCGCGGGGGGCTGGCCCACGTCACCGGCCGTCGACGCCGCTGGTCGTTGTAGGCACGGCGGACGTGAACCCTACCCCCAATCATCACACCGCTCGAAGCAAACCACGATGGGATCGTCGCGTCGCAGGTTTCGACAGGGCTGCGAGGCGTCCGGCTTGCCTCAACGACGCCCCGGGTAGGGAACGTCGAACCGAAGCAGCCACCCGAACGAGGTCTCGGCGTTACCCGTTCGGGGCTGGACCTAGAACGCGGTCTAGCTGAGCCAAGCCGCAGATCCGTAGGTCGCCTCGTCCAGGATGGCGGGCCGTAGGTGCAGGTGGCAATCTGTCAACCAGCGCGCGTCAGACCCGGGCAGAAGACCGGTTATGCGCGTCACCAAGGCGTCCCGCAATCGCTCCCTTTCGCGCCGCTGAAGAACCTGCGTGCAGCGACAATCGAACGGACGTCGCGCAGCGGCGACGTCGCGCATCGTCCAGCCCGGCTCGGCGTAGCCGCCGGTCGCCATCTGCGACTAGGCTGCCGGCTCCCACGTCCGCGTCGGCGCCCACACGGACCGCTGCTCGTCGGCCCGCATCCGCTCCCACAGGGCGTCGGAGGGGATGCGGCTGTCGATCGTGGCGTACAGTTCCGCCCGGCCCGTGTCCGACAGCAAGGGGTCCGCCGCCGCACGCAACACCCGCCGGTAGCCGTCGGCGCCGCGCGCACGCGTGTCCATGCCAAGAACCACCGCCGCGACCGTTCGCGCGAACACGTCAGGGTCGGTCGTAGGCACCATGGCCAGCGCCGCCCCTGCGCGATCAGCCGATGGAAGCGCCACCGGCCTCGGCGGCGCGTCGGCTGGACTGATCGCACGGCCGGCGCTGGACAGCCTCACCGTCGCCCTGGCCGGGATGGACAGCACGTTCCGCCGGGCGGCCGCCAGCCTGCATTGCGATCTTGCCATCATCCACCTGGCCGTCGGCGACCGGGACGACGCCGCGCAGCATGCGCGGACGGCGAGGTCGATCGCCGGCGAGCTCGGGTCGGTCAGGCAGCTCCGCCGGCTGGACCGGCTACGGATCCTGCCTGAGATGAGCCACAGTCGGCGACCATCGGAGTCCAATGCGAGTGCGTCGCGCGTCAGCATATTTGGTCCGGTTAGGCCGAGAACACGATCACGACGCCATAGTGCTCGCAGAAATGCGGTTTCGCCTGCCACCGCCGAGTCGGCGTCGGCGTCAGCGTCGGCGTCAGCGTCAGCGTCGACAATTGGGGCACGAGGAGCGAGGTCTGCAAGGTGCCGATCATCCACACCGGGTTAGAGAAGGTCGGTATATGGTTGTCACTTACTGGTAGCTCGTCCGGAGTCGGTTATGGCGGGCTCAAGCCGAGAGCCGGGCCGGGAGCCGGCCCGACGGTCGCGACGCAGCGTCGTTCTGGTGTCCTGACCCGTTGTCGGGCTGTTTTTGTACCGTTCGTCAGGCCTGTTGCGGAGTGACGATGCTCTTCATGACGCCCGGCTCGCGAGTTGACCGGAAGGCGGCTTCGACGTCGTTCAGGGTGAAGTGGCCCGTGACCATCGAGTCGAGGTCGACCTTGCCCCTCTGGACCAGGTCGATAGCGGTCGGCCAGGTGTTTGCGTAGCGGAAGACTCCGGTCACTACGAGTTCCCGGTTCTGGATCACCGAGATCGGCAGCGTGCTCTCGGCCGCGCCCATGCCTACCAGTACGACGTTGCCGCCGGGTCGGACTGAGCGGATGCCCTGTTGGATGGCGCTGCTGGCTCCGGAGGCTTCGACGAAGACGTCGACGTCGAGATCGAGGCCGGCGATGTCGACCGCTGCGGCGTCGACGACGCGGTCGGCGCCGAACGTCAGCGCTTGGGCACGTCGGGACTCGCTGATGTCGGAGACGATCACCTCCCGGGCCCCGAACGCGTGGGCGACCTGCGTCGTCATGATCCCGATCGGTCCGGCGCCGGTGACGAGCACGCGGCTTCCCACGGTGATGCCGGCCTTGCCGGCGGTCGCGATCGCCACGGACAGCGGCTCGAGCAGGGCGGCCGCGTCGTCGCTGATCGAGTCGGGAACCGGCCACGCGAAGTGCGACTGGATCGCCACGTACTGCGCGAACGCACCGTCCACGTCGGGGGTCGCATAGAACCGCATACCGGGATCGAGGTTGTAGTGACCGGTCATGGTCTGGGTCGAGGTGTGGTTGGGCCGCTGCGGCTCGATCGACACCCGCTGGCCGACGCGGTCGGTGGGGATCTGTGATCCGACGGCAACAATACGGCCGGCGGATTCGTGTCCCAGGACCAGCGGGTCGCGCACGATCCAGTCGCCGAGGCGACCGTCTTGCCAGAAGTGCACGTCGGACCCGCACACGCCGACGGAGCTGACCTCAACGAGCACCTGGTCGTCGTCGAGCGCTGGGAGCGGGCGGGTTTGAACCTCGAGTCGCTGCGGTTCGAGAAGCACGCTGGCTTTCATGCGGTCGGGGAGGGTGATCACGTCCGGCCTCCGTTCTTCGCACCGCAGGCGCGCGCGGTTGCCGGTGTCGTCGTGACGGCGACGACGATGCCGTGGGACCTCATCCGTGCTATGTGCTCGTCCGGTGTCCGGTCGTCGACGATGACTGTGTCGAAGTCCTTCAACGGTGCGAGCGCGTGCAGCGCCTGCCGCTCAAACTTGGTGTGGTCGGCAAGCAGGATCCGCTTGTTGGCCGCGTCGAACATGGCCCGCTTGGTCTCGATGGTTTCGGGGAACTGGTGGAAGGCGACGTCGTTGGTGATGGCCGACGTGGACATGATGAGCGTGTCGGCGCGCAGACTCGCGATGGTCTGCACAGTCATGGGACCCATGAAGGCGTTGCACCAGTTGTAGTAGTGGCCGCCGAGGCCGAGCAGCGTGATGCCCCGGGTCGTCCTCAGTTCGCCCATGAGGGTCAGCGCGTTGGTGATGATCGTGATGGGCACCCTTGCGGGTAGATGCCGGGCCATCCGGAGCACGGTCGTCGAGTCGTCGAGGAAGACGGCCTGGCCGGGCTCGACGAACTGCATCGCGGCCAGCGCGAGCGCCTCCTTCTCGACCCCCTGCTGGCTCAGGCGGTAGACGTCGCTGGACTCCACCAGGCTCGTCGGCAGAGCAGTCGCGGCACCTCGGGTCTTGCGCAGGATCGCGCGGCTCTCCAACTCGTCGAGATCGCGGTGGACAGTCATCAGGCTGATGTCGAAGCGTTCGGCGAGTTCCTCGATGCGTACCGAGCCCTCGGCCACGACTGCTGCGGTGATCGCGCGCTGCCGGGCCATCTGTCGGGACTGGCGCGGGTCCCCTGGGACTGGTTCGGTGGGCATTCCGCTCAATCCCCTGTCGCCGGCGAGACGGAAGTTATTAATGCTAGCCGCAGCGTTTCGTCGAGGATCGCCTTCAACTCATGTGGGTCGTGGGCGAAGCGGCCGAGGAACAGCCCGTCGACGGCTCCGTCGAGGGCCGACAGGGCGCCCTCGCCCGCGCTTCCACCGTAGATCAGCGCTGTGCCCGCCCACGGCTTGCGGGCGTCGATCCAAGCGCGCAGGAGCCGGGCGACGCCGATGACGTGGTCGGGGCTGGCCGGCTCGGGTCCCCCGATCGCCCAGACCGGCTCGTAGGCAACGATTAGCGGCACCCGGTTGGTGGGGGCGTCGATGTCGGTCAAGATCGCGTCGAGCTGCGCGATGCATTCGCTCGCGGCTTGCTCGACCGGCCCGCGATCCCGTTCGCCGATGCAGAGCAGGGGCGTGAGGTCGTTACGCAGGGCCGCTGCAACCTTTAGGTGGACGATGCGGTCGTCCTCCCCGAACAGCAACCGACGCTCGATGTGACCGACCTCGACGTAGTCGCAGCCGAGCGCTTTCAGGTCTGCGCCGCTCACCGCGCCCGTGTAGGGCCCGCGGTCCTCCCAGAACAAGTCCTGGGCGCCCACCTTCACGGCGGTGTCAATGAACACCTTGACGACGGCCTGCAGGACCGGCATGGACGGCAGGATGATCAAGCGGACGATGCCGCTGGTGACGGCCGGATGGGTCTTGGCCACGTCGGCCACCTGGGCGCTCCACTGCAGGGTGCGCTCAGGGCCGAAATACATCTTGAGGCTAACACCGATGGTTGCCTGGTAGCTGCTCACGTTCGTCGTCCCGCCGGTCGGCGGGTCAATCCTGGGCGTGGCGTTCGTAGTCGCTCATCATGGCGACCTTCTGCGCCGACGCGGACTGCTCGTCGAACTCGTAAGTCAGCCACTCGCGTGCCAGGCGGCGAGCCAGCTCGAGTCCGATGACGCGCTGACCGAAGGTCAGGACCTGCGCATTGTTGCTCAGGACGGACCGCTCGACTGACAGGCTGTCGTGAGCGGTCACCGCCCGGATCCCGGGAACCTTATTCGCCGCTATCGCCACGCCCAGCCCCGTGCCACAGACCAGCAGCGCGCGATCCGCCTTCCCGTCGGCGACCATCTCAGCGGCCGCAATGGCGACCGTTGGATAGGCCGTGTGGCTGTCCGCGTCGACACCGACGTCGGTGACGAGTTCGACGTCCGGATTCTGCTCGAGGTCTGCCTTGAGAGCTTCCTTGTACTCGAAGCCGGCGTCGTCCGCACCGACGACGACTCGGAGTTTGTGGTTCACGGGGCTACCTCTTTCTCTGCAAGAAGGACAGGTGCTGTGGCGGTGACGGCCAGGGCGAGGGAGACGGCCCCGGGATCTGGGGTGCCGAGGCTTTTCGCGTGGTGCGTCCGCGCACGACCGATCTGGGGAAGCAGGACGGCGCTGTCTTCGGCCGCGCGCGTCGCGCGGTCTGATGCCGCGCGCCAGGCGATGCCGAGCGGGACACCGGCGGCGACCTGCTCGGAGAGCCGCTCGGCGAAGGGGAGAAGCGCGTCGAGCATCGTCTTGTCCCCAAGCTTTGCCTTGCCGGCAGCCGAGATCGCCTCCACCGCATCCCGGACGCCGCAGGCGACGCGGTCGGCGCTCGGCGCGTGCTGGTCACCAAGCTGTTCGGCGACGGCGCGCAGCCCCACACCCCACAGGGCTCCGGAGGTACCGCCCGCGCGGTCAGCCCAGGCGTCCGCTGCGACTCGCAGGGTCATCCCGGCGCCGGCCTGGGACCGCAGGGCCTGCTCGGCAGCCTTGACCGCCGCCGCACTGCCGCGCTGCATGCCGATGCCATGGTCCCCGTCGCCCGCGATCGCGTCGAGCCTGCCCAGCTCGTCGGCGTTCTGATCGATCACGGCGGCAACGGCCCGCAGCGCGTGGACGACCCGCGCCGCTGCCGCCCGCGACGGCGACGTGGCCGGCGGAATGCGGGCCGCCCCGACGGTGGGGGTTCCGCGCCGGAAGGTTGCCGGGACCGCCTTCGGCTGGGACTTCTTGTAGGCCGACGTGGCCGCCGGCGCTGTCCACGCCCGTTCCAGGGTGTCGTCGAGCCAGAACAGCGTGAGTGAGACCCCGGCCATCTCGAAGCTGGTGACGAATTCGCCGACCTCCGGTGCGACAACGGTGAGCCCGGCCTCGCCGAGCAGTCCGGCCACGTGCTTGTAGATCACGAACAGCTCTTCGGACTTCACCGATCCCAGGCCGTTCAGCAGTACCCCGACCCGGCCGCCAGCGGCCGACGTGCCCTGCGGCGCGGCCACGAGCAGATGGTCGACGAGCAGCCTCGCCAGCCCGCTCGCGGTGGGCGCGTCCTGCTCGTCGATGCCCGGCTCGCCGTGGATGCCCATCCCGACCGCCATCCGGCCAGGGGCGACCGTGAACAGCGGTGCCTGCGCCCCGGGGAGGGTGCAGCCAGAGAACGCGACACCCAAAGTTCGCGTCCGCTCGTTCGCCCGGTCGGCCAGCGACCACACCTCGTCGAGGCTGTGGCCTTGCTCGGCTGCCCATCCGGCGGCACGGAAGACGGCGAAGTCCCCGGCCACCCCGCGCCGCCGGTGCTTTTCGTCCGGGTCGGCGCTGGATACGTCGTCGGTCACCACCACCGTCCGGCACGGGATGCCCTCGGCGATGAGCCGTTCCTGCGCCTGGTCGAAGTTGAGGACATCCCCGGCATAGTTGCCGTAGGTGAGCAGCACCCCGACGTCGGAGGCCGCGGCCTTGGCGACGGAGTACACCTGGTGCGCGGACGGTGAGGCGAACACGTTGCCCATCGCGGCGCCGTGGGCCAGTCCCCGTCCCACCAGCCCGGCGAACGCCGGATAGTGGCCCGATCCGCCGCCGATCATGACCGCAACCTCGCCGGCCGGTGTCGCGGCGGCTCGTACGACGCCTCCCTCGACCCGCTGGACGAGCTCGGGGTTGGACGCGACGAATCCGTCGATCATGTCGTCGGTGAAGGTTTCCGGGTCGCTGATGAGGTAGCTCAACGGAACCTCCTTTCGGCTGTGGGGACGACGGCGCTGCGTGGCCGGCCGCAAATCTCGCGGCCGGCCGCGCCGTCAGCCCAGGCTGAAGGGGCCGGTGAACTTGCTGACGTCGGCCTTGGTGATCAGGATGCAGTCGAAGGCCTGCTTCTCCTGCGCGACGCCGGTCTTCCCGGTCCGCAGGAAGGTGTCGGCCTCCTCCACCGCCTTCTTGGCGAACGTCGCGACCGGCTGCAGAACCGTGTACTGCATTTCACCGGACTTGACAGCGCTGACGGCCTCCGGCGACCCATCGAATCCCCCCACCTTGACGCTGCTTAGCTTCCCGGCCTGTTTCAACGCTGCGATCGCCCCGAGCGCCATCTCGTCGTTGCCGGCGATCACCCCCTTGACGTCCGGGTGGGCCTGCAGCAGGGTCTGCATCTTGTCGTGGCCCTGCGTCCGGTCCCAGTTGGCAACCTCCTTGCCGACCTCCTTCAGCGTCGGGTACTGAGTGAGCACGGTCTTGTAGCCGTTGGAACGCGTGGCGGCATTGTTGTCCGACGGCGCGCCGAACAGTTCGACGTAGTTGCCCTTGTCCCCGACGTCCTTGACCCACTGCTGGGCCCCGATCGCCGCCCCCTGGGCGTTGTTGGAGACGAGCTGCGCCTTCGTCAGCCCCGCCTGGTTGATCTCGGCGTTCACCAGGAACACCGGGATCTTCGCGGCGTTGGCCCGCTTCACCGCGCCGATCGAGCCGCTGGCGTTCGCCGGGTCGAGGATGATCGCCACGGACTTGTTGGTGATCGCGGTGTCGATCAGCTTGCTCTCGGTGTTCGTGTCGCCCTTGGACGCCGCCACGTTCGCCTTGTAGCCGAGCCGCTTGGCCTCGGCCTGGGCGACGTTGCCCTCAGTCGCCCAGTACGGGTTCGACGGATCGTTGACGATGATCGAGACGAGCCCGCCCTTCTTTGACCCCCCGCCGCTCTTGGCCGTTTTGCTGGATGAGCACCCGGTAGCGACGAGTGTGACGGCCACACCGGCGGCGAGTGCGACTGCTGCTGTTTTGCGAGACATGCTGTGAACCTTTCCGATAGAGGGGGAGAGCGCGAAGGAGCTGCGTTAGGAAGCGGGCGTCTCGACCGGCTCAGCCTCCCTGTTCGGCTTTGACGCATCGGGATCCGTCTTGCCGGAACCTGGGAGGGCGGACTTCCTTCGGCCCTTGTACTGGACGGCATTGAGCAGCACGGCGAGGACGATGACCGCGCCGGTGAAGACGGTCTGCCAGTAGGCCGAGACCCCGATGATCACTAGGCCGTCGGAGAGGAAGCCGATCACGAAGGCGCCGAGCAAGGTGCCGCGGATGTTCCCCCGGCCCCCGGTGAGCGCGGCGCCGCCGATGACGACGGCGGCGATCGCGGTCAGCTCATAGGAGTTGCCGGCCGTCGGGCTCGCCGAGGTGAGCTCCGAGGACAGAATCAGTCCGGCGATCGAGGCGCACACGCCGGAGGCCACGTAGACCCGTATCTTCACCTTCTTCACGGGAACTCCGGACAGCTCGGCGGCCCGCTCGTTGCCGCCGGAGGCATAGAGCCAACGGCCGAAGACCGTGCGGTTGAGCAGCACGCTGCCCAGGAGGGCGACCGTGATCATCACCAGGACCCCGATGGGGATCCCGAACAGCTTGTTGAAGCCGAGCCAGTCAAAGCCGGTGTTGCCGAGTCGGGGGTCGCCGCCGAGGTTGTTGTAGGTCAGGCCGTTGGTCTTCAGCAGCGCGATGCCGCGGACGACATACAGCATGCCGAGGGTGGCGACGAAGGACGCGACCTTGAAACGGGCGACGAGGATCCCGTTCACCAGGCCGATCAGCGCACCCACCAGGCAGCCGACGATGGTGACGACCCAGACCGAGGGGAACAGGTAGACGCGGAAAGCGTCGATGCGTATCCCTTGCATCAGGAATCCCGCGATGACGCCGGACAGTCCCAGCGTCGAGCCGACCGACAGGTCGATCCCACCGTTGAGGATCACCATCAGCATGCCGATGGCGAGCAGCGCGTAGACGGCGACATGGGAGGACATCGTCAGCACGTTGTCGACGGTGAGGTAGTTCGGTGACAGGATCGAGAACACGACGATGACGACGAGCAGGGCGAGGAAGGCTCGGCCTTCCAGCAGCAACTTACCGAAGTCGAGGCGCGAGGCTAGGCGGGCCCGCCCGGCGTCCTTGCTTGCGTCAGCAGTAAGAGTCATGAGTCGTGCCCCATCCGTCGGTTGGTGATTCGACGTCTCGTCACTAGACGACGGCTTCGCCAGAGGCCGCCATGATCGATTCCTTGGTTGCGTCGGCACCGAATTCCACCGAGATCTGTCCGCGACGCATCACCACGATCCGGTGGGCGATGCTGAGGCACTCGCCGACCTCCGACGTGGAGTAGACGACCGCCAGGCCCGACCGGGCCCGTTCAGCGAGGAGCCGGAACACCTCGCCCTTCGCACCGACGTCGATGCCCCGGCTCGGCTCGTCGAGCAGGATGACGCTCGGGGCCGTGCCCAGGATTTTGCCGATGACGACCTTCTGCTGGTTCCCGCCCGACAGCGACCCGATCATCGCCCCACCGCTAGGCGTCTTGACGTGCACATCCCGGATGCCGTCGGTGACCAGGCTCTGCTCCCGATCCCCGGACAGGAACAGACCCCGGACGAATCGGCCGATGCTCGCGAGGGAGAGGTTGCGTCCGACAGTCATCGTCTGCACCAAACCGTCACGCTGCCGGTCCTCGGGGACGAGGCCCAACCCCCTCCCGATGCGCTCGGCAATGCTCCGCTTGGACACGTCCTTACCACCGAGCAGGATGCGGCCGGCGACCACCGGCACGCGGCCGGCGACCGCTTCGAGCAACTCGGTGCGACCGGCCCCCATCAGGCCGTAGATGCAGACGATCTCACCGGCACGGACGTCAAGGCTCACGTCGTCGACCACCAGGCGTTCGGGATTGCCGACGTCGGCGACGCTGACGTGGTCGATCGACAGTGCAACGTCGCCAAAGTCGTGTCCGCTCGGCGGCTCGCCGAGGTCGAAGTGGGTGCCCACCATGTGCCGCACGATCCAGTCCAGGTCGATGTCCACCGCGTCCGCGGCAGCCGTGACCGACCCGTCACGCAGGACGACGGCCTGGTCGGCGATCTGCAGGGCCTCTTCGAGATGGTGCGAGATGTACACGATCGACACACCCTGACTCGTCAGGTCGTGGATGACCTTGAACAGCACCTCGACCTCGGACGCGCTCAGCGCCGACGTCGGCTCGTCCATGATCAGGATCCGGGCGTTGACTGACAGAGCCCGGGCAATCTCAACGATCTGTTGCTGGCCCAGACGCAGGTCAGCAACCAGCGTCATCGGGTCGATGTCCTCCTCAAGCTCGGCCATCAGCCGGCGAGCCTCCCGCGCCTCCTCGGCGAAGTCGACGCCGAGCGGCGTGCGGATCTCGCGTCCCATGAAGAGGTTGTCGCGGACACTGAGATTCGGAGCCAGGCTCAGCTCCTGGTGGATGATCGAGATTCCCCGATCGCGTGCGGCCACCGTCGAAGCGAACGTGACCGGGTCGCCGTCGAGCAGGATCTGCCCGGAGGTCGGCGTCTCCACGCCGGCCAGAATCTTCATCAGCGTCGACTTACCGGCGCCGTTCTCCCCGAACAGTGTGGTGACGCTTCCGCGGTGGATGTCGAAGTTCACGCCCCTCAGCGCCCGCGTCCCGCCGTAGGTCTTGACGACGTCGCGCGCGCTGAGCACGACGTCGCTCTCGACCGCGGTCGTCACTGCACGCTCAGCTCTGCCGGCGTGACGAGCCACCCCGTGGGATTGATCAGTTGGAATACCCCGACCACGGAGATCGTCTTGCCGCTCAGGTGCGCAGCGTCGACCCCGGCCAACACCTTCGACTTCATCTGCTGGTTCAGCGCCGACGCGGCATTCTGGTAGTTGATCTGGTTGGTGAACTGCCCGAAGGTGATGTCGCCGGTCGCATCGCGCAGGTCCGTGCCGTTGATGGCCGGGCCGGTCTGCACGCGGACCAGCAGCCCAGCCGGCAGCCCGGCGACCTTGACCGTGTAGATGCCCGACGTGCTGGTGGTCGCCACGCCGGTGAAGCTCACCGACATTTCCGGCCCGGTGCCGGCGTCGACGCCGTACTTCTTGGCTGCCGCTGCCTGATCGGCGGCGATCCCCTGCGCCAGAGTGGCAGCCGGGACCGCCCGCTTCCTGATCGCTGCCTGCACCTTGGGGAACTCCGTCTTCCCGTACTCGGCGGCGGAGAACTTCTTCGGTCCGGAGGCGACCGACGAACTTGTGCTGACGAACTTGGTGCCCAACACCATCGCGACCAGCACGATCAGCGGGACGCCGAACCGCAGCAGCGTCCGCAGGCGGGGTGATAGTCCCGGCACAGGCCGGTCCGCCGCTGCCGTGACACTCATGACAGAAAGACCCGCGACTCGCTGTCGTTCGGGCGGATCTGCAGCTTCCGACCGCTGCCCTCGCGGAACATCTCCAACGCCTTCGCGTAATCATTGAGGGCAAAGGAGTGGCTGATCATCGGCTCGGGCTTGATCGCCCCTGCCTCGAACATCTCCACCGCGCGGCCGAAGGAGTTGAGCACTGCCATCGTGCCGACGATGGAGATCTCGTCGCGATAGATGCGAAACGGCGCATAGCTCGCGGTCGCGTCGGTCGGAGCCACCCCGAAGTGCTGGAAGAAGCCGCCAGCCTTGACCCTCGGTAACCCGTCCTGGATGGCACGCACGTTGCCGGTGCAGTCGATCACGACGTCCCACTGGTCGCGAGCGGCCTGATCGGCGCTGGTGAATCGGTTCTCGATACCCACGTCGGCGGCGGTCAGGAGGCGATCCTCTTTGATGTCAACGATCGTCACCGAGGCGGCGCCGGCGCGCGGGGCCAACTGCGCCATGATCAAGCCCATCGTGCCCGAGCCGTAGATGAGGACGTGGTCACCGATTCGGCGGGGCAGCACGTCCCAGCCGCGGATCGCGCAAGCCAGCGGCTCGATCAAGGCCGCCTGAAAGAGGTCCGTCTGCGGGTCCAGCTTGTAGACGTTGGACACCGGAGCCGTGAAGCGCTGCTGCGCGGCTCCGTCGGATGCGACGACACCAAGGCCGTTCCAGAACCGGCAAAGGTTCTGCCGGCCGGAGAGGCAGAACTCGCACTCGCCACAGACCGTGCTGGGGTTGACCGCCACATTGTCACCGACGGCAAGGCCGTTGGCCCGGCCGGCGAGCTCCCGGCCGAGGGCGACGACCACACCGGTCGCCTCGTGGCCCGGGACGAGCGGGAACACAGTCCCCTCGAACTCGCCGTCGAAGACGTGGGTATCGGTCCCGCAGATCCCGACGGCCGCGGTCTCAACCACCACCTCCCGGGGACCCGGCACCGGCTCGGGGCGGTCGTCCAGGACGAGCCGGCCTTGGGCTGCAAACACTGCTGCACGCATGAGTGACGCTCCTGTCCATCTGCTCGCCGCGGCTGGCGAGCTCTCGTCGGGGCTGAGGGAGCACCGCGGGCTCGGGCTCACCCTGAGGCTAGTTGTGTGATCTTCGTGCGATATAGTACTGATAGAAGGTGAAAATTATCATAGGAGTGGCAAGTCGTGAATGTCAACCCCCCGCTACGCGCGCATCTTGACTTGAGTCACCAAGTAGCCCAATGCCGCCTGACGGCCCCAACCAGGCCGGCTCGATCCGCGTCGGCGCTTTGTTGAAGGCGGCGAGTTGCTGTTCTGCGGCGAACATTGTCGTTGATGGCAGCGGATGCTTCCTGCGCGGCAGCCAGGCCCTCGGCGCGGCGGCCCAGTCGGCGCCGGTCGTTCCGCCGCCTCGGCCACGCCGGCCACACACCGTCTACGCCTGCCCCGACTGCGACACCCGCTACCTCGGGCAGCAACGCCGCGACGACTGCGGCGTCTTCTGCCGGGCCCTCGGACCCGGCGGGCTCTGCCCACACTGCGACGAACCCGTCGCCGTCACCGACCTACACACACCGAGGAGGCGACCCTTGACTGTCCAGATTTCAGCCGTCGATAACTGACCAGGTTTCGGCCGTCGTTGACACTTGCGGGCCCGTGATGAACGCAGGGCCACCACGGAGAGCAACGCAGGAGCCTGAGACGTGGTTGCGCCGAACATCGGGAAGTGTCCACCCGAGACTCGCCCGGACGCGTTTCAGTGTCGCTCACCTTCCCACCTCCAGCCGCGGTCGGCCGGCGGAGGATTTCGATCACGGTCCCCAACGTTCAATGCCTACGCTTCAGAGCGCCCAATCCGATGGCGGGATGGACGTGCGCGTCGATGAGCTACCGGTACATGGTGAGGGCCGGGGGCTGGACATCGAGCAACTCCAGGTAGCGGTCCAGCAGCTGGTCCACGGTGGCACGCGTGCGCGGGTTGCGGCGCTCGTCGACTGCTTGACCAGCTGGTGGACCTAAACCTCGACGGCAGGGTGGCGGTCGTCACCGGGCAAGCAAAGGCATCGGGCTAGCAGTCACCTGCGCCCTGGTAGGTGAGGGAGTGCATGTCGTCAACGGAGCCCGTGAGGGCAGCGACGAACTGTCGGCGCTTGCCGTCGTCCGGCGAGGTTGAGCTCCGCGGAGCGGGGAGGGCGGCGCTGGCGGCGAAGCTGCCGTTCATCACGTTGAAGTGGCGACGAAACTCGGGAAGACCGCCACGACGCGGCTGCCAACACCTTCCAGTGGACAGTTCACCGCCACTGGCCCGAAGCCGCTCCTCGACCGGTTTTAACAAGCCGACACCGGAACAGCCCAACCCAGCACCGTCTGACCTGCGGCGGACTAGGGCGTGTCTGACCGATCTTGGCGGTGGGTGGCGGCAGTCTGGGTCGATGAATCGTATGCAGGTCCTTTCGGATGCGATGTGGGCGCGGATTGAGCCGTTCTTGCCGGATCGGACACCTC